>Ga0209603_1000767_pt1 | contig 36846 bp, 33 predicted proteins | sample COGITO_mtgs_1206_FD_184812 | JGI IMG/M metagenome (GOLD analysis project Ga0209603, IMG submission 184812) | Pelagic marine microbial communities from North Sea - COGITO_mtgs_120607 (SPAdes) (version 2) | ecosystem: Environmental > Aquatic > Marine > Epipelagic ... | reverse complement strand
GTGGCGCCGGATGTTGTCCCGGAGGATGGAACGTCGGCCGACTCCGCGACGCCACCGTCAACAGCGGTTGAGACTGATCAGCCGGATGCCGCTGAGCCAGCCGATGACGAATGCGCGCTGCAACCAGCTGAGCCGGTCGAAACACTTCCGCGAGTTCCGGTCGAGCGGCAGAACATCCCGAGCTGGAGAACGGCGATGCGCTCGCTCGACTCGAGATTCCGCGCATTGGTCGCAACGACATCGTCGTGGCCGGCGTGCAGACCAGCGATTTGAAGCGCGGCCCCGGCCACTTCCCCGACACGCCGCTCCCCGGTCAGCTCGGCAACTCGGCAATCGCCGGTCACCGCACCACCTATGGATCGCCGTTCTTCAATGTCGACAAGCTCGAAGTCGGCGACGAGATCATCGCGACCACATTGAACGGTCGCTACACGTACCAGGTCACCGACCAGCAAATCGTCGCGTCGAGTGAATACTGGGTGGTCGCAACCACCGATTCGACGGTCGCCACACTGACGCTCACGTCGTGCCACCCCAAGTACACCGCGCACAAGCGGATTGTCATCTTTAGCGAGTTGGTGGCATCCGAATCGGCTCCGGTGGGCGAGCCGGTCCTCAACTACGGGCGGCCCGGCCGCAGCTGACCCTGGAGAGCAGCCGGATGACGGCGTCACCGGCACCGTGACCACGACCGACGAATCGGCCCCGCTCGCCACGGAAGAGGTCAGCGACGAGATCGTCGATGCGTTCAGCGACGGTTGGTTCAGTGACCCCGACGCCAACGGGCAAGTCGCACTGTGGGGCATTGTGCTCGCTCTGGTCAGCATCGGGGCGTACCTGATCAGCCGAAGACTGCGTCGCGACTGGGCCGGCGCCCTGATCGGAATCATGCCGTTCGTTGTGGCGCTCTACTTCTTCTTCCAGAACGTCAACCGGCTGCTCCCGCCGAATCTCTGAGCGGTGGCGCTTAAGGCCAGCTCGACGCTACGCAGAAGCCGCGTATGGTCACCGCGGTACCGTTCACCGGATGCCCGACGCGTCGCCAACTTCCGCGTCGGGTGACCGGGTACACGAGCGCGCCGGCGGCTGTCTGTGGCGTCTGATCGGCGGGCAGGTGCTCGTGCAGCTCGTCGGGCACCACCCCACACCGCTTGATCTGGGCGGGGCCGCAGCTGTGGCGTGGGTCGCCCACGATCAGCCAGCAAACCGTCGCGAATGGGTTGCGCGGCTCGATGGTGTCCGTTTTACCCGCAGCATCCGATGTTCGGGGTCGAACAGCACGATCTCGCCATCGAAGACAGCAGAGTCCATACCGGCCTGCGCTGCGGGCTGATCATCTGGGCCGAACGTCTGGGCGACCGGTGACGGCGCGGCAACTTCGACCGATTCATCCGACAGGGCGGTGGGATCCGTTGAACCAGCGTCCACCGGCGGCAGGTGATCGACCAGAAGATTTGCGTCAGCCGTCGCCGGTGAACTGATCGACGAGATCGGTGAGCAGGCTGAATGCCTTGTCGGCATCGGCGGGACGCGTGCGCTCGACCGCTGTCCGGGCCATGACGATGGTGGCGCCGAGACCGTTGAGGAGTTCGGGCCGGTCCCGCTCGATCTCTGGTCGAATGCGCTCCCAGATCTGCTCGATTCGAGCAAGTGTCGCATGGTCGTCGCCGCCCTCAGCCACCCGTGATCCCAGGCGACTCATCTCAATCGACATTTCGGGAAGCAGGTCCGTCGCAGAGCCGGTCAGCGCAATCGTTGTTGCCGGAGCGTCGCCGTCGACGATGACACCACCGTCGATCAGCTCCCCGCTTTCGAGTGCGGGTTCGGCGCCTTCAGGCACGTCGGTCACATCGACCGTCGACGGCGTCTCCGCATCTGGTTCATTGACCGTCGTCGCACAGGCACCGAGCAACAGCGAACAGCCCGCCGCCATCAGTTTGCGAAACATCAGGCAGTGACCAGAATCCGTTCGCTGGCAAACGAGCCGACTCCGACATGGTGTCCTTCGATCTCAACGGTCAGGGTGCCATCGGGTGAGAGCGCCGTGACTGTGCCGACGTTGCCCGGCTGGATCGCTGACGCTTCGAGAAATTCGAGGAGGCCGGGTTCGAATTCGAGTTCTTCGGTGATGCGACGAACCGTGAAGGCATCCCCGACAGCAATTTTCGACAACGGGCCCGAATCGGGCCGGGCTTCGTATCCAGATCCGGGGATGGGATTGCCGTGCGGACACGTGGTCGGATCACCGAGTAGCTCGACCATGGCCTGCTCGACTGAATCGCTGATGACGTGCTCCCAGCGCCCAGCCTCGTGGTGCGCCTCGGCCCAGGAGAGCTTCAACACATCGGTGAGGAACCGTTCAGCCAGTCGGTGGCGCCGCACGACCTGCTCGGCAAGTCGCTCGCCCTCGGCGGTCAGCGCGATTGCTTTGTCGCCGGTGATGAGCCCTTCGGCCTCGAGCCGCTTCATCATTTCCGAGACGGCTGGCCGGCTCACCTGGAGACGTTCGGCAATGCGCGCCTGGATGACGTCGACATCGTCCTCCTGCAATTCGAAGATGCACTCGCAGTACTCCTCGAACGCTGGATGGTGCTCACCCGGGTTCGGCATCTACCCAACATACCTGACCCCCATCGCCTGGTCGCCTCGTCCTCGCATCTCGCACCCCGCAGCGCGCTCCCCGTGCCCAAAATGTGGAGGAAATCGTCGCCAGGCGACGCCCTCCCAACATCTTTCGGTGGGGGCGTGATTTGGATGTGGCGTGGGCTCGAGGCTGCGGTGCGATGTGGGCTGGAGGGTGTGGCGGGTCAGGTGCGCTGGAGGCGGCGGAGCCAGCTCTCGGCGTAGCGCAGGCGCCGGTTGAGTTGTTCGTTCGTGGCACTCGCCACCCGGTTCACGCCAGCCAGACGGTTCATCTCGCCCTGCACTTTGGCGTGATTCCATCCGGTGATATCGACGAGCCGCTTGGCGACATGGGCATTGCGGGTGCGGAGATCGTCCTTGATCTCCGCAACGCTCATCGAACCATGCGGAATCAGCCCGGCTGCAGTCGGAATCTCCGGCAACTCGAGACCGAGTGCCGGATCGTCGGAGAAGAACGGTTCGGGCGGGTCGGGCTCGTCGTCGTAGGCAACCATTCCAAGGTCCTCGGGCGAGAAGTTCATCTCGAAGTCAATGCCGTCAAGGTGCTTGCCGTCCTCGCCAACGGTGTGCATCGTGATGTCGGTCGCCGTTGAGGCGACGACAGAGAAGAGAGACATCTGTTCCATGTCGTCCTCGTGGACCTGATTTTCAAGGCCGCCGTCGGGCTGGAAATCGTCGTCGTCACCGGTACCGGGCGGCCGCAGCACGTGGCGCCGCGCCTCAGCGATGGTGAACGCGTGAGCCCGCAGACGCGGATCGTCGGGAATGTAGACGTACGCCTTCTGGCTCGACCGGCCCGCTTGCCAGCGCACGAAACGGCCAACCGCCTGGCGGAAGAACAGTTCAGTCGACGTGGTGGTGGCGAACACCCCCACTCGCAGTCGAGGAATGTCGACCCCCTCGGACACCATCCGGACCGAGACGAGCCACGGCCTGTCGTTCTCGCTGAACTCTGCGATCTTCTTTGATGCACCGGGATCGTCACTGACGACGACGTCAGCCGGCACACCGAAACGATCGCGCAGCAAGATCGCGATCTGCTGTGCGTGGTCCTGGTCGGTCGCGATGACCAGGCCACCTGCGTCGCGCTGCTCGGAGCGGATGTTGCGGAGCTGGTCGTTGGCCCTCTTCAGGACCGCCGGCATCCACTCGCCTGCGAGGCTGAGTGCCGTGCGGAGGCGCATCGAGGATTGGTCCTTGGTCAGCTCGTCTTGGAAGTTGGCCGACACCGTGTCGCCCGACGCCGATGTCCACTCCATCTCCCCGTCGACGCGCGGAAAGTAGACCGGGCGCACCACGCCGCCGTCACGCAGCGCGTCGGCGTAGCCGTACGTGTAGTCCGCGTGGGCCAGTTCGCCTTCTGCAGTGTTGTCGTAGCGGACGAACGGGATCTGGGCGGCGTCGCTGCGGAACGGTGTACCCGACAGCGAGAGCCGCTTGTGCGCGTGGCCGAACGACTTGCGGACGCCGTCACCCCAGGCCTTTTCGTGGCCAGCGTGGTGGATCTCGTCGAGGATGATGAATCCTTCTGCCGAGAGCCCGGCCAGCTTCTTCGCAGCGTCACCCGTGGCCAGCTGTTGGTACGTCGTGACCAGGCCGTGGACGTCGCGAGCCAAGCCGGCGCCGGGCGACCAGTCCGGATCAAGCTGCAGACCCATTCGATGCGCAGCACGGGACCACTGGATCTTGAGGTGACTGGTCGGAGCGACGACGATCAGCGGCCGGTTCTCGTCGGCCAGTGCAGCACGAGCGCAGGCGAGCGCAAACGTCGTCTTGCCGGCACCGGGCGTGGCCACCGCCAGATAGTCCGGACCGGTGGTGGCGCGAAAGAGATCAAACGCAGCGCGCTGCCACGGGCGGAGGGTGACGGTCGACATGAGCGGTTTCGAGTCTGGCGACCGAGGCGATGGGGCACAACGCGCAACCGGTCAGATTCAGGAACGATGTGCGCTTCGGTGAGGCGCGCTCCCGACCCCCGTGTAACTCCTGCACCGGGCGTGACGCCACTGGGGTACCGTGGTCGGTGATGACTGACCTGAGCTGAGCCCACCGTTCGTTCGCTCTCCCGAAAGGCGCCTCGTGGCTGCTTCACTCATCGCTCGATCCGTCTCTGTCTCGCGCGGCACGCTCATCGTGCTCGATTCCGTCGACCTCACGTTGGCCCCTGGCCGCTGCGTGGGGCTGATCGGGCCCAACGGCGTCGGCACATCTCCACGCTGGCCGGCACGGTCGCAACCGACAGCGGGTCGGTCGCGCTCACGCCACCGTCGGCCAACGTCGGTCTTTTGCCGCAGGAACCAGCGCGTTCGTCACATAAGACAGTCCGGCAATTCTTGGCGAGACGTACCGGCGTCACGGCAGCTCAACATGAACTCGACGTCGCCACCCAGGGCCTGGCTGACGGCGCAGCGGGCGCCGACGATCGCTACGCCGACGCGCTTGACCGGTGGCTGACGCTCGGTGCTGCCGACTTTGATCCCCGTGTCGATGAGGTGTGGGGGTCGCTCAGGCTCAGCAACCGGCTCCTCGACCAGCCGACTGCGACATTGTCCGGTGGCGAGGCTGCCCGCTCGTCGCTCGCTTCGCTGCTGATCTCTCGATTCGACGTCGTAATCCTCGACGAACCAACCAACGATCTCGACCACGATGGACTCGAGCGCCTCGAGCAATGGGTGCTCGGCCTCGCCGCACCGGTGCTGGTGGTGAGCCATGACCGGACCTTCCTCGAACGAACGCACCGTGACCGACGTGGTCGAGATCGATCACCACACACACCGCGCCACCTGGTTCTCCGGCGGATGGGCAGCGTTCCTCGCCGAACGTGAGCTTGCGAAGCAGCATGCTCGCGAGGCCTTCGAGGAGTTCGACGGCAAGCGACGCAACCTGCTTGACCGGGCGCAACGCGAACGGGAGTGGGCGTCCCAGGGCCAGGTCAAGGTCCGCAAATCAGGCGAGAACGACAAGCACATCAAACACTTCAAAATGGATCAGACCGAACAGCTGGCCGGCAAGGCAGCGCGGACCCAAAAGGCCGTCGACCGACTCGACGTGGTTGAGGAACCGCACGAGCAGTGGCAGCTGCAACTCACAATCCCTACCGTGGCCCGGAGCGGCGACGTCGTGGCGTCGTGCCAGCAGGCGGTCGTCGATCGCGGGAGCTTCGTGCTCGGTCCACTGGACCCGACAATTTCAGTACGGCGAACGAGTGGCGCTGGTCGGAGCCAACGGCGCGGGCAAGACCACGTTGATCGAACTCATCCTGGGGCGATTGGCCCCAACTGCAGGGTCGGTCCATCTCGGTCGCAACGTCGTTGTCGGAAAAATCGACCAGGGCTCGTCGCCATCTGCTCGACGACGCGCCCTGGTCGAGTCGTTCATGGCAGCAGCAGCCGATCACGGATTTGTGGACACAGTGGGCGACACCCGAACACTGCTCGCGAAGTTTGGTCTCGGCGCGGAGCACCTGCATCGGCGCGTCGACACGTTGTCGCCCGGCGAGAGAACCCGAGCCTCGTTGGCACTGCTGATGCGCACCGGGGCGAACCTGCTGGTGCTCGACGAGCCGACCAACCATCTCGACATCGAAGCGATCGAACAACTCGAGCAGGCGCTCGACACGTTCGGTGGCACCGTTGTGCTGGTCACCCACGATCGGGCCCTGATCGAACGCGTCCGTCTGACCGGCACGTTGCTCGTTGCCAACGGGCAGGTCACCGAGCGCTGACTGCCGGCGAAGCCCGACAAGGGCGACGGCCTCGAAACCTTGTGACGGTGGATCGGTAGCGTGGGCTCATCGCTCACCACTCGGCTCTCGATGCGTTCTCGCCGGCAGTCCGTGAGTGGTTCGCGGGATCGTTTCCCGAGCCGACGCAGCCGCAAGTGCAGGGTTGGCCGCACATTCGCAATGGCGAGCACACGCTGATCTGTGCGCCGACCGGGTCCGGCAAGACGCTCACGTCATTTCTGTCGTCAATCGACTCACTCACCACCAACTCGCGTCCGCAGGAGCGCTCACATCGCACTCGCGTCCTCTACATCTCGCCGCTGCGCGCCCTGGCGTTCGACATCGAGAAGAACCTGCGGGCACCATTGATGGGCATCGAGTTCGCCGCGGAGCGTCTCGGCGAACCGTTCGTGGTGCCCGAGGTCGGCATGCGCACCGGCGACACTCCGTCGAACGATCGCCAGAAGCTGATCCGCCGACCGCCCGACCTGTTGATCACCACGCCTGAGTCGCTGTATCTGATGTGCACCTCTGCGGCACGCGAGACGCTGGTCGGAGTCGAGACGGTCATCATCGACGAGATTCACGCCATGGCCGCCACCAAGCGTGGTGCGCACCTGATGCTCACGCTTGAGCGTCTCGAAGAGATCACCGAGAAGCCGCCGCAACGGATCGGCCTGTCGGCCACGCAACGGCCGCTTGAAGAGGTTGCAGAGTTCCTCGGCGGTTTCAGTGAACCCGGTGTCAAGCGGCCGGTGCAGATCGTCGACGCCGGTATTCGCAAGACCCTCGAAGTCGAAGTCGTCATCCCAGTCGAAGACATGTCGGGACTCGGCCGGCCGACCAACGAGGCTCCTTCAAGCGTGGCAGGCTCCGGCATGGGCGACTCGCGCAGCTCGATCTGGCCGTCGATTTATCCCGAGATCCTCAAGCGCATCCTGGCCAATCGCACCACGATCATCTTCTGCAATGCCCGCCGTGCCGCGGAACGGCTCGCGGCCAAACTCAACGAACTTGCCGTCGAAGAGGGGGTGCCCGGCATCGTTGATGCCGAGTCCGGGTTGATGGTCGAAGAGCTCGTCAAGGCGCACCACGGGTCACTCGCGCGTGAGCAACGCGTGGTCATCGAAGACCAATTAAAGCGCGGCGACCTACGCGCCATCGTGGCCACCTCATCGCTCGAACTCGGCATCGACATGGGCGCTGTCGACTTGGTCATCCAGGTCGAGTCCCCCGGCGCGGTGAGTCGTGGATTGCAGCGCATTGGCCGCGCCGGGCACCAGGTCGGCGAACCGTCGCGTGGATCGATCTTTCCGAAGCATCGCGGTGACCTGCTCGAAGCCGCGGTCGTGACACGGCGCATGATCGACGGAGCGATCGAGACCACGCAGTACCTCCGCAACCCACTCGACGTGCTCGCACAGCAGATCGTGGCGCACCTCGCCGCGGTCGAGGAATGTTCCGTGGGCGAGGTCACTGATCTGGTTCGCCGATGCGCAAACTTCGCCGAGATCTCCGACGACCTGATGAGCAACGTTCTCGACCTGCTCTCGGGGCGGTATCCGAGTGAAGAGTTTTCCGAGCTGCGCCCGCGCATCGTGTGGGATCGCGTCAACAACACACTGCGGGCGCGCGACGGTTCCAAACGCCTCGCTGTCACATCGGGCGGCACGATTCCCGACCGCGGGCTCTTCGGCGTGTTCCTCCCCGACGGAACACGGGTCGGCGAACTCGACGAGGAGATGGTCTATGAGTCGCGGCCCGGCGAGACCTTCGTGCTCGGGGCCTCCACGTGGCGAATCGAAGACATCACGTTTGAACGCGTCACCGTCACCCCTGCGCCGGGTCAGCCAGGCAAGATGCCGTTCTGGCACGGCGACCGTCCGGGACGGCCGCTCGAACTTGGCCGAGCACTTGGTGCCTTCGTCCGCGAGATTCACGAACTCGACGACAAGTCCGCGCAGCAACGGTTGATGGAGCACTATCAGCTCGACGCGTTTGCTGCCAGCAACCTCATGCAGTACGTCGCCGAGCAGGTCGAGGCAACGGGTGCAGTCCCCGACGATCGCACCATCATCGTTGAGCGGTTCCGGGATGAGATCGGCGACTGGCGCATCTGCATCCTCAGTCCATTCGGCACACCGGTGCATGCGCCGTGGGCCATGGCAATCGAACGTCGACTCATCGATCAGTACGACATCCCTGTCGAAACGATGTGGGGCGACGACGGGATGGTGCTGCGGCTGCCCGAGTCGGCTGACGAACTCCCTCTCGAAGCGATCCTCATCGACCCCGAGGACATCGACGAGCTTGTCGTCGAAACACTCCCTCAGACGGCGCTGTTCTCCGCACGCTTCCGCGAATGCGCGGGCCGAGCGTTACTGCTTCCGCGGCGCCGACCCGACAAGCGCACACCGTTGTGGCAGCAACGTCAAAAGGCAGCCGACCTCCTGGCCGTCGCCTCCAAGTTCCCGACGTTCCCCATCCTGCTCGAGGCGACCCGGGAGTGTCTCCAAGACGTCTTTGACGTGCCGGCGCTGCGCGAAGTGCTCGGTGATTTGCGCTCGCGCAAGGTGCGTGTCGTCAGCGTCGATACCGGCAAGGCCAGCCCGATGGCGTCCAGCCTGTTGTTCAACTGGATCGCCGCGTACATGTACGAGGGCGATGCTCCGCTTGCCGAGCGACGCGCAGCGGCGTTGGCGCTCGACCGCGATCTGTTGCGGGACCTCCTCGGTGCCGAAGAGCTGCGCGATCTGCTCGATCCCGAGGTGCTTGCCGATGTCGAGTTGCAGCTGCAGTGCCTGACAGCGGGTTGGCGGGCGCGTTCCGCCGATGAGTTGCACGACGTGCTGCGCAAGGTCGGCGACTTGTCCGCCGCTGACATCGATCTCCGCTGTCGGTCGGCCGCCGACGAGGCCGCAGCGCTGCAAGCCAGCGAGGCGGATCCTGCGGCCGACGGCACCCCGCTTGACGCTCCCGTTGAGATGCCGGACCAACCGCGAGCAGACAATTCCGACGTCGATCGCACACCAGCCAGCAACGAGCAGGCTGCGGAATGGTTGGCGCAACTCTTGGCCGAGAAACGTGCGATCGAAATTTCGGTCGGCGGGGAGACCCGGTACGCCGCAGCAGAAGATGCCGCGCGCTACCGCGACGGCTTGGGGTGTGCGATTCCGTTGGGTTTACCCATGGCATTCACCGAGCCAGTCGCGCGGCCGCTCGAAGATCTGGTCGGTAGATATGCCCGTACGCACGGCCCGTTTGTTGCGGTCGACGTGGCCCGCCGCTTCGGTGCTCCGGTCGAACGCGTTGCCGGTGCGCTCGCCGCGTTGGAAGGCGAGGAGCGCGTCGTCATCGGCGAGTTTCGCCCCGAGGGCGTGTCACGTGAGTTCTGCGAAGTCGACGTGCTGCGTCAGCTGCGGCGGCGGTCACTGGCCGCACTCCGTCGCGAAGTCGAGCCGGTCGAACAGCAGGCGTTTGCGCGCTTCTTGCCGGCGTGGCACAACATCCCCGCCGACCATCGCGGCGCGGAGGCTTTGGTCGAGTCCTTGGGAATGTTGTCCGGCGCGGCCCTCGTTGCGTCCACCATTGAGGCCGACGTGTTGCCGGCACGGGTGCGGGCATTCCGTCCCACGATGTTGGACGAGTTGCTCACCGCCGGTGAGCTGGTCTGGATCGGTGCGGGCGCGGTGGGAGCGCGCGACGGACGGATCCGGTTGTGTTTCGTCGATCAGCTTGCGCTGCTGTCACCAGGCTGGGAACTACGTGATCGGCCCGAAGGCGTGCTGCACGACGCGCTCCGCGAGCTGCTTGCTGCGCGGGGCGCCAGCTTCTGGAGTCAGCTGCGCGGCGCCGCTCCCGGTTCACAGGACCCTGAGATTCTCGCCGCACTGTGGGACCTGGTCTGGGCCGGCGAGGTCACCAATGATTCGCTCGCTCCGCTGCGTGCCGTGCTCGGCGGCGCGAAGGTCGCGTCGAAGTCCGCTACGTCACGGCGCACGTCGCGTCCCCGGCCCGGCCGGTTGAATCGGATCGGGCCGCCCGCAGGCCAAGGCAGATGGAGCCTGGTTGCTCCGCTCCTCGCCCCTGCCGCGCACCCCACCGAGGCATCGCACGCACAAGCGTTGCAGATGGTCGAGCGATATGGCGTCGTCACGCGCGAGGCAGTGCTGGCCGAAGGCATCGCCGGCGGCTTCACCAGCGTGTATGGCGTTCTGAAGGTGCTTGAAGAGCGCGGGCAAGTCCGGCGCGGCTACTTCGTTGACGGGCTGGGTGCTGCTCAGTTTGCTGTGCCCGGTGCCGTCGACCGGCTGCGCGCTGCTCGCGAAACACCTGATCCGCTGCTGCACCCAGAGGATGTGCCCGATCCAATCGTGTTGGCCACCACCGACCCGGCACAGCCATATGGCGGCGCGCTCGATTGGCCCGACACGCCGGGTCGGCCAGCTCGGAATGTGTCCTCGCTGACCGTGCTTCGTGCCGGCGAGCCGCTGGTGTGGTTCGACAAGCGCGGGCACCATCTCGTCACCTTCCCCAACGCACTCATCGACACGAGTTGGACACAGGCGCTGCAACTGCTGGTGCAAGACGGACGACTGAAGTCGCTCGAGATTCGCAAGGTCAACGGCGACACCCTGACCGGTGCCGACGCTCCCGAGGGGTTCGTCGAGTTACTCCGTGCTGCCGGGTTCGCTGACGGCTACCGCGGCATGACCTTCCGCGGCTAGCCAGCCGACAACCGGCAGAAACCTTTAGCTCGGCGCGACCGAGCTGTCGGGCACCCAGTTGCCGTGGAAGCCGAACGGGACCCGTTGGGGGAGGCTGATCCGTGCGACTTCGCCGCGTCCGAGGTCCGCCGCATCCAGCACGCAGAGTTCGCTGCCATCGGTCGTCGCGTCATAGACAACAGTGAGCAGCCAGCCGTCGTCCTCGTTCGTGCCGTCGATCTTCGGAACGAAGACCGGTTCAGCCCCACCGCGGCCATGTCCGTAGTCGTGCTCCTCAACGGCACCGGTCGAGAAATCGGTCTTCAGAGTGGATCCGTGAAGGTTCGCGACTTGATCCAGCTTGATCTCGGAGGTGTACCCGTAACGGTGTTCCTTGAGTCCGAATCGCGGATTGTGCCGCGGGAATTCTTGCGGGCGGTCACTGATCCGAGTCTCAGAGACCCGACGCGTCGACGGGTCGATGACCCACCGGTCCAGTGTCGGGGGCGCCTCGGCAAAGGGACCCTGCCGATCATCGACCATGAGGTTGTCGTACCGGCAAAGATCAACAACAACCGTTCCGTCGGCCGCGTCGTAGGCGTTGAGGGGGTGGAACACGTAACAGGGGTCAACGTCGCACCAAATGATGTCGTCGGCGGCACCATTCCGGGGCAGCAAACCAACGCGTGCAGCGCGATCGTTGTTCCACTTGAACGGGAATGCGTAACCAGCAACAAGCACGTCCATGTTGACGGTGACGGGCAGGTCGTAGACGACGACGTACTTCTCCGTCAGCGACATATCGTGCATCATTGGCATATCAGCAACGGGGATTGCGACGTTCTTCGTCACGCGTCCATCACCGCCAACAACGGTGTAGTTGACGTGGTCGATCAAGTCGGGCCAGTGATAGTTAACTGAATGGAGCTCGCCGGTCGAAACGTCGTACTTCGGGTGGGCGGTGAACGGACCGTCGAGCGTGTCATGGAATCGGTTGATGCCGAGCGAGTTGAGTTCGTAGTCGAGCTCGACGGGTGGTTGGCCACCTTCGACCATCGCCCAGGTCGTGCCGGCGAAACCACCGACGTTCGTGTTCGAGCCGAAGAGGCCAGCGACGCGGTCCGCGGCGTTGAGGACGAAGCGGTTCTTGTACCACTCGGCCTTGCCGCCTCGCAGCCGCACGCCGTGCACCATGCCGGTCCCGAGGAACCAGTGATGCAGAGCCGGGTCGTCGACGGACTCGGGGTTCGGCCCGTTGCGGAGCCAGCGGCCCTCGAGCTCGACAGGAATCTCGCCGACGACGGGCAGGTCGTGGGCGGTGACTTCGGATTCGACCGCGGCGTAGTTGCCGGCAAGGTACTGGTTGTCGTGTGGGCGGCGCAGCGGCAGTGCGGCCGTTTCAGCGGTGTCGGTCATGGTGACTCCTGAGGTCTCGTGCGCGGGACCACGAAATGTGGATTCCTGTCAACCTACGCCTTGCAGCAACCGCCAAACGCAGGATGGCGGTTCACGCCGTCTCGTCCTGTCCGTTTGTGTCGGGATTCTTGAGGACCCCTCCGCACATATCCCGACGCAAACGTCGTTGGTGTGCGCTGACAACCGGTCCGGCGACTCAGTCTTTGGGAGTGACGGCGCGCAGGCCGGCCCAGGCCAGCGCGCTGACTTCAGCGGCGATTGCGTCAGGATCGAAGTCCTGGCCGAGGCCGACCAGGCGACGGCTTGCGCCCTCGGCCAGACCGACCAGCGCGTGCGCCAACGTTTCGCGATGCGACTCGTCGATATCGACGGCAATCAACGGTGCAACCGCTCGGGCGGACTCAGCGGTGATCTTGCGAATGGCTTCGTTGAACTCGTCGTCACGTCGTGAGCCCGAACCAAACAGCAGGCGGAAGCCGTCGTGGTCGTCGGCGACCCAGCGGAAGTAAGCACGGAAGCCAAGTTCGGTCTGGCTTTTCCCGTTCGTTGCCTCGGCAGTGGCCTTGTCGATGTTCGTCCGCAGCCGATTGCCGACCTCTTCGATCAACGCTTGATACAAATCGCGCTTCGAATCGAAGTGTTGGTAGAGGACGGGCTTGGTGACGCCAGCAGCTTCAGCGATGTCGTTCATCGACGCACCGTGGAAGCCGGAATTGGCGAAGACGTCGAGCGCGACATCGAGAATTTGCTCGCGACGAGCGGGGGCTGAGAGGCGTTGCGACATAAAGAGTTACCCGATGGTAACCGGGTCAGCGGGCGGCTGGAAAGGCAACCACTTCAGCGCGGGACTCACAGCCCGCGTTCACGGTCGTCACGGTCGGCTGCCTTGACGGCGTAGCCGAGGATGATCGACGGCGCGAGCAGCACACAGCCGATGACCAGAGCCACGATGACGAGCGTTGCCATGACAGAAGTGAAACCGAACAGGAAAGCCATGAAAAACAGGGCCATGGCCAGCGCGACAAAGAGATATCCGACGCGATTAGCCAGGAGCGTCCACTTCGCGATCTGGGCTCGTTTGACCCGCACCGGGTCGAGGGCAGGATCGTTCGGGCTGGTCGCTTGGGAGTCTGAGGGAGTGTTCGACATACTGTCCAGTCATGCTACGAGCGGCGACGACCGAGTCAGTCTGGACCACCACATCTGATGCAGCGACGGGCGTTCCAAGGTGACCGTTCGCGTCGAACGCGACGGTCGGGTCACGATCATCACGCTTGATCGACCGGAACGGCGCAACGCCATCGATCATCCCACGTTGCTCGAGTTGCTCGACGTGCAAGCCGACATCGCGGCGCGCTCCCCCGCCGAGACGCGCGTCGTGGTCCTCACGGGTGCTCCTCCAGCGTTCAGTGCAGGCGCCGACTTGAATGGCGTCGAGGCAGGGCAGTTCGCGACGGACCTGCGCCGCGTCCTCGTTGGATTCGGTTCGCTCCCCGTCCCGGTGATCGCCGCAATCGACGGCCCCGCGCTCGGTGCGGGGACACAGCTGGCCATTGCAGCAGATCTGCGCATCGCCACCCCTGACAGCCCGCTGGGCATTCCAGCTGCACGGCTGGGCATCTCGGTCGACCATTGGACAATCCGGCGCCTTCGCGACGAGTTCACGGCGCCGGTTGCCCGGGCGATGCTCGTCGGCACTGAGAATTACTCCGCCGAACGGCTGCACGCACTTGGCGGCATTCATCGGCTCGGCGATCTCAGCGATGCTCGAGAGTGGGCGCAGCGGCTCGCGCAGTTTGCGCCGCTCACCGTTGTTGCGCACAAACTCGGACTCGAGACCGCGGACTTCGAAGCCCCGAGGGTCGACGCCTTCGAGGCCGCACGATCGGCTGCGTGGGCGAGCACCGACGCCGACGAGGGCCGTACAGCGTTCCTCGAGAAGCGAGCTGCGAACTTCACCGCATCCTGATCTGCACGTTCGAGGCCACCGGCCATCGCCCAGCCGACGGTCAGGGCGGCTTGCGACGAAAAAAGACCGTCAGCGCAACGGTGCAGGGAGTTCGTCGGCGTGGACGACCGTCAGGCGTTGGGTGCTGCGCGTCAAAGCGACGTACAACGCCCGCATGCCGTGCTCGATACTGTCAACGATGACCGACGGCTCAACCACGACGACCCCGTCGAGTTCGAGGCCCTTCACCACGCTCACCGGCACCAGGGTCACGCCCGCGTCGAGTCCGGTGCGCGTTGCGGTGCCGTGGTCGACGCCTGCTTCGGTCAGCGCGACCGAAAGGTCGTCAATCATCTGATCAGGGGCGACGATGCCGAGGCTCGCCCCGGGGATTGCTCCCGCAAGCGCCAAGACCTCGTCGGCGACCGTCTTGCCGAGCAGCTCGGTCGAGGGTGCCCGCACGATTGTCGGCGACACATCACCAACGCGGACCGAGTCCGGTGCACGCAGCGAAGGGGTTGCCACCGCCATCACTTTGTTGGCGAGCTCCATGATCTGACCCGGAATCCGATAGCCGACCGACAGTCCAATGACGCGCGCCGGTTTGCGGTCGGGCAGGTGGGCAAGCACGTCGTCCCACTCGTTGGGTGCCAGCGGGCCGGTCGCTTGGGCAAGGTCGCCGACGATGGTCATCGCTCCGCTGAGTGAGCGGCGCGTGGCCATCTTCAACTGCATCGGTGTGAGGTCTTGCACCTCATCGATGACGATGTGGCCGTAGGTGCGGATCTCGTCGAGCTCATCGATCTTGCCGCCCTTGCCCGGTCGCGGGCCGAGCACATCACGGACGTCATCCAGTAATGCAACGTCAGACAATGCCCAGCGCACATCGTCGACCGTCGCGGATCGCTCCCGATACAAAGCAAGCGCCTCGGACTCGGACATCACGCCACGTGCTGCCAACTTGAGGAGCGCCCGCGATCCGAAGAGATCGTGCAACAGCTGCGCCGGTGTCAACAGCGGCCACATCGTGTCGAGCGCAGCGCGCGCTTCTGGCGTGTGCCGCAACGTGTCTTTCACATCGCGCGGACCAATCTCAGGGTCGAGGTATGAGTCCGCGAGCGCCGACCAAAATTCACCTTCGACCGCACGCCGACCCGAGTTGTGACGCTTGAAGCGGCGCTTGGCGTTCTTGACGATGCGCGCCGACTCTGCAGCTCGCAGCCGCACGTATCCAGCCCGGAACGGCATCTCAAAGTCGTTGCGCAGCGGACGCTTGCGGTCGGCGATCGCATTGTCGACCATGTCCGACATCCGCTCCTCGCCCTTGATCTTGACCGCTTCGGGCGAGTCGCCCGGCTCATCAGGCCGCCGGAACTGCACGCCGGGGATCAGATCGGCGAGCACCGCCTGCTTGACACCGGCCTCACCAAGTGACGGCAGCACGCGCTCGATGTAGCGGAGGAACACGCGGTTCGGGCCGATGACAAGCACGCCTTGGTCTTCGAGCGGGAAGCGGTGCGTGTAGAGCAGGTAGGCCGCCCGGTGCAGCGCCACCACGGTCTTGCCGGTCCCCGGACCGCCCTGCACGACCAGCACGCCGGTTTGTGGCGAGCGAATGATCTCGTCCTGTTCGCCCTGAATAGTGGCAACAATGTCGCCCAGCGTTCCGGTCCGACCACGCTCGAGGGCAGCAAGCAGTGTGGAGTAGCCGCGCAGGCCAGAGTCGGCGGTCACGACGCCGGGCTCGCCGCCGAGCCCCTCGTCGTGTCCAAGACCGAGATGACCTTCGCCAAAGAATTCGTCTTCAATGCCGAGCAGGTTCCGGCTTTCGACGGTGAAGTGACGACGTCGCGCCAGGCCCATCGAGTCGCGTCCCGTTGCCCGGTAGAACGGTTCGGCCACGGGCGCACGCCAGTCGACGACGACCGGTTCACGATCTTCGTCGGCAACGGCGAGCCGGCCGATATGGAACGCCTCGAGCTGGTCAGGCGACTCTGCGTAGCGGTCGATCCGACCGAAGACGAGCGACGCATCACCGAGTTCAAGCTCTTCGAGGCGCCGAACGAGTTGGCCGTCGAACGCGTTGCGCTCAAAGCGCGCCTGGAACGTTCCTCCCATGCTCGCCTCGTTGAGCCCACGGACGCGAAACGCCGCCTTGCGGCTGGTTTCGAGACAGTCGTAGGCGTGGTCGATGTACGCCTGCTCGTCAGCGAGGTCCGGGTGCTGCTGCGTCATAATGAGGTCGTCAAATGCTACCGACATCTGGCCCAGGATCAGATTCTGGTTGCGTGACATGAGTGTCACAGTGGGGCTCTGTCGGGCGCACAACTGGATACCCTCGCCACCGCATGACTGACACGGCACCCTTCATTGCTGCGGCAAACGGCGAGACGGCTCGGCACACGCCGGTCTGGTTCATGCGCCAAGCCGGACGTTCGCTCCCTGAATACCATGAGGTCCGCGGCGAAGGTTCGATCCTGCATGCCATCAAGCAGCCCGACGTCTCCACAGAGATCACCCTGCAACCGGTGCGTCGATACGGCGTCGATGCTGCTGTGCTCTACAGCGACATCGTGGTGCCACCTCATGCCGTGGGGTTCGGCATCGACGTACAACCCGGCACCGGACCGGTCGCCGAGCAGCCGTTCCGTAGCCGCGCTGACCTCGATCGCTTGCGACCGCTCGACTGGGACGACATCAGCTACGTCATCGACACCGTCGATCTGCTCGTCGCCGAACTGTCATCCGACGTGCCGCTGCTCGCGTTCGCCGGTGCACCTTTCACCGTGGGCAGCTACCTGATCGAGGGACGGCCGTCGAAGGACTACCGCTACACCAAGGCAATGATGCACACCGACCCGGTGCTGTTTGGCGACGTGATGGAACGGCTCGCCACCAGCGCGGTCACCTTCATCGACGCTCAACTCCAGCACGGCGCCCGGGCATTTCAACTGTTCGATTCGTGGGCGGGCTCACTGAACCGAGCCGACTACGAACACTTCGTGCTTCCGCACTCGAAGCGGGTTTTCAATGAGTTGTCCGAACGACATCCCGGCGTGCCCGGCATTCACTTCGGCATCGGCTGCGACCATCTCCTCGAGTCGATGAACACGGTCGGCAACCGCGTGCTCGGACTCGACTGGCGAACCACCATCACCGACGCGCGCCGTCGACTTGGCGACGACCTCGTCGTGCAAGGCAACCTTGATCCGTCTCTCGTACTCGCCGGCACCAAGCCCGCAGTCGCCGGCGCTGAGGCTGTGCTCGCTGACAACGCTGGACATCCCGGCCACATCTTCAACCTCGGCCACGGCGTTCACCAGCACAGCGACCCGAGCGTGCTCCAAGCCGTCGTCGATCTCGTCCACGAACGCACCGCGCAATAATCACAAACGGCGGGCATGCTGGTGTCAATGACTGACAATGCTGGCCGCGTCGGCGTGGTGCTGATGGCGTATGGAACGCCTCGCTCCCCTGAAGAGATCGAGCCGTACTACACCGACATCCGCCGCGGTCGCCCGCCCACCCCCGAGGCGCTCGCTGATCTCGTGGCGCGCTACGACGCAATCGGCGGGATCTCGCCGCTCGCCAAGCTGACCGAAGATCAACGCGATGGGCTGCAGGCGGCCCTCGACGAAATCGAGCCCGACACCTACCACGTGACGCTCGGCCTGAAGCACGCTGACCCGAAAGTCGAGGTCGCCAGCGCTGAACTCGTCGCAGCAGGATTCTCCAAGCTGATCGGCCTCGTGCTCGCCCCGCACTATTCCTCGTACTCGATCGGCCAGTACCTCGACCGCACCCGCCAGGGCGTGGTCGACGCTGAGGCGACAACACCCGTCGCAGGCGTCGAGAGCTGGGCTGTCGAGTCAGCCTTCGTCGACTTCATCGCTGCCGACCTCGGCGAACGCCTCGCCACGATGCGCGCATCAACCGAACACCCGGTGCGCGTGCTGTTCACCGCCCACTCCCTGCCCCAGCGGATTATCGACGCCGGCGACCCGTATCCCGACGAGCTCCGGTCGACTGCCGAAGCGGTGGCGGCACAGCTCGGTCTGGCCGAAGGCGACGACTGGACGATTGCCTGGCAGTCAGCCGGCCGAACACCGGAGCCGTGGATTGGACCCGACATCCTCGAAGTGATCGATGAACTCGGAGATGGCGGCCAACACGGAGGCGTCATCGTGAGCGCGGTCGGTTTCGTCGCCGATCACCTCGAAGTCTTGTTCGATCTCGACATTGAGGCCTCCCAGCGAGCCGAGCAAGTCGGCCTGGCATTCGACCGCACGGCGTGCGTCAATGATGAGCCGTCGATCATGGCCGCCCTTGCCCGCCGCGTTGCCGACCTCGCCTGAGCTCTGACCGTTAGACGCGTAGCAGGGGCCGCGTCAGGCAGGTGGGACCGCCTTCGCAGGGGATGCAGAGTTCGTCGGCAAAGAAGGTCGATACCGCGCAGCCGGCGTCGCGCATCAGCTGCAGCGTGATCGGGAAACCTTCGATCGCGATCACCTCGCGCGGTCCCGTCGCCAGCACGTTGAGGTTCAGACCCAGGCTGGCGTCGAACTCTTCTGCGGGCGCTTCGAGCAGCGTGTAGCCCATCTCGATCATCCGCTGGTACAGCGCTGTCGGCATCAGCGGCAGATAGACCAAGGCCAGGTCAGCATCGAGCGCGCTCACGACCGACATCAGGTGGAGGCACGCGTCGGGACCAAGGTGATACGGCAGGTCGTAGACCTCAAGCGAGACGCCGAGCGGTTCGACAATGACGGCCATTTGGTCGATACCGGATTGGTTGGTTCGAAATCCGCGTCCGACAGCAAGGGTCGTGTCGTCGAGCCAGAAACTGTCGCCGCCTTCGAACGTTCCCGGCGCCTCGATCCGTCCCAACAGGGGGATTCCCTCCGCCGCATAGAACGCAGCGTGGAGATCTGCCTCGCCAGCCCGCAGCGGCTTGCCAGGCCGCAGGACGACGGCGCCACCGGGCACGACGAACGACGGGTCGTAGGTGAACACCGAGTCGGCGAGATCGTCGTCGGTCTCGGGGAACCAGACAATCTCCGTTCCCGTTGCTTCGACCAACTCGACAAACCGGTCGTACTGCTTCGACAGCGCGTCGGCGTTGACAGGTTTGACGTAATGCCAACGCTCATGATCGGCGCTGAGCAGCGCCCCGGGCCGGCGCATCGCGACGCGCCGCAATGTCGCCGAGGTCGAACTCACTCCAACGTTCATGTCATTCACGTGCTTCACTCATTTCCTTGCGCTCGGTCGAGGTGGTGGGCATCGCCGGTAAGTAGCGACGCGGCTTCGGCACCGGTGATTGCCGTGCAGAACTCACCGTGGAGGTTGGCCACGCTCATCTGGTGGACGAGTTCGGCGTCGTGATCGACGCCATCGGGGCCGATCCGGTTGGTCGCCGCGCATCCGTCGTGGACCAGGTAGGTGTCAAACCCGAGGTTCCCCGCCATGCGAGTCGTGGTCTCGACACAGAAGTTGGTGAAGAACCCGGCGATGACCAGCCGGTTGACGCCCCGTCGCCGGAGGTCGACTTCGAGCGAAGTCCCGACGAACCCGCTGTTGACATCCTTGGCCACAACAATGTCGCCGGCCGCCGTTTCGAACCCCGGTTTCTGGGCGCCCGTGGGCAACGCTGACTTGAGCGGCGACGCCGCTTCGCGTGAATCGTGTCTCGTGAACGCGATCTGGCAGTCGGCTTCGCGCCAGGCTGCGAGCACGTCGAGCATCACCGACTCCGCATCAGGGTTGTTCCGCCGTCCCGTTGGCCCGCCCCAATGCTCGAGGACGTCGACGCCAAGCTGGACGTCGATCAAGAGCAGAGCGGTGTCGGCACCAAACGCGGGGATCATCGGCGCCAAGGTACGCCACCACCACCCCGGTTGGAACCTCGCGCGGTCAGAGTCGGTTGATTCAGCTCTACCCTCGATACCGATGACTGACAGGATCGCCGTCGTCGGCGGCGGCATCGCCGGATTGGCGGCAGCACACCGACTCGCCACCGATGGGGTGGACGTGACGATCTTCGAGCGCGGCGACCGGGTCGGTGGACGGATTCGTAGTTCACCATTCGCCGGGGTCCCCGAAATCGACGAAGGCGCTGATGCATTCCTTGCTCGCGTTCCTGAAGGCATTGCCCTGGCCGCCGATGTGGGCCTTGGCAAAGCACTCGTCCACCCCGAACCCGTTGGTGCTGCCGTCTGGCACCAGGCTCTCCACCCGATTCCCGACGGCCTCCTGCTCGGTGTGCCGGGCAAGATCGGCCCGATGGCCACAACTGGACTGCTCACCTGGCGGGGCAAACTCCGCGCAGCGCTGGAACCATTCCTACCTCGCACGTCACTCGACTCCGACTCGATCGGCGAGTTCGTCAGGGCCCGTTTCGGCAACGAGGTTCATGAACGCCTCGTCGACGCGCTCGTCGGCAGCATCTACGCCACCGACACTGACCGTTTCAGCTTGGCCGAGGTCCCACAACTCGACGCGCTGGCGCGGGCGAACCGCAGCCTGCTCCTCGGCGCCAGAGAGTCACGACAGGCTGCCGGCACAGCCACCGCTGCATCCGCACCGATTTTCGCAGCACCAAGCCGTGGTGTCGCCGATCTGACTCGCGCGACTGCAGACGCCGTGGTTGCAGCTGGCGGCACGCTTCAGCTGGGCCACGCGGTCGGGTCGATCACCGCAGCTGGAGCTGGCTGGGACGTCGACGATCAACACTTCGGTGCGGTGATCCTGGCCACACCTGCTCCGGTCGCATCCTCGCTGTTGGCCGCGGTAGCTCCCGAGGCATCGGCCGCGCTCAGCGCTGCCGAAACGGCCGACGTCATCATGGTCACTCTGCATGTCGATGGAGGCGAATGGCCCGATCGGTTCGCGGGACGAAGTGGGTATCTCGTCCCCAAGCCTGTGCAACGGTCGGTGACCGCCGCCTCGTTCGGCTCCCAGAAGTGGGGGCACTGGCAGCCGCCGGACGGAGGGCAGATCCTGCGCGTGTCGCTCGGCCGAGATGGCCAGCCCGCGCTCCAGTTCTCCGACGACGAGGTCGTCGAACGAGTCCTCGACGACCTCAGCCTCCATCTTGGCGTCCGATTCACGCCCCGGGAAATACGAATCAGCCGCTGGCCCGGTGCGTTTGCCCAGTACCGCCCACACCACGCACGCTGGGTCGATGCCGTCGAGACAGCCCTGCCATCCGGCTTGTTCGTTGCTGGCGCGGCATACCGTGGCATCGGGATCCCCGCATGCATCCGACACGGCGCAGCGATCGGGCAACGAGCTGCACAGAACCTCCGTTCTCTGCCAGACTGATGGCCAATGAGTTCGATGACGCCCGACGATACAGCGCCCGAAAATGCGGCGCGGCGCACCGGGATGATTGCCGCGCTCGGAGCTGTCCCAGTGCTGATCGTCGGCACCGTGTTCTTGATGGGCCTCGGCGGCGACCCCGACACGACCTCGATCGACAACCAGCAGACCACGGCCACCACGTCACCGGCGTTCATCGACGCAACCGCCACGAACACACCAGCAACATCAAGCACGCCCACCACCGTCACACCGACAACATTCATGCCGACGACCACGGTTGCCCCGGCGTCGACAGCGCTCGAAGCACCGCTCAAGCAGCCGATCGATCCGCCTCTCGATCCCCGCGGCCACGAGGACCATGTTGAGCTCGGCGGCATCGCCATTCCGAAGCTCGGCATTGATACGCCGCTGCTCGAGGGCATCCGGCTCACCACACTCGACAACAGCCCTGGTCACTGGCCAGGCAGTGCGATGCCCGGCGAGGTCGGCAACGTCGTCGTCGCCGGCCATCGGACCAGCCACGACGCCCCGTTCCGAGACCTCGACCAACTCGTCGCAGGTGACGTCGTCGAGTTCACCACCGCGCCGGGCCTCATCAACTACACGGTCACGGGCACACAGATCGTCGATCCCGACGCGATCTGGATTGTCGATCCGACCAATACCCCCGCTGCCACGCTGTTCGCCTGCCACCCACCTGGGTCCACCCGACAGCGCATCGTCGTCAACCCTGAGCTGAGTTGAGCATCGACACCGGTTCCACTGCCGGGCCTGACGTCGACACCGCAGTCGATCCGCGCCCGCCTCGCCCGCTACACCAACGCGTCGCACGTCCTGCCCTCGCGCTCGGCGCAGGCGCGCTGACCGCACTCTCGCTTCCACCCTGGGGCTTCTGGCCGCTGGCAATCATCGGCGTCATGCTCTTCGAAGTCTGTCTCCGCACAGCACAGACCAGATGGGAACGAGTACGCATCGGCGCACTCTTCGGTGCCGGCTGGATGTATCTCGGCATGGGCTGGATGGTGCAGTTGACGCCACCTGGCTATGTCGCCGCCGGCCTGATCTTCACGACGTATCACGCCGTTGCGGCAGGGGTCGCTCCGGCTGGTCGCTGGGGCGTGATTGGGCGCCCGGCGGCGCACACCCTGGTCGAAGCCATACGGCTCTCGCTGCCGTTCGGTGGCGTGCCTCTGGCCACGATGGGTGTCTCCCAAGTCGGCGGTCCGCTTGCTCCGCTCGCGAGTGTCGGCGGCGTGATTCTGCTGACCTGGGTTGTGTTCCAGATCGGATTCGTCCTCGCCGACGCCCAACCTGGCGTATGGGCAGCGATCCGCCAGCTCCGCGACAGCGACCGCACCGTGCTCCCCAACTTCATCGGACGCATTGCGGTTGCCTTGGTCATCTTGTTGTCGTTCGTCGCTCCGAGCGGCGCTGCGACGGGCGGCACGCTGTCGGTTGCTGTTGTTCAGGGCGGCGGCAAGCAGGGGACGAGCGCACTCGAGGTTCCCTCCTCGCTGGTCACGGAACGCCACCTCGAAGCAACGGCGACGATCGATGCCGACCGCGACCTCGACTTCGTGCTGTGGCCCGAGAACACGATCGACGTGAACGACCTCCGAAGCACTCCCGAATTTGAGGACTTCTCAAACTCGCCCATTCGCGACCTCGTCGCCGCAGAGGCGAACAGGCTGGGCGCTCCCATTGTTGTCGGAATCACCGAGGACGCCCGCGCTGATGACCCAACTGCGCGTCGGTACACCAACGCCCAGGTCGTGGTGATGCCCGACGGCGAGCTCGCCGGCCGATACGACAAAGTCCGTCGCGTACCGTTCGGCGAGTACGTGCCGCTCCGAGGTGTGCTCGAAAAAATCACGAGCGCGGTCGACCAGGTCGGCGAGGCAGTGCCAGGCACCGAGCGAGCCGTCCTCACGTTCGATGTCGAGAGCCAGGCCGAACCGGTGCAACTCGCCACGGTGATCTCGTGGGAAGTGTTCTTCGGTGGCAGAGCCCGCGAGGGTGTCACCGACGGCGCCACGATCATCATCAACCCAACCAATGGTGCGAGCTATACGGGCACCATCGTGCAGAGCCAGCAGGTGGCATCGAGCAGACTCCGTGCCATTGAGACGGGCCGATGGGTCGTCCAGGCAGCCCCGACCGGGTTCAGCGCAGTCATCAACAATGACGGCGATGTGCTCCAGCGCACATCGGTGAGCGAGCAGCGCGTGCTGTATGCCGACGTCGAGATGCGCACCGGCAACACGTGGTACACCCAACTCGGCGACGGCCCGTTCATCTGGTTACTCGTCGTCGTGCTCGCTGCATCCATCCTGCTCGCACGCCGCGACCGAGCCACCGGCGTCAGCGGCGAGCCACACATCACCGAGCCCTAACGACGGCGCTTCCGGCTCGACGCAAAAATGGGACTCAAGACCCATTCACCCCCTCGGGCCCCCGCCGCCCGGCTTCGTCCGGTTGAATCGTACTGATGGACAGTGCACTGAGTGACGAAGTCCAAGATGATCTCACGGTCGGCGAGTCGGCTTCTGACTTGACCAACGCGGGCGATGCACCGAGCCGGCGCCGGCTGTGGATCAAATGTCGTCGATGGATGGGTGCAGCTCGAATCCCCAGACGACTGGACAGCCGACGACACGGCGGCACTCCGCGACCTGATCGACCAGCGCGCCGAAGAACGCTCCGCAAAGAAGAAAGCCGCCAGCTGACACGTCAGCGGCGCGCCTCGGCGCTCAGCGGACCGACTTCGTACGGTGAGGCGATGACCGAGCGCCCCACCACACCCCGCATCACCCCCGTCGATCTCGCCGCCGATCGGTCTCCCGACTCGGTCGACCCCGAACTCGCCGAGATCCTGGCCGGCGCACTCACTCACGACGGCACGCCACTCAACATCTTCGGCGCCCTCGCTCGACACCCCAAGCTGCTCAAGCGCTTCAACCTGCTCGGTGGATTTCTCCTCAACAAAGGGCTGCTGCCAGCGCGTGAACGCGAGCTGGTGATCCTGCGGATCGGCTGGAACGCCAAGGCGGTGTACGAGTTCGGGCAGCACACGATCATCGGCCGAGAAGCTGGCGTCACCGACGAGGAGATTTCCGCACTCACCAAAGCACCCGACGACCACCCCTGGTCCGCCGATGACGCGGCGCTCATCGCCATATCCGACGAACTCAGCGACGACGACTGCGTCACCGATGCGACATGGGGAATCCTTGCAACCAGATGGTCTGAGGCCGAGCTCGTCGAACTGCTCATCGTCGCCGGCTTCTATCGACTGGTATCCGGCTTCCTGAACAGCGCCGGCGTGCAACTCGACAAGGGCGTCCCCGGGTTCCCGGACTGACGCCTCACAAGATCCGCGATGTTCGGCACCGGTAGCCATTGCCTCACATTTCTGGTCGAATGGGGACATGACGGAATACACCCCGCCACTGCGGGACATTAGATTCGCTTTCGACGAAGTCTGCGATTTGCCCAGCCTGCTCAAGCTTGACGAATTCGACCACGTCGAGACCGACATGGTGTTTGCGGTGCTTGACGAAGTTGGCCGTTTCGCCGCCGAGGTCATCGCACCGACCAACGTCGACGGCGACCAGATCGGCGCACAATGGATCGCTGGTTCTGACACCGATGACGGCTGGGCGGCAGTGAGCACCCCCGAGTCATTTCGGAGCGCCTACGCCAAGCTCGTAGATTCAGGCTTCAACGCCATTCCCTTTGAGCCCGACTTCGGCGGCGGCGGCTTCCCCTGGCTGGTGGCGCTCGCCGTGCAGGAGATGTTCACCTCCGCCAACATGTCGCTGTCGTTGTGCAACCTGCTGACCCAGGGCGCGATCGACGCCCTGCAACATCACGGCTCCAATGAGCAGCAGGCGACGTACCTCCCGAAGATGCTCACCGGCGAATGGTCCGGGACGATGAACCTTTCGGAGCCGCAGGCCGGTTCCGACGTCGGCGCTGTCGCGACCAAGGCCGTACCAACCGGTCGCAGTGATGGCTCCTATGCCATCACCGGCACAAAGATCTGGATCACGCACGGCGAGCAAGACCTCACCGAGAACATCATCCACCTCGTGTTGGCGCGCACACCCGATGCCAAGCCGGGCACCCGCGGCATCTCGATGTTCCTCGTTCCCAAGTTCATGCCGAACGAAGACGGGTCCCTCGGTGAGCGCAACGACGTCGAGGTCGTCTCCATCGAGCACAAGCTCGGCATCCACGGCTCGCCCACCTGCGTCCTCAGCTTCGGCGAAAAACAGGACGGCGCAATCGGCTGGCTCGTCGGCGACGAGTTCACCGGCATGGCCAACATGTTCACGATGATGAACAACGCCCGACTCTCCGTCGGGCTGCAAGGTCTCTCACTCGCCGAAATGGCGTACCAGCACAGCCTGGCGTACGCCCACCAACGGTTGCAGGGCACCGCTCCCGATGCCGAGCGTGGCGTCCAGAGCCCAATTATCGAGCATCCCGATGTCCGCCGAATGTTGATGACGCAGCGGTCATGGATCGACGCCATGCGCTACCTCATGTACTTCAACGGCGCGACGCTCGACAGGTCGCGGTCGTTGGATCCTGCCGTGGCTGAATGGTCGACGCGCCTCGCTGCGTTGCTGATCCCGATGTCGAAGTCGATCGGCGCCGACGTCGGCAATGAACTCACCTCGATCGCACTCCAGATCTTTGGTGGCATGGGCTACGTCGAAGAGACCGGCGCTGCCCAGTACCTGCGCGACATTCGCATAGCCGCCATCTACGAGGGCACCAACGGAATCCAAGGACAAGACCTTGTGATGCGCAAGCTCGGAGGTGACGAGGGCAGCACAGTCAATGAGTTTCTCTCGAGCTTTGACGACACGATTGCCGCGCTCGCCAACGATCCGACAATGGAGAAGTTTGCACGACAACTCACCGCAAGCTTCGATGACGCTCGGCGTTCCAGTGACTGGCTCAACGCCAACGATGATGTCCTCAACAAGCTCGGCGGCGCCAGCCCCTACACCCGGCTCCTCGCTACCGCGCTGTGTGGCGCGTTGGCCGGCAAGGCAGCGCTGGCAGCCCAAGCGCGACTCGACGGCGTCGACGTGAGCGATGCCGATCGATCGTTCTTCGACAGCAAGATCGTCAGCGCTCGATTCTTCGGCGAACAGATTCTCCCGACCACCTCTGGACTCGCCGCCACCGTCATGGCCGGAGCTGACGACCTCTTCGCCATGACCGCCGACCAGTTCTGACACTGGGGCACAACTTCGCCGAGGCAGAAACCGTCTGATCGCTCCATCCGGTGAGTGTCACCAGAGGCGACACTCACACTTCGAGCATCAGGGTGACGGGACCATCGTTGGTCACGTCGACGTTCATCTCGGTGCGGAAGACGCCGGTAGCGACGGTGGCGCCGAGTGATCGCAACTGGGCGACCACGCGGTCGACCAGGGGCTCAGCGTGCTCTGGACGGGCGGCGTAGATCCAACTCGGTCGACGGCCCTTTCGTGTGTCGCCGTAGAGCGTGAACTGGCTGACAATGAGGACCGCCGCCGGGCAACCCGTCTCGTGGACGTCGCTGAGCGAACGATTCATGACGCCCTCACTGTCGTCAAGGATCCGAAGCCTCCAGATCTTGTTCGCCAACTTGTCAGCCTGCGCCGCCGTGTCATCGTGCGTCGCGCCGACGAATACGCACAGTCCGGGTCCGATTGCACCTGCGACAGACCACTCACTGCTGCTCGCCCCTCGGCTCTTTACCTCAGCCCGAATCACCCGTTGCACCAAACCTCGCATCCACCCAGCCTGCCAGGTCGTAGATTCGCGACTATGAGTTCAACGGTGCGACTCGTTCTCAGTTCTTCCCCCGACAAAACGGGACCAACGGTGACGGTTGACGTCGACCTGGCGCACGGCGGTCGCCTTGCTCAGATCACGGTCGGTGACGTGCCGTTGCTGGCCGATGTGCCCAACTCGCCGAATCGCGACGTCGGCAACATTGGTTGGGGTTCGTACCCCATGGCGCCATGGGCGGGTCGGGTGCGGGGTGGCACCTTTCGCTGGTTCGACGCCGACCACCACCTGCGACTGAATCAGGACGACAGCGGCGTCGGCGCTACTGGCCGTCAGCATGCAATGCATGGCACTGTGCTCGACGCGGCGTGGACCGTCGACGAGCAGACCGAGTCGACGGTGACGATCAGTTGTCCACTCGACCAGCCCGGCAGCGGATGGGCCTTCGGCGGCGTCGCGCATCAACGGATCGAGGTGCTCGACCACCAGCTCCGGTGCGATCTCTCCGTCACTGTTACCCCCCACGGCGATCACGCTCCTCCATTTCCCGCTGAGATCGGCTGGCACCCCTGGTGGCGCAAGCCCGACTCGCTCAGCTTCCATCCTGATGCGATGTACGAACGCGACGGGGTCGGGCTCCCCACCGGCCGACTCGTCGCCCCGTCCGCACCGCCCTGGGACGATTGCTTCGTCAATACGGCACCGGTCACGCTGCACTACGACCGTCCAGAGGTGACCCGCGTGACGCTCAGCTCGGACTGTGACCACTGGGTCGTCTACGACTATCCGTTGCACGCCATCTGCATCGAACCGCAGTCGGGGCCGCCAGATGCGTTCAACGTGCGGCCGCAGATCGTCACCACGACGCACCCCCTCCGACGGACCATGACCGTCGGTTGGTGACATCAGAAGCACCGACTGGGAACTTTGCGCAGCAGGCAACCGGCCGAAATTTGCCGCTTGTCACTCCGTGCCGCTCCGTTACCAGACGGTAACAAGACGCCGATATCGTCTTCCGAATGTCATCGGCGGGAAACCACCGGCTCCTGGACCCCAGTGAGCCCCTGAAGCTCGCCTATCTGACCTATCGCGGGAAGCCCCACGTCGGCGGGCAGGGCATCTACACCCGCCACCTGACAAAGGCGTTGGCGGACCTCGGACATACCATCGAAGTCCTCGGCGGGCAGCCGTACCCCGTGCTCGACGAACGGGTTCCGCTGACCAAGCTCCCCAGCCTCGACACGTTCAACGACCACTACCCCGGTCGTGTTCCTGGCTTTTGGGAGATCAAGAACCGTGACGACCTGCTCGAGATGGCGCAGTACCTCACCGGCGTCTTCCCCGAGCCGATGGCATTCAGTTCGCGGGCCAAGCGCAATCTGCTTCCTCGCGCGACGGAGTTCGATCTCGTCCACGACAACCAGTGTCTTGGCTACGGGATCCTGAAGATCGAAGAGCAAATTCCCACCATCGTCACGCTCCACCACCCGATCACCAAGGACCGCAAGCTCGAAATGGAGCACGCGAAGAACCGGTACAAGCGTTGGTCGGTCGGACGCTGGTATTCATTCGTCAAGATGCAGGGCAAAGTCGCGTCGAAGTTGCCGCGCATCGTCGTCGTCAGCCAGAACTCGATCGACGACATCCACACCGACATGGGCGTCTCGAAAGATCGGATGCGTCTGGTGCCGGTCGGCGTCGACCCCGACCTCTTCAGGCCACTCGACCATGTGCAGCGCCGTCCAGAACACCTCATCACCACGGCATCGGCCGACGTGGCACTGAAGGGCCTGTCATACCTGCTCGAAGCAATGGCCAAGCTGCGCACTGAGCGCGATGTCACGCTGACGATCATCGGCAAGCCGCGTCCGGGCCACTCGATGGATCTCATCGACTCGCTCGGTCTGAAACCGCATATCGAGTTCGTTTCCGGCGTGACCGACGAACGCATCGTCGAGCTGTACTCCGAAGCCGAGTTGGCCGTCGTCCCATCGCTCTACGAAGGCTTCTCGCTGCCGGCGATTGAAGCAATGTGCTCTGGTACGCCACTCGTCGCGACCGACGGCGGCGCACTTCCCGAAGTCACGGGGACCGACGGCGAGACCGTGTTCGGTTGCAAGGCCGGCGACGTGGGCAGCCTTGTCGATGCGCTCAAGCGCGGCCTCGACAATCCCGAGGCCCGGGCGCGGATCGGCGCGGCCGGCCGCCAACGAGTTCTCGACCGGTGGACCTGGCGGCTGTGCGCCGAGCAGACCGTCGAGCAGTACCGCGAGGTACTCGCCATGCCCGACAACATCGCCAAGCTAAAGCGCAACGGGCGAATCAAATAGGACGCACTGCGACATGCTGACGATCAAGTTCGACAAACTCGGCCTCGCGCCCGGTGACAGAGTCCTCGATGTTGGGGCCGGCTTCGGCCGTCACGTCTTCGAGTGCGCTCGGCGCGGCGCTGACGTAGTCGCGCTGGACTACGCCGAAGATGAGGTCGTCCAAACACGGGCGACCCTCGGCGCCATGGTCGCCGCCGGTGACATCGACGTCGAGCGGTTCAAGGGTGTTCTTCGTGGAGACGCGACCAAGCTGCCGTTCGACGACGGAGCGTTCGACGTCGTCATTACTTCAGAAGTTCTCGAACACATCCAAGACGATGTTGCGGCCATCTCCGAGATGGTGCGCGTCCTCAAACCCGGCGGCATGTTCGCGGCCACCGTGCCTGCTTGGCTGCCAGAGAAGATCAACTGGATGCTCAGCGATGAGTACCACGCACCGATCAGCGTCGGCGGGCATGTGCGGATCTACTCTGCGACCGAGTTGAAAGCCAAGCTCGTCACCGCCGGCCTCGACCCGCGGGGGCAACACCGTGCACATGCGCTGCATGCGCCGTACTGGTGGTTGAAGTGCGCGGTCGGGCCGACAAACGACGATCATCCGCTCGTGACGAAGTACCGCGAATTTCTCGAGTGGGACATCATGACGCAGCCCAGGTCGACCAAGATCGCCGAGAAAGTCCTCTCACCAGCACTCGGCAAGAGCATCGTCCTTTACGGATACAAGCCCGCGACATCACCCATCGGGACAGACCCCAAGCCTGATCCAGTGGAGGTGGCGAGATGAGTGCCACTCCCTTCCTCGACGGCGTCGCGACCGCCGACGAGATCCGCGCAACGGCCGAACACCTGGCATCGCTCCAGCTGCCATCTGGCATGATCCAGTGGTTTCCCGGCGGCCACAGCGATCCATGGAACCACATCGAATCCGCAATGGCACTCGACGTGGCCGGTCTGCACAAAGAGGCGGAGCATGCCTACGAGTGGCTTGCTGAAATCCAACGCGACGACGGCAGCTGGCACGCGTACTACCGGCCCGACGGGTCAGTCGAGGATGCCAAACTCGACTCGAACGTGTGCGCCTACATCGCCACGGGCGTGTGGCACCACTGGCGCAGTACGTGGGATCGCGGATTCGTAGAGAACATGTGGCCCACCGTTGTCCGGGCACTGGACTTCGTCATGTCACTGCGCCGCGATGACGGTGTTCCACTGTGGGCCGTCGAACCCGACGGACAACCGTGGGACTACGCCCTACTGACTGGAACGGCCAGCATCCAGCACGCTCTGCGCTGCGGCTCACACATCGGCGAGGCACTCGGCGAGCCGCGACCTGACTGGAGTCGAGCTGCGGCAACGATGTGCGAGGTTATCCGCACCCAGCCCCACGCCTTCCAGCCGAAAGATCGGTGGGCAATGGACTGGTACTACCCCGTGCTGACCAGCGCCCTCACCGGCGCACACGCCAAGGCCCGGATGGCCGACGGGTGGGACCGATTCGTGATGGAGGGACTGGGCGTTCGATGCGTCGACGACGAGCCTTGGATCACCGCATCTGAGACCGCCGAGTGCGCGATCGCCTACGCCACCCTCGGCGACATGACGACGGCAACCGATCTGCTCCGATGGACACAGCCACACCGCAACATGTCGCCGTCGGGCGCACCGCTGACCGCAACGCCGGATGCTGCAACCGCTGGTGCGTACTGGACCGGCATCGTGCATGGCGGCGACGAGGGCCGCGTGCTGTTCCCGTTCGATGAACATACGTCCTATACCGCTGCCGCAGTGATCCTCGCCGTCGACGCAATCACGCAGACCACGCAGGCCGCCAACCTCTTCGTCGAGCGCACACCTTTTCTCCCGTAGCGCTCCAATCCGCCCCAGCGCCCAGCCGCCGCAGCGAGCCCGTTAACGGCAGGGTCGGGAGCAGACGTCACTGAGTGACGTCCCACCAAGGGCCATCTACGACGACTTGCCTATGCTCGGCGAGATGGAATCGAAGGTGGTCCGATCGGTGCTCAGCATCTGGAGCTGGCTGGTGCTCGGAGCGCTGGTGCTGATATTCACGCCGATCGTCGCCGTCGTCCGGTTGGTGACGATGCCGTTTGACAAGGGCGCGTACGCCGCCGGCTATGTGTTCCGCAAGCTCACGCCAATTCACTCCGCGTTGAGTCCGCTCTGGAAGTTCTCGACGTCCGGCTCGCTTCCCGACGACATGCGGCGCCCCTACGTGGCCGTCGCGAACCACGAGAGTTTCGTCGACATCCTGCTCATCTCGCACCTGCCGACAGAGTTCAAGTGGCTGTCCAAGGCCGAGATCATGAGGATCCCAGTACTCGGCTGGATGATGCGGCTGGCACGAGACATCCCGCTCGAACGCGGCGACACCACATCAGGGCGAGCGGCTCTCGATCAAGCACGTGAGCGCCTCGACACGAACGTGTCGGTCATGATTTTCCCTGAGGGCACCCGCTCGCGGACAGGCGAGATGCGCAAGTTTCGGGCGGGAGCGTTCAAGCTCGCGATCGAAGGGCAACACCCGATCCTTCCGATGGCGGTGCATGGCACCCGCGACTGCCTGCGCAAGAGCGACTGGCGCCTCGGACGCGCTCGGGCAGAGGTCCGCGTGCTCGAACCAATTCCAACAGAGGGGCTGACCGAAAACGATCTGCCCGAGCTGCGCGAGAAGGTCCGAGCCGCCATCGAGCAGGGACGCCAGGACCTCCGCAACGAGCACAGCTACGTTCCGCCAGTCATCGGCGAGGCCGAGGCAGCAGCCGCTGAAGCCGCCGACGCAGCGCGCAGCGGAAGTACACGCCACAGCGACTGAGCCTGCCGTTCATCGGCGGTCAATCTGGCAATCAGCTCGGCCCCATCGCACAACCAATCACCCGAACCGCTCGCCGCTCCGCCACAATGGTGTTCATGTTGATCGAGCAGATCCGAACCGACCTCAACGTTGCCACGAAGGCTCGCGACTCGGTCCGCCAGCGTACGTTGCGCTCGATCATCGCTGCGGTGCAAGAAGCACAGGTCTCCGGTGACACGGCGAAGGAACTCGACGACGATGGTGTGATGGCGGTGCTCAAGGCGCAGGTCAAGCGGCGTATCGATGCTGCCGAAGCCTTCGATGCCGGCAACGCCGCTGATCGCGCTGCTGCCGAGCGGTCCGAGCAGGAAATCATCGAGGGATACCTCCCTGTAGCGATGACCGACGAACAGCTCGAGTCAATCGTCGCCGACGTCATGCAAGCAAACGGGTTCATTGAGAAGGCCGACATGGGTCGGGCCATGAAGGCAATCAACGCCGAGGTTGCCGGGCGCGCCGATGGGCGCCGCGTCGCCGACCTGGTCAAGTCACGCCTCGCGTGACATCGCCACACGCTCGCTCGCCGGAGACCAGCTGAATGCAGGTTCCCGTCAGGCTGCTCTCGGCGCTGCGACCCTCGGTTGCACCAGCGCTCCTGGTCGCCATTGCCTCGAGCACCGTCGTGTTCGTCTCGACGCCGTTCCTCCTCGCCGGGGTCGCAGAACAGCGCGACGTATCGATCGGGACGGTTGGCTGGATCTCGACAACACAGCTGTTGGGGTTCGTCGTCGCTTCCTTCCTGGGCGGCCGCTATCTGACACCGATCCGAGCGGTGTTCATCGGCGGCGCACTGCTCGGCTGCGTGGCAAACCTGCTGTCGGCAATTGCGCCAACGCTGCTGGCGCTCTCGGGCGCACGATTGCTCAGCGGCCTGTCGCTGGGGTTGGCCGCATGGTTCGGGTGGCAAGCCGCGTTCGGTGATGCAGAAAAGACCGGCGACGTTGCGGTGATCGGCCCGCTGGTCGGTGTCATCACCGCTCCTGCGGTGTCGGCGCTGATCCAGTCCATCGGGATCGATTGGCTCTTCGTCGTGCTGGCAGCGGTGACCGCGACTCCCCTGCTGTTCGCGCACAAAGTCCCGCGCACCGTCCCGCGCACCGAGCGCCAAGGCCGCCGTGACCGGCATGCACCGACTCGCGCCGCCCGGGTCATTCTGATCGCCCTCACCTTCATCACGCTCGGCGGCTCATCAGTGTTCATCTTCGCCGCGGCGATCGGCACCGAGCTGAACGGCCTCGATCCGTTCACCGTGTCGATCCTGTTCAGCTGCAACTCATTGGTGGCCATCCCGGCGGCCAGATGGCGCGGCAACCGAGGCCCGGCAGGTTTCTGGTACTTCTGCACAGCACTGATGGCCATCCTGCTCGCCAGCGTCCGCAACCAGTGGCTGTTCGGGTTTGGGCTGGTGGCGTGGGGGTTTGTCTTCTTTATGGCGACACCGGCGGTGTTCGGACTACTCGCATCTCGGTCGGCCTATCCCGCTGAGCGCGCAGGCGACGCGCAAGCCGTGATGGCACTGGGCCGCGTGTTTGGTCCCCTGCTCGGTGGTGCCTTGATTTCGCACGGTTCAAGCGTTGCCCTCGGCTTCTGCGCCGCCGGAATCATGGGAACAGCGTCACTGGCACTGTTGTATGTCGATCGACGGACCCTGCCAGTGATCGGAGCGCGTCTCGCATGACAGACATCGATCGGGTCAGCGCAGCGAATCAGTCGTTTTACATCGCGCATGAGACGCGCGATATCGAGGCCATGACAGCGATCTGGGAGCACAGCGATCGTGTCGTCTGTGTGCATCCCGGCTGGCCGATCCTGCGTGGCTGGGACGACGTGCTGCAGTCATGGGTCGGCATCTTCCGGGGTCCCGGCCAGAGCCAGTTCATCTTGACCAACGAGTCGATCTCGACCAAGGGCGACATTGCCTGGGTGACGCTCGACGAGAACCTCGTCGACGCCAACGGAGCCGGAACCATCGCCGCCACGAACCTGTTCGTCCGCGACCACGAAGGTGAATGGAAGCTCGTCACTCACCACGGGTCGCCTGTGATGAACCGATGATTGGACCACACCGGACCCTCCGCTGCCTGTCCGCTCCTTAATGCGCATCGCTCCCGGCATCGAGTTGACGACACGCGTCGGTCCATACTGACCGGATGAGCGATGCCACCGAACTCGCCGCCTGGTCGGCACCCGCGGTCAACCTGCCCGAACATGCGGACAATGCCATCCACACCGACGCCGGAGCGTTAGCTGCCGGCTTCCCGTCTGCGCTCGTTGCAGGCGTCACCGTCTACGCCTACATGACGCACGTCCCCGCAGCAGCGTGGGGCCCCGACTGGTTGCGTGGGGGCGGCGCGCACGTTCGATTCCGCTCTCCCATTTTCGACCACGACCTCGTCAACTACGTCCCGACTGCCGCTGGCCGCAACAGTGGGATGCTCGAAGCACAGGTCGGCGGAGTGACGCGCTCAGCGTGCACCGTGGCTCGCGTGGGCAGCCCGCCCGAGCGCTGCACCGGCGTGGGCGAGCAGCTCGTCCCGATCGAGTTCGTCCCCGACGAGTCGTGGGCAACGTACGCGACACGGGCCGGTGACGATCTCCCGATCTACACCGACGACCAGATCCTCCATCCAGTGACGTGGATGCGCATCGCCAACCAGTTCTTCCACGAACAGATCGTGACCGGTTCGTGGATTCACGTCCGCAGTCATCTCCTACATCACGGAGTCGCCCGATTCGGCGCAACGCTCGAAGCAACCGCAGTCGTCGTCGATCGATTTGACTCTCGTGCTGGCGAGCGGGCAATCCTCGACGTTCGTATCAGCGCAGACGGCCAGCCCGTCGCGACGTACGAGCACGAAGCCATCGTGCAGCTTGCCGAGGACGTCGGGGGCTGACGCTCAGTTCATCGCGCGCCACACCCGCTCGGCGGTGGCCGGAATATCGATGTGCTGCACACCAAGATGGGCGAGCGCATCGATCACAGCGTTCTGCACCGCCGGTGTTGCACCGATCGTGCCGGATTCACCGATGCCCTTCGCGCCGAGTGGATTGCGCGGGGTCGGCGTCTCTTGCGGGATCCGTTCGAACATCGGGAGCTCGGCAGCCGAGACGAGCGCGTACTCGGCCAGGTTGGCAGTCTGCGGGTTGCCGTCTTCGTCGTAGACAAACTCCTCCATCAGCGCCTGTGCAATCCCTGACGCGACTCCACCGTGCACCTGTCCTTCGACGAGCAGTGGGTTGACCATGGTGCCGGCATCGTCGCACGCGATGTGTCGGCTGATCGTGACATTCCCGGTGTCCTTGTCGACCTCGACCACCGAGAGATGGACACCGAACGGAAAGGTCGCACCAGGCGGCTGGAAGTCGATCTCAGCACGCAACATCACGTCGGTCGTTTCGGCTTCGTGACCTGCGATGTCGCTCCACGACTTGCCGATGGCCGGTGTCCCGGCGACCGAGAACAACCCGGTGTCGGTGTCGAGCACGATGTCGGCCGCGTCGGCCTCAAGCAACTCCGCAGCGATTGCTTTGGCGCGCTCAACCACGGCCTCGGTTGCCTGCCACACCGCACTCCCCCCGGCCTGGAGCGACTTCGAACCGCCGGTGCCCCCACCGCGTGGCACCTCGGCGGTGTCGCCGTGACGGACCTCGATTCGGTCGATGTCGATACCCGTCAGCTCGGCGGTCAGCTGTGCGAATGCGGTGTGATGGCCTTGCCCGTGCGACGACGATCCGGTGAGCACAATCGCTGACCCGTCGGGTTGAATCTCCACACTTCCATATTCAGAGTTGGCCATCGGATTGGCGATTTCCACATACGCGGCCCAGCCGAGACCGAGGAGTGGTGCCGACAGGTCGGTCCGCCGACGCTGTTGTTCCGCGCGTAGGGCGCCATAGTCGGCTGCGTCGAGGACCGCGTCGAGTGCCGTTGCGTATTCACCCGAGTCCATCGAGGCACCCATCGGCGTGGTGAACGGAAAGTCGCTGGGGGCAATGAAGTTTCTGCGGCGCACCTCAGCGGGGTCCATGTCGATCTCGGCAGCGAAGCGGTCGACCATCCGCTCGATCGCGTGCGCTGCTTCGGGGCGACCGGC
>Ga0209603_1000763_pt1 | contig 36979 bp, 28 predicted proteins | sample COGITO_mtgs_1206_FD_184812 | JGI IMG/M metagenome (GOLD analysis project Ga0209603, IMG submission 184812) | Pelagic marine microbial communities from North Sea - COGITO_mtgs_120607 (SPAdes) (version 2) | ecosystem: Environmental > Aquatic > Marine > Epipelagic ... | reverse complement strand
GGGCGCGTGCAAGGACACGCGCCTGCTCGAGCACTTTTCGCGGCAATGCGACCGCGTCTTTGGGGCGTGCGAAAAGGTCCTCGTCACCTACACAACCCCGTTTGGCATTTCCCTGAGCGGCAATCGGCGCGCTCCAACGCATGGGCTGTCGCACGCGGAGTGCTTGCGTCGCATCAGTGAGCGCGTTCCCTTTGACGCAATCCAGACGGTGGAGGAGACGACGAGCTTGTTTCGCGCCGATCGGTACCACCAGGTGGTGTCCAGCATTCTATTGGGAATGCGCATGGCGCGTTCACGGCACTCCGTAACCTTGCGCATGCGGCCCGACTCTGGCCTCGGGGGCATCAATGGCATCCTCTCAAACGCCACGTGGCGCACGCTCCTGGACATCCCTGCGGACACCGTGTTCCGGTACGGCACCCTGAAGGCGCGCGACGGCGACCGCGTCAATGGCGACAACGTGTTCGCGGCGCGGTCGGGCACGTTTGCGCGGTTTGTGCGCTCGTGGCACCAGGAGGTCGTCGGCCTGCTTTTCTCTGACACGTACGAGCACGCCGAGCTCACCATGGACGCGGTCGCGCGGCGGCACAACCTCACCCTGACCGAACCGCCGCCGGCTTGCGGCGCGTGTCAACCGGCTCACTTACACAAGACGCAACTCGTGACACGCTACTAGATCAGCGCGCCATTTGCGGCGAGACGATGCGCTGCATCCCGCGGCGCAGCGTGCCGCCCCGCCCCACACGCGCAAGACGCAAACTATTCATCGTCCTCCTCGTCCTCCTCCTCCTCGTCGTCTCTTCTGGCTCTGCGCTCACTGGTCCAGCACCTGTAGCACAGCGCGTGGCCCGCTGGCCTGCTCGAGACGTCGCCGTTGCACGACACGCACCGACGCTGCCGCTTTCGTATTGCGGGCGCCGAGGCGGGCACCCGACGCGCCGCCGTGTGCATTCCCGTGGTCATAAACGTCCGCGTCACCTCGATGTTCGCACGCAGACGCGCGCCGGCGCCCTGCATCCGACCTTGGTGGCTGGGACGGTTGCAGGGCTTGCAGATTGGCGCGATCACGCAGCCAACCCTCGCCATGTACACGTGGCCGCCGATCTCGGCTCGGTTGCCACAGCCCTCGTAGGAGCACCGCCCCCGCCGCCGGCCGGTCGCGTTCTCGGCGTCGCGGATCCACGAGCCACTTTGCGACAGCGCGTCAGAGCTGCCGTCCACGTTCCAGGCGCTGAGCGCTTCTTCTAAGCGCAAGACGTCGCCAACTGGCATGCGCGGTTCGCCAGGGGACGGGGCTCGCCACCGTGGGGTGGTTGGTGCGTGTTCGGAATTCTACCACCCGCACACGCACAAGTTGCAATTTCCTAAATCGCGTTTGTCATCATTTGCGGCGAGACGATGCGCTGCATCCCGCGGCGCAGCGTGAGCCCCAGCCGCTGGCGCGTGTTGTACGCGTGCCGCGGCGAGATCTCGACGACCTGGTAGTGGCCGTCCCCCTCCTCCTCCTCGTCGCTGTCTTCCGAGTCGGAGGTTGCGTACTTGACGGTCTGCTTGAGGCGCCGCTTCTTCAGGTTTTGCACAAAGAGCGCCGCCAGCGCCTTGGCGATGGGCGCGGCGATGCCCGTGATCGAGAACATGACGAGGAGCGCCACGCGCGAGGGCGACGAGAACACCTCGCAGAACTCCGAGAAGGCCGTAGTGACCGCGCGCAGCACGGCCTTGAGCACGATCGGCGCCGCGCGCTCGGCGCGCTTGCGCAGGCAGAGCGCGCGGAGGTCGGGCGCGGCCGCGGCCTCCGAGGTCGGGTCGTTGCACAGCTGCATCAGCCCCTCGTCGTGCATTCGCTCGGAGCGCACGGCCACGTACGCCTCGACGAGGCACACGACGACGCGCGCAAAGGTCAGGAAGGTCAGCGCGGCCGTGATCATCGCGAACACCCGCTTGGGCGACGCCATGGCCTTGAAGACGGAGACGCGCGTCTTGACGACGCGCGTGGGAAAATACATGCTGGTGAAAGACGCGACCCACGCACGGCCACTCACGCACACCCGCACACGCACACGCACACGCGCACGCGCACACACGGGCGGCCACATTCTTAGCGCTCGCTCATCGGCTTCCGAGCACCTGCACGCCGAACGCCGCGCTGCAAGTATGCCACGCGAACACGGCCTTGGAGAAAACGTCGAGCGCCGCGTAGCACAGGTCCTTGGCGAGCGCGATGTACTTGGGGTAGCGGGAGGCCTCGGCGCCTTGGCGGAACCACGCCGCCGTGAACGCGACGAGCGCGTAGCAAGGCCACACGAGGAAGAAGGCGAAGAAGAGGGTCGTGTTGTCCACGCCGGAGTAGGCGTTGACCAGGTCGATCAGCAGCAGCACCAGGAAGGCCACGCTGCCCGCGTACAGCACGATGCCGATCGTGAAGTCGAAGCGCGACATGCCCTGGTAGCCGACCAGCTCGTCGAGGCCGAGGCGCGAGTACGCGCCGAGCAGGATCATGAGCGTGGCGCACAGCGCGCTCGCGTCGACGGAGCCGAGGATCAGGTCGTGCTCCGGGTTGTTGATGAGCGCGTACAGCTTGAGCACCAGCAGCGGCATCGTCACGGCCCAGTCGCTGTGCCTGCAAGCAGATTTTGCATCGATTTCCGGGCTTGCTCTAGGGCAGCAGAAATCCGGCGTGGGTTATAAGTTTGAGTTTGTGTAGTGACAACGCACCGGAGCGCGTCTATCGCCCACTCGGACTCGATGCTGATGGTCTGCCCCACGCGTATCTTGACGATCTCGTTGTAGTGCCACGCGGCCACCGCGTTGATGATGGTCGAGAGCGCGGCGACGTACGTCGCCGCGGTGTTGGAGGCGTGCACGTACGTGAGCGTGGCCACGAGCGCAAAGAGCGAGGCGGCCGCCAGGAAGGCAAAGGTCACGCGCAGCACAAAGATCGTCGCCTTCTCGTCCACGTGCCCGATGCGTATGTAGGTGGCGCCCTCCATGACGCCACGCACCACTCGCGCGCGGCCGCGTCTCCCATGCTTGTACACGTCCGGGCCTACATTATTAAACAAGCCCAATACTCCTGCTCCTCGACCGGCGAGGCCCACACGTACACGAGCGAGTCGTTCTTGGTGTCGAAGCGCAGGTGGAGCAGGTAGCTGTCGCACGGGATGACGCCGTGCCGGTTTGGAAGCCCAAACTTGTGCACGACCGTCACGTGCATCACCGAGGGCGCGGCGAACGAGAGCGACACCGACGTGCCGCGGATCGTCACGTGCTCAGCGCATTCCCGCAGCGTGCGCACCGACATGGCCCCCTGTTCGAACCTCGCACCCTCCTCTGCCGCCACCGCCGCCGCCCTTCGCCCGCGCGTGCGCTAGGCTTCCACTCTAGCGTGGGGCGCTTGGCTTGCCAAACCATAAACCGCCCCTGTCGCGCCACCAAGTGGTGAAAGGGCAGAGGTGCGCCATGGAGCGCCTGCCGGCGCTCGACGCCCTGTGCCTGGGCGACCCCACCGGCGCGCCCGAGGCGTTCCAGTTTTGGAAGCGCGACAGCGGCAAGGTCTCGGACGACAAGAAGTACCAGACCACGATCGACCCCGTCAGGCTCACGCGACAGGCCACGAGGCAGGGCGTCGACGAGCCGCTGCCCGTCAAGGACAAGGAGTGGCTCAAGAAGTTTGCCGCGGCCCTGCGCAACACGGAGGCGCGCGCGCCAACCGACCTGCGCGTCCTGTGGCGCGACTCCGTGATGAAGACGATGAGCCACAAGGTGGCGCACTACGAGGCGCTCGCGGTCTCGCTGGAAGAGAAGGTCGAGCGGGCGCGCGATGCGATGGCCAGGCAGCTGGGGTCGTACACGGCGGGCAGCAGGCCCCTCGTGGCGCCGAACACGCCAACCTGGGACATCATCAAGGAGAGCGACAAGATCAAGCTGTTCAATGCCTACGTGGACATGGTGGCGACCGCAAATCAGAACAAGGACGCCGCGCGGGCCAAGGAGCGCGAGTTTGCTGCGGCGATCCCCGGAACGCCGCCCAACCCGAACCGGTCCAGCAACAGGGGGACCCCATCGAGCGCCGCCTTCAACGCGCTGTGCGAGCAGCTATCCGTTGCCATCGACACGCTCGTCATCGAGTACCCCGGCCAGGAGGACCTCCTCAATGCCGTGGCCATGCACTTCAACGCCTTCGTCAAGAACCCGGCCGTCGCGCGGCAGAAGTCGTTCAACTTCATCATAATGGGCAACGCGGGCGTGGGCAAGACGCGCCTGGCTATGACGCTGGGGAAGGCCCTGGGCGCGCTCGGCATGTACGTGTACTCCGACGTGAAGGTCATCGACCGATCCGCGCTCGTCGCCGAGTACGAGGGCCAGACGGCCCCGCGCTCAAAGCAGACGCTCTCCGACGGCCTCGAGCGGGTCATCTTCTTGGACGAGGCGTATTCGGTCACCGTGATCGACGAGAAGCCGGACGGCCGCAAGGTGCCCAACCCCTACTCGCAGGAGGCCATCGTGGAGCTGCTGACCCACCTGGAGTTGCAAAAGGGCAACACGACCTTCATCGCCGCCGGGTACGAGGGTCGGATGCTGAACGAGTTCCTCGCGTTCAACGACGGCCTGAAGAGTCGCTTCACCAACTACGTGCGCATGGACGACTACGAGCCCGACGAGCTGAGGCGCATCTTCGTCAGCAGCTTGGCGCGATTCTTCACGGAGAGCGACGAGACCCACCTGGCGGCGGTGGAACGGGTGGGCAGGTGGTTCTCGAGCGAGGCGTTGGCATTCTTGGAGTACGTCTTCTGCGAGTCGGCCGTCACCCACACGGCCACGGTCAAGGACGAGGAGAACGAGGGGGGCGACTTGCTCACAACGGAAGATGCGGAGTACCCCCACATGAAGCGGCTGTGGAGCGCACAGGCGCGCCAGATGGTGAACATGGCGAGCCTCGCCGCGGACATGCTCAGCAGCTCGGAGGTGTTCGAGCAGCTTGGGGTGAGCGACGACGGCACGGAGTCGTTCGTTCTGTCGCCGCACGACATGTACCGGATGATCGGGAATACGGTCGAGCGCGACGAGGGCGTTGGGGGCGGCATCCCGTTTATGCTCGAGCTGCAGATCATCGCCAAGGAGGGCGGGTGGGTGAGCGACGCGGGCAACTGGGGCGTGCCCGGGGGCGCCATGAGCGGTGGCGCGTGCAAGCGTAAGCAATCGGAGCCTCCGGGATCGAGCGGCGGCGCCAATCTGCCAGCGTCCACGATGCCGCCTGGGGCTCCATCCGAAGCCGGCGAGGACTCGCCTGGAGGGCCTCGAAGAGGGCGGTCGTTGGGAGGGGGGGCAAAGGCGCCCAAGGGATCGTAGCGACCGGGCGTACCGGGAGTGCCAGGAGTACCACTGGCCCAACCCCACACTTGTTTAAAGAAACTTGGGTGACCCAAGTTTTGAAAACGAGGGCAAGCCCTGTCACCTTCCAGCAACGGGTGTTAACCAGGGAACCCTAACCAACAATCTCCCGGTCCGAGATCTGTTTGCTGCAAGGCAGCGTCGGTGCTCGAAAAGTAGGCGAGGGTGCTCGAAAAGCACCCCCTAAAACGAGTCCCTAAAAAAAGTAGGGGGTCAAAAAACAAGAAATCTCACGGACCGAGATCGGTTTGCTGCAAGCCAGCCTCGGTGCTCGAATAGTGGGCGAGGGTGCTCGAAAAGTAACCCCCTAAAACCGTGCCGAAACATTTTTAGTGGGTTTTTTTTTCGCGCGTGGCGTGCCGGTGTCAGAGGGGGGGGTGGCGACACTTTGCATCTTGTAGGAACTTGTATGCCAAATCGTGACGCCGACACGTGCGATGATCAATGCGGTCAGCGACGACGACGACGACGTCGCTTCGATGGTGCCGGAAGGGCCACTGAGCCACCGCCACCCCCCGTCGGCCCGGCACCCGCCCCACCCGGGCTCCAAGGACGCCGACGAGGACGACGAGGAGGGCGCGGAGGGCGTCGAGTGCGTGGACAGCGGGGATGGCACCATCGTGGCCGACACGGCCCGCGCGAGCCGCGCGGCACGCTCGCCCCCACCCTCCGAAACGGCGCACACGCGCGCGTGGGAGGCGACCGCGGCGCTCGCGACCCGTCTCGAGGAGCTCAACCTGACGCGGATTGGCAAGCAGTCCGAGATGGCCCCTCGCGGACGCGGCGGCTCGCGAGGCGACTTCTCCGGCTCGGTGGGGCGGACCGCCGCGCAGCTCTCGCACGTCTTCTCGCTGCAGCGTCCCATCGACGCCAACGCGCGCGAGAGCTGCTTCCTGAGCTACGAGACCGTGCTGCCCCTGCGTGGCGCCCAGCTGGCCGCCGCGGGGATGCGCAGCAACAGCGTGTGCGCCAGCGTCGTGCACAAGGCCAAGAAGACGCAGGGCGGTGGCCAGCAGACGACGCGGAACAGTTTGCAGGACATGAGCGCCGCGTTTGCGTCGCAGTCGGTCGCCGTTGCCGTGGCGCTCGGGGTGGCGCGCCGGGCGTTTTCGGTCGCGTCCGACCCGGGCGCCACCGCGGCCATCGGCTTGGCCCAGTTTGTGGGCGGCGGCTCGGCCGTCGCGAGCGACGCGCTCCCGACGGGCGCGTTCGTGGTCACCAGCTCGACGCGCTTGCTCCCGCACGCCCTGCCCGTTCGCATCGGGGCGCACAACCTGCTCATGACCATGCGCGAGTTTGCCACGCGCGAGCTCGAGGCCGGCATGATCCGCTCGCTCGTGCCGCAGCAGGTGAACTCGCTCAAGTCGATCTGCAACAAGATCTGCGACAACACCGACGGCGTCAACGTGTGGGCCTCGTGGGTCCTCCTCGTCCACATGCTGTCCGATCCGCGCCTGCGCAAGCTGGTGCAGGCCTCGCCCGTCACGGACCACGAGGTCGCCGTGGCGTACCTGTTCACCAACTACGCGCGCGCCGAGGTGACGCGCCGCGCGCGCATGGACCAGGCGAAGTCCACGACCAGCAAGCGCCGCCCGCGTGATCAGGAGGCCTTCCTGGCGATCTACCCTGAGGCCCGCGCCGCCCTCGACGACGACCCCGCACCAGGGGCCGAGCTCACGCGGATGGAGGGCGAGATGGACGCGCAGATGCGCAGCGAGACCCAGACCCTCAGCCTGAAGCGCAAGCGACCGCCGTGCTCCGGCGTCGTGCAGGTCTCCGGCGGCATCCTCGACTACTGGTCCGCCGCGCTCGGCTCCGAGTACGCCTCGATCCTCAAGCTGATGATCACGCAGTCGCGCGCGCTGGCCAACCAGGCGTCGATCGAGACGCTCACGGGCCAGGCGCCGCCCGGGTTCAGCAGCGAGCGCAACGCGCTGCTGGTGGACATCTCCTCGCGCAACGCGGTCAAGCGGGCGGAGGCCCTCTCCGAGCTGGTGGTGACCACGCCGGAGCGCGTGCCCAAGGTGGTGACGTGGCGGTGCCGCAACGCGGAGGGGCGCGCCACAACGCACACCGGCCTCGTGCGCTCGTCGGCCGACGCGGCGAACACCACCGTCCACGCGGCCAGCATGCCACCCAAGCGGCTGCAGGAGGCGAGCGGCCACACGCGCGTCGCGTGGTCGCACGCCGTGCGGAACGCGACGCCGCACGACGCGTCCACGAGCCTCGTGCCCGGGGTGGTCGAGGGCATCGCGCACCTGGAGGCGATCACCTCCGGCAAGCTGCCGACGCGCGGGCGGCACCAGACGGCGCGCGTGGCCGAGGCCGTCAAGCACCGGTGCGCGAGCTCGGCGTGCGATGGCTCGCTGGACGTGACGCTCACGGGCGTGGCGCGCGGCTTCATCGTGCTGCGCGCCAAGCTCGTCGTGGGCGAGTCGCAGGTGCGCGCGGGCAAGGAGATCGCCGAGAGCATGCGCGAGGCGCACGCGGCCGCGCGCGAAGCCGCGCGCGGCACCCCTCTGGGCGAATACGAGACGGTGGCCGTCACCTCCGAGGCGGCGCTCGGCGTGGCGGCCGAGCCGTTCGCCACGCCGTCCAACAACCTGGCGCTCGCGCTCGAGGCCAACGAGCAGCTGCGCGTGCTGTACAAGTCCAAGAGCCACCGCGGCGACCCGTGCCGGCACCTTTGCGGCGTGGTGACGGCCGCCGAGATGGCCGAGCCGTCGTGCGAGGAGCACGACCGGCCGCAGGCGCTGCTGCCCATCGTCGACTGCAAGGTCGACCTGCTCGACGATCCGGACGCGCCGGTGCCGTCGCTCGCGCACCGGCGCGACGCGGGGCTGGCCACGGTCGCCATCACGCTCACCGTGTGCGGCGACGCGCCCGTGCGCCTGCCCGAGCTGCTCGACCTCTTCGCGCGCGAGGAGCGCGCCGACGGCACGCAGCAGATGTTCGAGATCGTCGCGCTGATCTGCGCGGGCGCGGCGCGCGCGAGCGAGCTCAACGACGCGTCCACGTCGGTCGCCGCCGGCAGCGTCAACTCGAGCATCGCCTCGGCCAAGCGCATCCTCGTGGGCGACCTGAACATGCGCCTGTTCTGCACCATCTTCCAGGTTTACAGGGTGGGCACGAGCAACGTGCCGCGCTCCTTTGAGACGACGCAGTGGTCGGGGACGTATGGCGCCGGCTTTGACGTCGGCACCTCGGGCGGCATCGGCATCCGCGCGAGCAGCCTGACCGCTGACAAACGGTGCGATCTGCACCACACCACCACACCACCACACGACCTCACGACCTCGCCGCCCCTTGTGCCTCGCGCAGGAACCACGGCAAGCTCCTCATGGCGCAAGCGCAGGTGGACGAGTGGTGCGCCGAGGCGGCCAAGAACCACTACAAGCAGACGTCGGACACGCACTACGCGGCCGTGCCGCGCGAGGCGCGCGGCGTGCCCCACCAGACGATCCCGGGATTGCACGCGTACCTGGACGACTACGCCGACGCGATGGAGCGCGCGCGCACGCTCATCGGCGTCGAGGACCACCGCACCGTCGACTCGCTGCAGTGCCTGCCCCTCTCGCCCTTTGCGGAGCGGCAGGCGCCGCACATCTCGGAAGGGAGCGGTGATCCTGCGCAATCCAACCCCGCGCGCCTGCGCGCGCAAACCGAGAGTTGTGCGTGCCGCGTGCGCAGACCCGACTGTGCCCAAGCGCTTCCGCAACCCGGACGACGCCGTGGGCGCCGAGGGGCGCGCCTTCCAGGTGGACGCGACGTGCGCCGACGTGGCCATCATGCGCGAGCCGCTCGTGCCGTGCGTGGCGATCACCTCGCCGCAGGACTGCATCTTTGGCCAGTCGCAGCCCTTCCTCGCCTCGGTGCTCGGCGCGGCGGCGGCGCTCTCGCGCCTCGCGCGCGCGGCCTTCCTGGTGGCGCACCCGGGCGTCGCGGACAACGTGCCCGCCGAGCGCGAGGTGCACTTTCTGTACACGCTGCTCAAGGCCTTCTACGACGGCGCGCGTCCCCCCAGGGGCGCGTCGCACTACTGGGCGGCGTCGGCGGCGGTGCTGCTCAACTCGATCTTCACGTGCGCCCACGGGATGGCCGACCGGGTCATTGCGAGCGGCAACGCCAAGGCGCCCGCCGTGTGCGCGGCGCGCATGCGCAGCCAGCAGGCCGCGGGCGCGGAGCCGATCGGCGCGCCGCTCAAGGACCTGGTGAGCGCGGCGGAGTACGCCGAGGCCAAGGCGTGGTGGGCGCCGTTCGTGCGCCCGCAGGAGAGCCTCAACTGCTGGGTCACGGTGTGCCCGCTGGTGACGATCCTGTCCAAGACCAACGGGTCGCTCGACCTCGCGACGGAGACGCTCGACGAGGTGTGGGGCACGATCCACACGCTCGTGTGCGCGGGGTCGTGGCTGCACGCGTCGCCCGACGGCATGCGGCCGCCGGTCGAGCCGTCGCCGCTCGCGGGGCTGCGCTCGGCCTCGCAGGTGCGGGCCGAGCACGTGACGCCCACCTTTGTGGGCAAGGCGAACAGTTTGCACGGCGCCAAGCCGGCGACCGCGTGCATCGTGGGCGTCATGCCGATGGGCTTGCAGCAGCTGCTCGCGCTCCTGCAGGGCGCGAGCAGCGACCACCGCGTCGTGGTCAACTACGCGCACAACTTCTCCTTCTTGATCTACCGGCCGTCGGCGGCGCCCGACATCAAGACCAACCGGAACAAGGACCGCTCCTCCAAGGCGATCAGCTGCGTGAACGTGGAGGGCGACGACGCAGCCTTCGGCACGCGGGAGGACAAGCTCGAGGTGTGCAAGCTCCACCGAGTGGCGTGGCGCGACAACCTGAACTACGTGCGGCCGATCTGCCTGCGCGTGGCCACGCCGCGGCCGGACAGGCAGCGCTCGCGCGGCGATCGCGCGGCGGTCGACTACTGCAAGGAGCGGAAGCGCGAGCTCGACGCCGAGCAGCTGCTGACGCAGCAGCAGGTGATCGCCGACGGCGTGCTCCGGCGCGCCGTTTTGGGCGCGTGAGCGTCGTGTGTCGGTGTCGAAGGCGTGGAGTTTACAAATGCCGGACCGGTTTGCAACGCTAACTTTGCAGCTTGTAAGGAAGTAGGGGTACACACAAATCAACGCGACGCCCGTGCGCCCATATCATCATGACGAAGACGCAGCAGGACAAGGCGGGTGTCACCGTGAGCGTGTCGCGCGTGGCGAAGCTGCTGCGCCGGGCTCATCCGGGCAAGCGCGTGGGCAAGCGGGGGCCGATCTACCTGACGGGCGCCGTGGACGAGCTGGCGCAGATTGTGCTCGCGGGCGCCCTGGAGCACGCGCGCAGCAACAAAGCGAAGCGCGTGCACGTAACGGACCTGATCCAGGCCGTGCGCACCGACCCGGACCTCTCGCGCGCGTTTGGTGGCTTCGCCTTCTCCTCGCACCTGCCGTCCTTGAAGCCGATCAACTTCATCCTCCCGCAGGAGGGCGAGGGTGGCCAGAAGGAGCGGGGGGGGGGGGGGGGGGGGGGGGGGGGGCGGCGGACCTGTTATCGTAGAATGGGCACAAACGCACGTTACTCACCTCCGAACGACGCCTAACAAGTACTCGTTTGAGTGGTAAAAGGGGCGGTGTTCGCTGGTGGGCGGCAGCGCGTTGGCGTGCTTGTCCTTGAGCGCGTGGTGCGGCGTGTCCAAAAACTCGTACGCGACTTGCACAAACCGCTTCGGTGGCGCGTTGCCGCAGTACTCGTTGAGAAAGAAGGCGCGTGCCGGCGCGAGGGACTCGCGGTACACGTTGTCGTACCAGGCCCTCGCCGCGCGCAGCTTCTCGGGATCTTGCGGCGACGCCCGGAGCGCGCTGATGTAGACTCTCCGGCCCTCGGAGAGGGGCTGCTTCAACAGGTAGTGCTTCATGAAGCGCATCGCCGCGTGCGCCGCCGCCTCCGGCGAGTCGCCCGCGTACTTGCCCACGTTCATGCACGGGAACTCCTCCTCCTCGAAGAAGGCGCCGCGCCACACGGCGATGCTGGCGACCGTGCGCGTTCCGGGCAGCTCGGAGATGAGCTGCTGGCACATGGGCTGGACGCGGGACCAGTGCGCGGCCGGATCCCAGCGCTTCTCGAGCTTGATCTTGAGGAACACCAGCACCGTTAGCAGGTTGTGGAGGAACAGGTACCGCCAGTCGGTCGTGCCCCTCGGGTGCAGCCGGCGGAAGGCCGAGGCGTCCACGTCGATCACCTTGATCGCAAACGCGTCGCAGGGCTTGGTTTGGAACAGGTCGGGGCTGTAGAAGTCGACAAAGTTGCGCAGCGTCGCGTCGCAGTGCACAAACCCCTCGTTCGAGATGCGAGCGATCGCCACGAGCAGCGCGTCGTAGTAGGCGCGGCTGGAGAGCGCCGAGGCGGGCGTGCGGATGCGGTTCGCCGCGAACCGCTCGTCGACCGACATGGTGCCGCGCTCCAGCCACGCGTAGATCTTGTACAAGACCGTGGGGACGCCCTCGTTGGCCGGCGACTCCTCAAACGAGATCCGGCGCGCAAACGAGAGCGCGGCGACCCGAGGGCCACAGCCGCTCACCGCAGTGAAGAGCATGTTCGTCGCCTCGCCCACCGCCTCGTCAAAGGTCAGCCACAGCGCGCGAGGCGTCCCCTCCGGCTCGCGCTCTTCGCAGTCGCTGTGCGGGATGCGCAGCACCAGCGCCCCCTTGCGAAAAGGCTCCACGACCACGGGTGGAAAGAGGGCGTCGAGCTTCGCGCTCTCCCGTCTCACGCCCCAGATGGAGTTGTAGCCGCCCCCGTTGAGGTACGCCAGCCCGAGGCGCTCCAGCGCCGGCTTGTTGTCCACGTCCAGGCCGCCGAACAGGGCATCCAGCCCGCGCTCGCTCATGTGCAGCTGCATGGCGTGCGTGTCGCCGTCCAGAAAGCTGAGGGTGGGCTTGCCCTTCTCGCCCGGCTCCCACGCGCGCATGGGGCGCAGGTTGTGAAAGGCGCTCGCCACGTGCTCCGCGATGTCGTCGCGCGGCACGCTCTTCGTTTTGGACGCCGGCTCCGCGAGCAGCTTCGCCAGCAGCGTGGGCAACCTCAGGGCGGAACGCGCCCGCTTCTTCGCGCTTTGCGTCGCGGGCGACGGCGCGAGGCCCGCGATCGGCCTTCGGACGGTCGTCGACGCCGACGCGTCGGGCGGCCGCGATGGCGCCTTGCCGAGCGGCTGCTGCTGCCGCTCCACCGCGCGTTGCGTCTCGGCCTCCATCGCCCGCTGGGCCTCGGCGAACATCTCCAGGTGGAGGCCGGCCTTCCACCAGTCGCGGCTCGCCTTCTCGTCCACCATGTTCTCCCGCAGCCCCGGATCGGTTTGTTGCGCGAGCCACTTGTTGGCGCTCGCGCGTGCGGCGATCTCCTTGGGCGCGCCAGCGGACCTCGGGCGCAGGTAGTACCGGTACCCCCTCGCGTACCACTGGCAGCCGAGGTGACGGAACGCGTTCAGCCGCTTCCACGCCGGCTCGCACGCGTCCATGCGAAGCTCCAGCTCCGCACGCACCATCGCCTCGCCCCACCGGTGCGCGGCCAGGATCAGCTCCTTGTGGACTGGGTGGTGGGCCTGGCCGTCGTTCTCGGGCGCCGCCATCAGCTGCAGGACCGCATTAAGCCAGTGCGTCAGCACGCCGTTGTCGTCCAGGGGCCGCTTCCTGCCCCGAGTGTCGGTCGGCATGTGTCGCCCACGCCCAAGAGTGTCGGGTGGTTGCACCGGCCGCTGTTCGGAACGCAACAAGCGCCGTGTAGCGGCTGTGCCCGACAAACGGGGGCGCCTTCCCACAAGTGTGAATGCGTAACCCCGTTATACCACTAGAAACAACACCCCTCGTTTGCATCCACCAGAGACTGGCACGGGCCACACCACACAAACCAGGCGTAGGAGTTCTCCTGCCCGCACCCGTCCTCCTCGTAGCAGAGAAAGACGCCGTCTCCAAGCCACTCCCCCTCGAGTCGCGACGGGGGCGGCGGGGGGAAGTACCCGCCCAGCTCGAGCGCGGCGGTCTCCTGGACGCCGTATCCGTCTTCGCCCAGGCCGAAGTCCGAGCGCAGCAACCCGAAGGCGCGTTGCAGGAACTCGAGGTCGTCCGCGTTTGTGATTTTGGTCTCGTCGAACTGGATGTCCCAGTCGCACCCGTCTACGGGTCGCATCTCGAACTTCACGGAGGCGGTGTAGCGCGTCTGCCATTCCGCTTCGATGGCGCGGAGATCGGGGGGTCGAGCGGCGAATGGGTCGGTCATGGCCTGCGTGTGCGTACGTGCGTGCGTGTGTGTCGGGCGCTTGTTCGGAACGCCACAAATATAACGCGCGACGCGCACCCCTCTGAGTGTGGCGACACTCTGATGGGGATGATGATGCCGGACGCGCACCCCGTGGCGACGCCCACGGACGTGGTCTACCAGATGCGCATGATGACCCTGCGGGAACCGGACGGCAACGGCGGCGAGCGGCAAGTCGAGGGATGGGTGAAGATCGGAAGCGAGCCGATGGTCGACGTGCCCGACGACGGAGACTGCCTCTTCCACAGCATCCTGCGCAGCATGCGGGCGTGGAGCCAGGACGCCGCGACGCGCAGCGGCCCCTTCAGCGTCGCCAAGCAGCGACTCGACGCGTTCGCGCAGCAGTACAACCTGCCGACGGTGGACCTGCAGTTCAGCGTGCCGGCGGACCCTGGCACCGCGAGCGCCGAGGAGAAGGCGGACGTGCGGCGGCTGCGCATGCTCGCGGGGCGCCACCTGCGCGAAAACTTCTTGCGATTCTACGACGCGAGCTCGGAAGACCGGGCGCAAATGTGGAAGGGGTACAGGATCTGCACGACGTGGTTTGCGCGTTACGCACGGTTCGTGAACGGGGAGTCGATGCAGGTGCGCATCGCGAAGACCGAAAAGATCAGCCGGCGCCTGGGCATCCTGCAGCGGCTTCGCGACGCGCCGAGCACCGGCGCCTTCGTGAAGGCCGCGCTGAAGAGGGCACTGGAGGCGGCCCGCGCGGAGCCGCCCGACCACGACTGCGCCACGCGGTGCCTCGAGATGCTGCAGGAGCGCTACGACGACGACGATGGGGTGCACCGGCGCTACGAGACGCGCGATGCGGCGGTGATAATGACCGAGACCATGGGGGAGTGGGCGTTTGACAGCACCCTCCACGTGGCGGCCGACCTGCTCGGGGTCTTTGTGGACTACTACCAGACGTTTGGGAACGATCTCGAGTGGACCGACGCGGTGAACGTGGGTGGATACGGCCCCACGCTCACCGACGAGGAGCGGGACGAGCTCATGGCCGAGTACGCCGCGCACGAGGTGCCGCCGGGACGCCTGCCGCGCTTCGTCGTGGTGAAAAGCCCCAACCACTACCGGTACCAGATCCCCGACGACCCGTACCTCGAGAGCGTCGCAACGCTCAAGGACCAGCTGCAGAACGACAACGGCGACACCGAGGCGCTCACGGAGGACGACACCGTGCACATGGTCCAGGCCGCGCTTGCCCGCGGCGAGGAGTTCGACGAGGACGACCTGCCGTTTGTGGACCCGTGCCGCCGCGACGGGGCGGCCCCCGTGCCCCTTTGGGAGAGCGGGCCGCCCCCTCCCACAAAAAACGCCAAAGGCGAGGACGTCCCCCACTACTACCTCTACTGGAACTGGGTGACCGACGAGACGGACCGAGCCGCCATGCGGCAGGCGTACGACGACTACGCGCAAGGGCGCAACGCCAACCCGTTGCCCGGCCAGATCGCCGACTGGAAGCGCGACGCGTCCACGTACGTGCAGGAGGCGCTGCTCGACCAGTTTGCCCGTGCGATATGGAACCGCAAGTACGGCACCTCGAACGAGACGCAGGGAAGCTACACGCTCGCTGGAGGGCGGGTTGGTGGCCCCGCCGGCGCCGCCGCCGGCGCCGCCGCCGGCGCTGGCATCGACGCTGGCATCGACGTGGGCGACAACAAGCGCCGCCACCGTTTCGGGCACTTCACCCCGGACGCGATGCGGCCTCGGCCCTTTCGCCTTGCGGACCACGTGATGCAAGCGGACGAGGAAGGGTTCACGCCGGAGCAGCTGGCGTACGCCAAGGGCCGGTTGCGCAAGGCGCACACGCACTTCATGGTGCACAAGGCCACGCGCCACGGCTACGGCCAGATCATGCTCATGGCCAACACGGTCGACAAGCCCGCAAGCGACGTCCGCACGCAAGCGCAAATGAGGGTGCTGGTCCAAAAGCGCAACGACGCGGCCTCCGACGCCATAGGCAAGGCGGACAAGGCGGTGCACAAGGAGGTGCTCAAGGCCGTCAAGATCTACAAGGAGAAGCGCGACAGCATCGACAAGAGCGACAACCCCGGCGCGTGGAACGACCTGACCCTCGTGATCGAGGGCTTCAACGTGGCCGCGCGCTTGCTCGCAGGCCACCCGCAAATTCTCAACGGCGCCCCCACGCCCCCCGGCGCGTGGATGTTCCTGCTCGGCTTCTACCGGAGCACGCTCACCGTTGACGCGCCCGACCCGCGGTGGAAGCGGCTCGTCGCGGCCACGTCCGAGGTGTCGAACACGCGCCACGCGCAGTACAAACCACAGCGCAACTTTGAAAAGTTCACGGTCTTCATGAACACGGTGGTGCAGTCGCGCACCTTCAAGGCCAGGATCGAGGCGGCCGAGCGGGCGATGCAAGCGCAGTTTCCGACGTGGGAGGCGCTGCTGCAGGGCCAACCCTGACGCGCGAAAAAAAAACCCACTAAAAATGTTTCGGCACGGTTTTAGGGGGTTACTTTTCGAGCACCCTCGCCTACTATTCGAGCACCGAGGCGGGCTTGCAGCAAACCGATCTCATGGTCCGAGATTTCTTGTTTTTTGACCCCCTACTTTTTTTAGGGACTCGTTTTAGGGGGCGCTTTTCGAGCACCCCCCTCAACTATTCGAGCACCCGCACCGCCTCGCAGCAAACAGATCTCGGACCAGGAGATCGAATTGTGGGTCGCAACTCAAAACTTGGGTGACCCACGTTTTTTTTGGTCCAGACTTGTCGAAGCCCCGCTGCGCAAAAAAACTTGGGTGACCCAAGTTTTAAACACATCACCACATCAACACGCGCTGGATCAAAACTTGGGTCACCCAAGTTTTGATCCAGCGAGTGCAGTGAAGCCACGGCCCCAACCAACGCTTTGGGGGAGGGGGGGGTAATAGCCAACGGACGGCGCCGCGCGTCTTCCATCTAAGGCCCAGCAAGCTGACGTTGCGCGACGTTGCGTGCGCGCCGCGCGCGGATGGCGACCCGCTCGTACCCCGGCCAGTCGGGGTGCACCCACTGGAGCTGGTTGGGGTTTTTCTCCACGGCGACAATGGCGAGCTCGATGTAGGCGGCGGGCGTCAAGACCCGCAGCGACGGCAGTGGCCCGTTTGATCCAACTGGCTCCAAGCCCATTGAACTCGCAACGAGCGAGCCTTCGACGTGTCGTAGCGCCTCACCGTTGCGCGCCACGGCCGCGCGCGCCGCCAGGTAGTACACGTCGGGTCTGACACTACGCAGATGCCTTAAGATGGTAGGGTCCCTGACGCACGCGGCCCGGGCGATCATGACGTAGTCCGGGCGCGTCGGATTGACATAGTAGTACGCCATGTCGTCAAACTGGACGGCCTCGAGCGCGATCTGGCCGTAGTCGGGGTTGTTGGGAGGCACTTTCCGCAGCGTTTCGCTTGCCGCTTGCGGACTGTTCCGCTGGATGGAGACGCTGGCCATTGCGGCAAACCACGGGCGAGGGATGCTGGTCAGGGGGATTCCCCAGTTTGGTAACGTCCCATCCATGCCCTCTATGCCATTTGCGTTCGCATGGAGCATGTCCGCGTGCGCCTGCTGGGCGTACGCCCGGGGCGTGGCCGGCGGCGTCCACCCCGACGGATCCGGATGGACGAGGTAGTGCTGCTGCACCTCCTCCAGGCTGCCGTACGCGCCGTACCACCGCATCATACGGTTGGTGATGTCGGCGAGTTCGGGGTTTCGCGGCATGCCCCATATGCCCTGCGTTTCCACCCGGCGGAGCGCCGCGCACGTCTCCAAGAAGTAGTTCTGGGCCGTGTCCGCCGGTGCCCACGCCGGGATCGGGTTGGCGCGGTAGTGCTGCTGCACCGCCGCCAGGCTGCCGTGCGTGCCGTACCACCCCATCCGGCGGTTGGCCGCCTCGTAGAGGGTTCCGTCGCGGCACGGCACCGCCCACCGCTTGTTGATCCTGCACTGGTTCACCAGCTCGCGGCACGGGTCGTCGCTGAGCGCGAGCACCTGGACGAGTGCCACCAAGTCGGGTGGCAGGTCCTCTGCCCCCACACCAGTGGGCGTCACGGGCAGCCGCGCGAGCGACGGGAGCAGCATGACTTCCGCCCCTTTCCTTTGCCTTGTCAATGGGGACACGCAACGCGTGATATACTAGCTAGGAACACGCGCTTAAAGGTGGGCACTAACCAGCGGACGACGCCACAACTCAGCACATTACAATTCCGGCGAGTGTCCACGGCACGAGCGCCGCGAGCGTGGCGATGACGATCGACGTGCTGTCGCCCGTGGTGCCGTACGGGATCCAGTTGGCGCTCGCGAACAGCGTGAACGCCCAGCACGAGGCGAGGAGGATCGGCACGCCAAACCACACCAGCCGCATCAGCCATCGCGCGATGCGCCCGTTGTGGCACTCGAAGCGGCCGCCCACGAGCGCCGCGGCGAAGAAGAAGCCGAGGCTGTGCTGCGTCACCCAGCGCAGGCTCGCCGAGCGCCAGCTGGTCGTCGTCATGAGCGAGCCGTCGTAGCCGCTGATGATCGCGAGCGACGCGATCGTCAGGAAGAGCTGGATCGACACGAGCGCGATGATGAGCAGCGCGGTCGCATTCTCGAGCCACACGATGTAGCGCCCCGTCGAGCAGCACGAGGCGTACAGCAGCCAGCTGACGAACGTGGTCGCGCTCAGCACGAGCGTCAGGAGCAGCGTCGCGGCCACGTACCAGTGCGTCATGTAGGTGAGGTCGAAGCCAAAGGGGTCGCCCAGCCGCCCCACGGTGTACACGAGCATGCCGGTCGCGTGCAGCAGGCACGCGATCCACGTGGACGAGTACCACGCGGCCGGGATGGAGAAGAAGAGCAGCAGCAGCTCGAGCGCGGGCCAGAGCGAGTCGGCGTACGACCACACGACCACGACCGCCACGACCGACGCCGCAAGCGCCACGTTGCCCGAGCCGGTCGCCGCCTCGCGCTCGTCGGGTTCCTCCGGGTGCACAAAGTAGTCGCGCCGCGTGCGGCACCGGCGGTCGTAGGGGAAGGCGAAGATGGTGAGGCCGACGGCGCACGCCCAGAGCGCCGCGGGGCTCGAGTTGGCCGTGTACAGCCGGCGCGCGCGGTACGAGTTCTCGCACACGTCCGCGTCGCCCGTGCACGCGCTCTCGCCGAAGAGCGCCTCCATCTCGTCGAGGCGCGCGAAGCACGCCACCTGCACCACGAAGGCGGCGCTGAAGATGAGCACCGAGATCTGCGCGATCACCGTCGCCACCGGCTCGCAGCCGTGCTCGTAGATGGCGTCGTGGTTGAGCAGGATGATGCCCGCGGCGCAGACGCACAGCGTGCCGCCAAACACGAGCGTGCTCGCCACCAGGTCGTCCGCCAGCGCGTAGCCGCGCGCCTCGATGTCCTCGTACGACGCCGAGAAGCTCGTGACCTCGCCCGGGTGGTAGAGCGCGCCGCGCACGATGCGCGTTCCCGCGTAGCCCAGGAAGCCCGCCGAGAGCGCGATCACGTTCTCGCGCTTGCCCTTGGGGTCGTGCCCGCGGTCGCCCGGCTTGGGCCCCGAGAGCCCAAAGATGAGCAGCACGGCCCAGCCGCACAGCAGGGAGTAGAGCGCGTCGGCGATGCGCGCGTTGACGCCGCCGTTGTGCAGCCCGTAGAAGGCGGCGGCCACGAGCAGCACGGCGGCCAGCCCGCGCTGCTCGAACAGGAAGTCGGCCTCCACCGGCGGCGCGGCCACGAGCGCGATGAGCACGAGCGCGGTCGTGCGCAGCGAGGTGGGCACGTCCACCACGATGGTCGTGGGCAGCGCCGTGAGCGCGTCCAGGACGATCGCGGCCGAGAAGACCGCCCCCGCGCTGATCACGTTGCCCTCGGCGATCTCGAGGAGCGGCAGCCCGGTCTCGGTCTCGGGGGGGGGCTCCACCGCCTCCGTTTTGGCGGGCGACACGCTCCGCTCTGCGGGAGGCGGCGCGAGCGCGGCGGGGAACATCGGCGCCGCGTTCACGCGAACCGCCTCTAATAAGCAACCGCCCACTCTCTGGTTATTTTGAAACGGGGGCGCCTACACACCACGCACGCGCACCCACAACCTAAAAGTCCGCCGTCAGCGAAAACTCGTTCGCGTTCATGATGTCGTTGGAGCTGTTGTTGGCGACGCTCGACATGACCCCCGCCTTCTGGTACTCGCTGACGCGCCGCTCGAAGAAGTTCCTGTGGTGTACAGTGAGGGTGGTAAGTGGGCGCTCTTAGTGAGTGAGGCGCGTTCGAATGAAAGTCCTTACGTCTTGCCCTGCAGGCTGATCAGCTCCATCCAGTCGAACGGGTTGGTCGCGTTGTAGAGCTTGGGCGCGTCGAGCGCCACGAGCAGCCGGTCGGCGCAGAACTCGACATACTGGCTCATCAGGTCGGAATTCATGCCGATGAGCGACACGGGCAGCGCCTCGCACACGAATTCCCGTTCGTACTCAACTGCTTCCTTGATGATCGTGTGCAGCTCGGCGTCGGTCAACTTCTTCTCGAGCATCGAGTACAGCAGGCACGCAAAGTCGCAGTGCATGCCCTCGTCGCGCGAGATGAGCTCGTTGGAGAACGTGAGCCCAGGCATGAGCCCGCGCTTCTTGAGCCAAAAGATGGCGCAGAAGGAGCCCGAAAAGAAGATGCCCTCCACGACCGCGAAGGCCACGAGCCGCTCGGCGAAGCGCGACGAGTCCTCGATCCATCTCAGCGCCCAGTCGGCCTTCTTGCGCACGCACGGCACCGTCTCAAGCGCGTTGAAGAGGCGCATCTTCTCCGCCTTGTCGCGCACGTACGTGTCGATGAGCAGCGAGTACGTCTCGCTGTGCACGTTTTCGATCATGATCTGGAAGCCGTAGAAGAAGCGCGCCTCGGGGTACTGCACCTCGGAGCAGAAGCGCTCGACGAGGTTCTCGTTGACGATGCCGTCGGAGGCGGCGAAGAAGGCGAGGACGTGCTTGATGAAGAACTGCTCGTCCGGCTTGAGCCCCTCCCAGTCGTTCATGTCGTGCGCGAGGTCGATCTCCTCGGCCGTCCAGAAGGACGCCTGCGCCTTCTTGAACATGAGCCACAGCTCGTGGTGCTTGATCGGGAAGATGACGAAGCGCGACGCGTTCTCCTGGAGCATGGGCTCGGCCAGGTCGTCGGGGTGCGGCTCCAGGGGCATATCGAAGGCGGCAGAAGGTTGTGGAGGGGGAGTGTGCGCGTGGTTTGCGTTGCGCCAAGAGAGCGCTCCCCGACGGGTGTTGACTTAGCGCAAGTTGGGCGCCCATGTTACACAAGATGCAAACAGTCACACGTGCATGCATAAGGCGCCACCACGGCGCGCCGCAACGCGTTACAAACAGTCCCACGTGCGCTTGAGCGCTCCGGTGAGCTTCAGATAGGTGCCCTCGGGCATGTGCGTCTGGGCGTCGAAGAGGTCCGCCTCGGCTTGGCGCAGCGCGTCGCGCGCCTCCTTGATCCGCGGCACCTCGTTCTCCGGCTCGCTCTCCGGCTCAAGCCCGATCTCGGGCTCCGGCTCGGACTCGGGACCGGCTCCTTGGGCGGGGCCGGGGGTGTCCACACGCGAGACGGGCTCGGGCTCCGCCAACGCCATGGGCACCAAGATCCTGGAGGGCATGATGAAGTGCATCGGTTCCTCGTCCTCCGACTCGTCCTCCGACTCGTGCGACGCCGACTCCTCCGGCACTGGCGCCCGTGGCGGCGGACTCGGTGGCCGGCGGACCGCGCGCGAGGTCACCACCTCGGCCGTCTCGGGCCAGCCGTTGCGCTCGGGGTTGATCTGCGCGTGGTGGGGCATGTCGATCTCCTTCTTCCACTTGTAGATGTCGCAACGGCGCTGGCGGCGCTCGTTGTTGATCGCGACCCCATGGCGCGGCATGGACGTGTGCGGCCAATCGAAGGCGTGCCTGAGCACCTCATGCGGCACGGGCCGCAGGATGCGCTGCTCGCCCGCGCCCGTCTCCCCCCACTCTTGGTACGGAAGCGCGAACGTGGTGTACACGCCCATGCCCTCGATTCCAGTCAGAACCGCAAGGTGGCCCCACCGCAGGTAGGAGTGCCAGTTGTGCCAGTTCCTGCTGGAGATCACGTTCCCGAGGTCCACGCCGTTGTCTTGGAGGGGGTTGGTGTACTTGGGCACGAGCCACACGTTCTCGTACGGCACGGTGTAGCTCTTGCGGCCGAAGAGGACCACGTACTTCTCCTTGGGGGTAAACTTGGGGACGCACAACATCCCATCCTCTAAGCGGGGGTCGTTCTCTGACGGTGGTGCGGTGGGGGGCGCGGTGGTGCCGGGGCCGGCCGTGGCCATCACACGCGCGCGCGCGCCTTCGGATGCGACACACTTGCCACTACAAGTTGCAGACTTCGCTTTACAAATCCGCGGCGCCGGGGTTCGGGGGGCGCCACGCACCACCGAGTGTGTCGACGTCGAGATCGTTCACAAACCGCGCGTCTGCAACTTGTGCTCCGACTCTGGTGGGCGCCACGTTGGGACCGACCCGCACGCCCGACGACCGACAAATGTCGACCTTTGGCAAGGGGCTGAAGCACAAGGCGGCCGGCGCGCCCAACGGCGCGGCCGAGCCGACGGCGAAGCTGAGCAAGCGCGCGCCGATCCCGCTCATGGACCTGGACCTCGAGAAGATCAAGTTTGGCGACAAGGTGGAGACGGGCAAGCAGGGCGACAAGTTTGTGCGCTGCACGTACGGCCCCGACGACCAGCGCCTCGAGATCGCGCTGGCCAAGCTGCCCAACTACTGCCGCGCGCCCTTCGAGGCCGGCCCGCCGAAGACGGCCGACGGCGCGCAGCTCGGCAACCAGTGGAGCTACTCCGTGGAGCTCACACCCGAGCAGTACGACAAGTGGGTGGCGTTTGAGGCGCTCGTGGTCAGCAAGCTGCAGCCGCTGCGCAACGACCTCTTCCCGGCCGACGCCAAGAAGAAGAAGAGCGGCATGACCGAGGAGGCGTTCGCCGACAAGTACAACTCGAAGCTGACGCCGCCCAACGTGGAGAAGGGCTACCCGGCCAACCTGCGCATACACATCGAGACGGACCCGGAGCGCCCGGCGCCCAAGATCCAGCTGATGCACCTGCTCGACGGCAACAAGTGCACGCGCCCCAAGGCGGGGTCGGTCAGCGACCTCGCGGCCAAGGCGGCCGTGGTGCCCGTGATCGCGCTCGTGCGCGGCGTCTACGCGGGGCAGACCGGTCTCGGGTGCAAGTTTGCCGCCACGGCCATCGACGTGCTCACCAACCTGCAGCTCTCCAACGCGCCGGCCGTGGACTACAGCGGCGTGGAGTTTGTGGACGAGGAGACGCCCGACTCGGCGGGCGCGGGCGCGCCCGCGAGCGGCGCGGGCGCCGCCCAGGACGAGGACGACTGGGGCGGCGAGGGCGAGGTCTACACGCAGGAGCAGATGGACGCCTCCAATGCCCTGTACGCCTCGATGGACGGCGCTGCTCTCCCGCGCTAGAAAGTCTACATTTAGGCCGTGGGCGTGTTGTTTAAGCGGAAGCGTTCGGCATGACCACCAAGCCGCTGTCCATCCGCGGCGTGGCGCACCCCCCCGCGCCGCGTCACGGCGGGCGCGCCAACCGCGCCGACCTGACGCGGGCCGAGATCGACGGCACCAACCTGGCGGGCAAGCCGCTTTTGTGCGAGCACGACCACAGCGACCGCGTGGGCACCGTGCTCGCGAGCTGGAAGGGGCGCGACGGCTCGCTCCGCATCGCGGCCAACGTGGAGGATCCCGATGCGATCGCGCAGGTCAAGCGGGGCGAGATGCGCGGCCTCTCGCTCGGCACGTCGATGATCCTGGACGAGGATGGCGGCGTGGCCTTTCGCGGCCAGGACGAGCTTTCCATCTGCGGGGAAGGCAAGCGGCCCGGCACGTGGATCGACACGATGAACGGCGTGCCGTGCCGGGCGGTCGAGTGCTTCTCAAAGTCGCGAGCCGGTGCGCGAATGTGCTGCCCAAGCGCTAAAATCATATGGCCCCCCCGCACCCCAAAGTAGTAGACCGGATTTGCCCAACACCCATCCACCGCACACCCAAGAATGTCGGAGGCCGAGATCGCGTCCACCAATGCCGCCGCAGACCAGAACCGCGACGAGCTGGTCGAGCGCCTGAAGCGCGAGCTCGCCGACAAGACGGAGGGCGAGGCGCGCGCCAACGCGCGCATGAACGTGTACGAGGCCAAGGAGCGCTCCAGAATCTCGGCGTGGCAGGAGGACGCCAAGTTCTTCATGTCCGAGTTCGTCAACGAGGAGATCGAAGCGCACCACCCCGGCCTCTCGAAGGACGACGTGGCGCCGCTCGGCAACTGGGCCGCCACGTACCACGAGAAGGCCGACATCGCGTCGCAGGGCGCGCTCGCCGCCGTGTCGTACGTCGCGTCCAAGGGCATCAAGCGCCTGCGCGAGCAGGCGTCGCAGGGCGCGGCCGCCCAGACCACGCTCGCCGAGACGATGAAGGCCAACGAGGAGCTCACGGCGCAGAACAGCAAGCTGCAGAAGGACTACGCCGAGGCGATGACCCTGTGCGACGAGCGCCAGAAGGGCCTCGAGGTGCTGCAGGCCGAGCTCGTCAAGGGCGGCCTCATGAACGAGAAGTTCAACTTTTCCAAGCTCGCCTCGCGCGAGCAGGTGGACGAGCCGCACGTGGCGATCGGCAGCGCGGCGGCCACGCCCTCGCTCGAGGTCGTCAAGGCCGAGGCGTCCAAGGCGGCCTCGGGCGCGTCGGGGAACCCGATTCAGCAGCAGGACCTGCTTGCGTCGCTGCTTGGCCGCAGCCAGGGCAGCCTGCGCATGAACCCCAGCGGCACCAACCACGCGCACGTGGGCGCCGTCAGCGGCGAGGCCGACATTGCCAGCATCCTCCGCGGACCCGCCATGTGAGCCAACCGTCGTTTTAACGTCGACGCGCGCGCCTTGCAAGCCGTGTGCAACCGACCGCCAGCGGTTGCGCAACCTCCCACGGTGCTCCCCACGTGTTAGCTCACCCCCACTTTTGCTCCCCGCCGCCGTTCGTGAGTTCGTAATAAACAATATGGTGTGTGCGCGCGCTCGCGTGGCGGCGGGGAAAGGCGCCCCTCCGCTCCGCCTCTTCCCGCCCCGCCCCCAGGGTTTTAGGGGCCCGCCGCTCGCTAAAACAATCAAGCCCCGCAGCAGCGAATCGGGTTGCGGGGTTCACTGCCAAACAAATGCACGAGGAGCCGCTCCTCGAGGAGGCGCTCTTCGCGCTTGCCGACCAGGCGCGCGAGGAGGTGCGACTCGACGAGGGCGCGGCGGAGCTGGACGACGACGCCGACGAGTCGGTGCTGTTCGTGAACGCGCCGCACAAGATCCGAACGGGGCGTGTGACGTACAGCTGCGATGCGGTGGGCGACGTGCACGCGTGCTTTGGCATGCAGTGCGCGCACGTGCGCCTGAGCCACGAGAACCAGTACATATGCGAGATCTCCGGCCGCGTGGTCGCCGTCGAGCACACCGGGGACTCGGACCCCTCCTGGACCGGCCGGTCGACCGGCAGCGCCAACCCAGACGACCTGGCGGGCACGCCCGTTGGCGGGTGGGTGAAGCGGCGCGACATGTGGTCGGCGAGCGTGCAGGCGTACCGCGACGCCCACACGATATCGGACGCCGAGATCGTGGCCCCTCCCGCACCGCCGCCGGCGAGCGCGTTGGCGGCGAAGCGCGGCGCGCTGTGCGTGGACGAGTGCCCGGACGCCAACGCGGCGCCCAAGAAGCTGCGGAGCTCGCGCAAGGAGAACTGGACGCGCGAGTCCATAGACAAGCTGGCCGCCGACGCCATCTGGGTCATCGAGCAGCTCTTCATCGCCAACCTCAAGAGCGCCCCCGAGGCGCCGGCGCCCGACCCGCGCCTCCAGAACCTCGAGTTCGTCAAGGCGATGGCCATCCGCAAGTACGTCGCGCGCTGCTCCAGGGGCGAGAGCGCGCTCAACCTCGACGTGCTGGGCAACGTGATCATCCACGCCAACGAGTTTGTGCGCCAGCAGCGCGCCGAAGCCGCCCGGCGGCTGAGCGCCGCGGCGGAGCGCGCGGCGTCCACCAGGAACCGCACCAACGCCGTCTTCTCGGGCCAGATCCGGAACCAGCTGAGCCAGCTGATCGTGAGCCTGTGGCGCGCCTGCTGCCTCACCAAGCACTTCCAGTCGGCGAAGAAGGGTGGCGACGCGTTCCGCCCCTTCGCCGCCGGCATCCTGTACTCGCTGAAGCGCGGGCTGTACCTGACGGACGGCACCTGCGTCGTCCCCGTGCTCGAGGAGCTGTCCACCCACCTGCCCGCCCTGCGGTCCGCGTCGTCCACGCCCGCCGCGAGGCAGCTGCAGAGCAGCAGCCACCGCGGGATCTGCAGCATACAGCGCGCCCTCGCGTCGATCACCGAGATGAACGCCTGGGAGTCCCTCCCGGCGCGCACGCTCCTGCGCGACGCGTCGCGCCAGGGCGCCTTCTTGCGCGAGTTGGTCAGTCGGAACTCGTAAACGTTACCCGTTCGCTAGTTCGTGTGTGAATAAGCGCCACTTAATGACCCTCGCAGGCTCCGGGCATGATGAATTGGTGCTCCTTTTGTAAGTGCGACCTGCCGACGCAACGCAACGGCACCGTGCTGAAGAGCACGCGCCGTGAACACGCCCAAGGGCAGCGGCACAGGGAAAACGTTTACCGACAGACAGAGGAAAGGCGTGAGGAGGGGCGTCGCATGTTTGCGGCGATGGAGCGCGTAGAGGCCGAGCGCATCGACGGCGCGCGCCAGGCCCTCCTGCTCGCCGTGACGGCCGCGCGCCTGCGCGCAGCGCACGGCAGCATGGACGTTGCGCGCACGGTGTGGGCCGTCGAGTCGGACGCAACGCTCAACCGTATGGAGTCGCCCGCGCTCAAGGCCGCGCTGTGGCGCCAGGCGACGGCGCACGTGGCTCGTCAGCACGTGTGCAGCGCCGCATCCGACGCCTGGCTGGTGGTGAAACTCGTTATCGACGTGGCGGATGTGTAGCGAGGGCCAGTTGTTTGACAAACTTATTGGAAACCGACTAAAACCCCTTTTCACCCCCTCCCATTCCCCAACCTCCCCAACCCCACGCGGTCCGCACATCACAGCTTGCTCTCGTCGAGCGTGATGCCGAGCTTCTTTTGCACGCGCGCCACCATCTCCGCCATCTCGGCCTCGTGCTTGGCTTGGGCCGCGGCGTCGGCCTCGGCTTGCAGCTGGGCCGGCGTCTTCTTGCGGTTCAGCCGCCGCGCCGCCTTCCTCTCCTCCTTGGCCAGCGCGCGCGCCTCGGCGGCCGCCGCCTTCGCCGCCACCTCCTCCGCCCAGCGACGCGTCTCCCCTTGCGCCTTGCCCAGCGCGGCCGCCTCCGCCTCGCCCTTCTCGCGCGCGAGCTTCTCCTTGAGTACGGCCTTGGCCGCCGCCGTCTCCGCCGCCTTGGCTTGCTCGCGCTCCTCTTGCTTGCGCTGCTGCTCCTCGCGCAGCGTCGCGACCATCCTCGCCTCGGCCTCGGCCTCCCGCTTGGAGAGGCAGCTCCCCCGATTGCGCCCCCGCATCGAGGAGTTGGCCCAGCGCGCGCGCTCCTCCTCCGCCACCGCCCTCTTCGCGTCGGCCGCCGCCTTGGCCTCCGCCTCCAGGTACGCGTCCACGCGCTCGCAATGGTGCTTGGCTTCCGCGGCAAGGCGCTGCAGGGTGCTCTGGCCGCCACCAGGGTCCTTCGCGCCCGTCGACGCCGTCTCCTCGGCCCGCTTCTTGGCCCTCGCCGCAGCGATCTCGGGCCCCATCCCCTTCCCGTACGGTGCGTGGGGGGAAGAGGCGTCCATCGCGCGCTTGTCCCGCTCGTTTTCAGCCATCGGGCACGCGATCCGCGCGTCCGGCACGACGCCGTTGAGGCTCTTCTCCGAAGGGAGAATCCCTGGGCACTCGCAGAACGGGGACGCGTCGACGTGGCCTTGGACACGGGCAATTTGTTTCATCAGGTCGTCCGCCGTGCAGCACAGCGAGCGCTCCGGGAATTCGAACTCGTACTCCGCGGCATCCACAAACCATCGCGGGTCGGGGCGCGCCGCGCACGCGAATCCAAACTTGTTCGCCTCGAAATCCGCCGCCTCCAGCGCCTCCCACATGACGTGCGTGAGCGCTTCCACGGAGCGCGGCATGGGCAGAAGGCGCCCCGCCAGCAGGTCGTCGCCGCGACGGCCGATCAGCGCGGCCTTGTCGACCGTGGCCAGGTGGTGGTGCTTGCACAGCGCGATGCGCCTGTTCACGACCTTCATGACGTGCGTCGCGTTACCGACGTTTGGGATCAGGTCGTGTATGTTCTTGTGCAGCATGGTCCAAAGCTCCGTCAAGCGCTCCCGGAGCGGGTTCCACCGCACGTGCTGGAGGTGCGCCAATGCGATGGCCGCCTTCCGCCACAGGCGCTGGGGGATGGGCATGCCGAAGCTCTCGATCACGTGAAAGTCCTTGGCCCACTTGGGGATCCTCGGGTCGCTCTCGGGAATCGGCGCGCCGTCGGGCTCCTCGGGCCACGGCTCGCGATCGACGTTGAGGATCGCGTCCTCCGGCTCCTCGTAAGCGCCAAACTCGGTCTCGAAGCAGGTGGTGATGTACATGTCGCCGCGGTTGCCCAGGTTGCGGTTGAACGCCGGCTCCGGATCGCCGGGGTAGCTGACCACGACGTGCAGGTGCACGTAGAGGACGCCGTACGCGCCGCGCTCCGGGTGGCGGATGATCTCGCTGGCGAGCGTGCACGACTCGGCCGATTGGTCGCCCCACGGCTCCTCGTTGGGCCCCCACGGGATGCGCTCCAACGGCCCAGAGCACGGCACCCTGATGCACGTGCGCGGCGCGTCGAAGTCGACCAGCTCCTTGGGCATCGGCGGGAGGGCAGGCTCCGGGACCTCGACCTTGCGGTAGTACAGCTTGATGGGAAACGTCGTTCCCTTGTTGGGTGGCGCTTTGGGAAAGACTGCTCGCACCTCGCCAGCCTTTGCGCGCTTCGGGGTGGACGTCTCCCAAAAGGGATCGAGGTGCTTCGCGATGACGTCCGACCTCACGCCGTTGAGGAAGCCCTCCTCGTCGGTCATCTCGCGCCACGTGCCGTCGTCGTCGTCGTAGACGTACGCCCACCAGGTGACGAACTGGTCGTCGGACGTCTGCTTCCGCAGCTCGCCCACTTGCGCGCCCACGAGGCGGTACTTGCACGGCGCCACCCCCTCGTCCAGCGCGGCCGCATAGCCTCCATCGGCAAAGTCGAGGGTGCGCGGGCAAGAGAGGGCGTCGGTGTTGACGATCGAGGTCCGTGGGTCTTTGCGCATCAGCTCAACGTACAGCGTGTCGGGAAGCTCGGCGATCTTGTGTTGGGTGTACCCGCCGTTTGTCTTGCCCGGCACGCCAAGGGCGGCGCAGCTCTCCACGATCTCGCTGCGCTTGGCCCAGAGGGCGATGCCCTCCTCGACGCCGCCGCCCTTGCCGAGTCCCCCCACGTCGATGGGCATCGAATTGCGCGCCTCCTCGTGCACCTTCACGGGCTCATGCTTGCTTGGCTTCACGTAGACGTTGATCTTGAAGAAGAACTTGGGGTCGATCGGGATGCAGCCCCCGGCGTCGAGGCGGTTCGACCCCTTGAGGTTCCACTCGTACAGCTCGCTCACAACGTGGGCATTCGAATCCATAAAGGGGACGTCGTCGGACATCTGCGCCCGACAAATGGGGGCGCGCGTGAGCGCGCGCGTGTGTCGGACGGTGTGTTCGGAACGCGACATGCGTGCACCTCCGCGGACACGTGCCGACACAAACACCCTGGGCGTCGTTACACACTTAAGTTGCAAACACACAAGCACGCGCTACTTTTTGTCCTCCACAAGCGGAAAGATCTTGTTGTCCTCCGTCGAGAACTGCATGTAGACGGCGTCGCGCGGGACGCTCAGCTGCATCGCGCAGGTGGGCGTGATGTCCTCGCTCTCGCCGTCCTCCGTGCAGCAGGTGCCGGCGGGCGTCACCAGCTTGAAGAGGCCCCTGAAGCCCTCGCCCACAACCAGGAGGACCACGGGGTTCGGGCTCAGGCGCTTCGAGACGGCGATGACGGCCTCGAGCGGCGACATGTCGCCGCAGTTCTTCAGGCCCCACTGGATGCCCTCCACGCTGTTTGGCCACGCCTCCCGGCCGCTCGCCGCCGCGAGGGTGTTCGCGATGGACACGATGCGCCCGCCGGTCATGGGCGGCTTGAGCCGAAACCCGTCCTTGCTCTTCTTGAGGTTCATGCCTCGAAGGAAGCACGCGACGTGGATGTACTCAAACGGCCCCAGGTCGCCCTCGCAACCCGGCGCCGCGACGGGCGCGGGTGCCACCTGGGGCGCCACGTGGGAGTGCGATTCCCGCGCCTCGCGCAGGGCGTCGTTGGCCTCGCGCAGCTTCCCCTCAAGCTCTGCCGACGCCCGCAGCGCGTCGGCCATCGACGCGGTGGGGCCGAGGCGCGCGCTCGCAGCCACCAGGAACTCCGAGAGCGCCGACGCGCTGCTCTGGGCCTTGGTCGCCATCTCGTACACGTCGCCGATCCGGAACGCGCTGTCGAGCGGCGTGTCCAGCATCCGCGCGAGCACGAGGTCCTCGGAAGTCGGCAAGCCGGCGCAGGGCTCCAGGTCGACGACGCGCCGCTTCGGACTGTGCGCATCCTCCTCCAGCACGGGCACGTTCGTGCACTTCTCGTAATACTTCCGCACTCCGTACTCCGCGGCATCCCACTGCGCGCGCGTGTGCCGGTTGTGGAGGGTGTTGGTGTACTTCTGCGTGCACGGCAGCACGTAGTGGTTGCCAAAGTGCGCCTCCTCAAAGGGCACAAAGCTGAACACCAGGCGGGGCACCATCGCGTTGTCAAAAAAGGCCACGCGCTCGCCCGGGGAAGCGCGCAGGCCGAAGCAGCTGTACTGGCCCTTGACGCTCACGGCGTCGCACGCCACGGAGAACACGTGCAGGCCCATGTTCTTCTCCGCCGTTTGCGCGTCGGGGAACCGAAGCCCAAACGGCCAGTCCCACGGGGCGGAGGGCTGGTCGCTGCGCTGCTTGCGCATCTCCTTGGTCACGTAGTCCAGCGTCGCCGCGTGCTGCCCGCTCTTGGAGAAGAGCATGCCAAAGCAGACGCCCCTGTGCGCCAGGCCCTCGGGCGTCTTCGTGACCCAGTGCGGCGCGATCTTCAAGAAGGTGCGCTGATGCTGGAAGGAGAGCGTGTAGTCGATGCTGGGCGCCGGCGAGGCGACGCTCAGATTCCCGAAGAACGCGTCGTTGACGCTCTGCCGAGCGGCCACGTACGCGCCGTTCACTTGCTCGTTGTGCACCTCCCGGCTCTTCATCAGCACGGCCGGCTGTTGCAGCTTCGCCTCCTGGAACAGCGCCGCGATCGTCTTCTCCAGCACGCGGTACACCTTCTTGCCCGTGTCCTTGTACGGCACCTCCGTCTTCACCATGCGGAGCTCCTTGTTGCCGCCCTCCCCCTCGCCCACGTACACGAGCGCCAGCTCGCGCGCCTCGCCCATGGACGCCCCGCCACGGACGTAGCTGTACCGCGCCGCGTCCCTGTCCGCAAGGACGGCGAAGCGCGCCACGGTGGCGGCGCGCGCCGGACCGCCGTCGTGCGCGAGCAGCGCCATGCTGTCGAGCAGGTGCGTCCTGCTGGGTTCCTCCTGGCTGTTCTTGATGAGCACCGTGAGCGCAACGCTGCGAGGCGGCGCGGCGTCCGGATCGCACCGCCCCGCTCCGTGCGCCGCCATGAGCTCGGCCTCCTCGTTCGCCAGCAGGCGCTGCACGTCTTTGGGGCCCATGGAGATGGTCGCGGTGGACTGCGCGAGGAAGCCGTCGTAGAGGATGGCCGTGCGCGGCTCCAGGGGCTCGCGGTACGTGGGCGTGGGGGCGTCGCTCGGTCGCTTGTTGGTGCGGTCGTAGAGGGCACAGTTCACCGGAACCGGCGTGAGCCTGTGGCGAAAGTACTGCGCGGCCCGCGCCGCATCGGACTCGTTCTGCCTCGGTAGCCCCCGGTTGCTCCACTCGGGAAGAGGCGCCTCCTCCTCCTCCTCGCGGTTGCCGTTTGGCTGCACCGGCACCTGCATCGAGAGGGCGCGGGGGGCGGGGGGCGGGGGGGGGAGGTGGTCCCCCGCACCTGTTCGGAACGTCCCCGCTCCCCTCCCTCCGCGCTACACAAGTTGCAGAGTTGTGTAAGGGGGGCGGGCAGGGTGGCGACAAATCACAATCGTTACACGCGACGCGCTTACACAAAAATCGACAACGCGTCGTCGTGCAGGCGCCGGAGCCACAGCTCCGTCACGGTGCCGCGCGACAGCGCGCCCTTGCCGTACTTGAGGTACACCCTACGCACCTTGCAGACCGCGCTGAGGTAGCACGCCGCGTGCTCGCGCCAGTCGTCGCGGCTGGGCAGCGCGCGCGCCGGCTTGGAGCCCGAGGTCGACGGCAGCTGGTGCACGATGGACATGGCGTAGAGCACGCCCAGGTCGACCGAGAGCATCGTGGCCTGCTCGCGCAGCAGCCGCTCGCGGTTGGCCATCGTGCTCGGGTAGTGCCTCGTCTTGGTGTCCTCCGGGCGGCGCATCGTCCGCGCCGCGTCGCTGTTGCGCTTGATCGCGGCGCGCAGCAGCTTCGCCGGCGACGGGGCGACGCCGTTGCGCACCTGGCTCGGCGGGGTCACGATGTCGAACTTGACCAGCCGCTTGAACTCCAGGCTGGTCGCCCTGTAGCAGCCGTGGCTGCAGAAGCTCATGTTGCTAGGCAGGTTGGACAGGGGCGCCGGGTGGTTCCCGTCGCGGCAGCACTTCCAGTACTCGGCCGCGCCGCCTCCGCCCACATAGTCGTCGTCGTCGACGCCGCCCGCCTCGTGCCCGGGCGGCGTGAGCAGCGCCGGGCGCGTGCAGCCGACGCGCTGGCACGTGCCAAAGTGCATGTGGTACGAGTAGTGCCGCATGAACGCGCGGTGCTCCCGCACGATCGTCTCCATGAAGTGGCGCTCGCCGCGGCCCGTTGCGGCGACCGTGCGGACCGAGTGGATGTCCTCCACCTCCAGCACGGGCCGCGCGCTCGGCATGTTCGCCGGGTCGAGCGTCGCCACCCAGTCGTGCGGGTCGTCCTCCTCGTTGGGCAGCACGCCGTCGAGGTACCGCGTGCGGTGCTTGGTCGACCCGAACAGGTAGTCGCAGAGCGTGAGCAGCTGCGGCACGGCGCGCTCCTTGCGCCACAGGTCGCGCGCCTCGCGATTGACCAGCGGCAGCACGCGCACGAGGTACGCCAGGATGCCGCGGCCGCCCTCCGCCTGCAAGCGCACGCTCTCCGAGAGGAGGTGCACCGCCGTGGGCACGAGCGGGTCGAGCGCGTCCGACAGCGACATGCGCGACCCGGCGCGTTCGCAAGTGCACGCGACAAGCGACACAAGTTGCAAAGCCGCCTCTACAAATTAGCGTATCCTCAACGTGCCCACCCTTTGCAACTTTTGTGTATACCCCCACCGCTACCGCGGTGTCCCAAGCAAGCCCTGTTACGATTCCGCTCACCGAGATCTCCGAACTGACCTGCCCCAACTGGGCGGGAAGCCGCAAGCGGACCGACGACGGGCTGAGCGCCGACGAGCGCTGGCGCATGATCAAGGAGGAGGAGGAACCGCAGCCACCGCGGAAGAAGCTGAGGAAGGGCGAGCGCATCGTGCAGTACACGGGCGAGGAGGGGCAGGAGCGCCTCTCCTCGATCGAGTTCTGGGATGGCAGCACGACCTACTACAGCGGGGACAAGGGGCGGGAGCACAAGGACTGGAGTCGCATGCCCACCAAGGATCTGCCGGCGCACAAGCCGTACCTGATCTTTTACGAGGGTCTCAAGGGCGTGGAGCGCATCGCGCGCACGGTCTCGCAGAACGGCAACCGGTGCTTCTTTAAGGGCGAGCAGCGCGCGGAGCGCCTCGTGCGCATCGAGAACTCGAACACGGACGTGGTGCACTACGAGGGGTTGAAGGGCGCGGAGCGCAAGTGCAAGCTCGAGTCCGATACGGGCACGGAGTTTTACAAGGGCCCGCAGAACCACGAGCGCCGCGTGCGCACCGTCTACCACAACGGGCGCATGCAGCACTACAGGGGGGCCAAGGGGAAAGAGAAGACCTGGCGGGTGCTGCACCCGGACGGGCAGGTCGACGTGTACGACACCACCACGAGCGCCGGCACCAAATCGAAGATCCAGTTCTCGATCTTCCCCAACGGGCGGATGCAGCACCACACGAGCGGCAGGACCAACCCGGCGCACGTGTTGGAGGGGAAGCAGCAGGTCATGAAGGAGTGCATACACAACGCCCAGGAAGCCCTGAGGGAGCTGTCGGAGAAGGGCGACGTCAACGAGGGCGCGTTTCTCAAGATGAGCACGTGGTTCCAGTCCGTCCACAACAGCTTCCTGGCGTGCAAGAGCACGAGCACGCTGACCCTCGTGGACGAGCGCGAGGTGGATGCGGGTCGACGCCCAGAGCAGAACTCGGAGTTGTCGGAGTCGGCGGAGGATCAGGAGGAGTCGGAGGATCAGGGGGAGGAGGGGGACGCTGCCTACCGCGAAGAGGTTGCGCGGGGGTTTGTGGGGATCCCGCCGGCAGCGCGGCGCGCCTCGTGGGCGGTGAACTAGTCCCGGCCATGCCCGGTGTGTCGCACCAAATTTGTAACGCGGTTGCACGGGGGAGGGGAGGGCGGGAGCACGTGTCGCCGGATGGGCGTGTGACTCTGCAACTTTGCAAACCGAGGTGTGTCGGGTCGTAACTTGGGTGACCCAAGGTTTGCGTTCCGAACAGTCTTTGAAGAGGGGCGCAAGGGCGCGAACACGCCCCACGCCCCGACACCACCCCCTCCCCCCCTCCCGGCTCCAATGCGCGTTCCGAACACGGTGGACGCGGGTGCGGCGATCGATCCGCCTGCGGGGTCGATCAACTTTGACGATCTGCTGCTCGACGTCGATCCGGTCCTGATCAAGGACAACTGCCAAGAGTTTGCCCACTGCTTCGAGGAGCGGCTCGACCCCGGCGTGTTCGCACGGCTCGCGGCCGTGTGCCAAGCGTTCCGCAAGGTGGTTCAATGCGGAGGGAGCAAGCTCCACCTGACCGTGAACGACTGGGAGGCGCATGGCAAGCAAGGGACGAAGGACGCGCTGAACAAGTACAAGAAGATCAAGCTCAAGCCACGGATGGTGGCGATGCGCGACATCCCCGTGGACCCCGCGAAGCCGCTTGGCGCGACGTTCCGGGGTCGGGTCGACGTCCCGTGGGGGGGCGCGGTCTACGTCGACGGCTGCTGCGTCCGCGTCGACCTGGTGCTGGCCAACACCTCCCTCGTGCGCGAGAAGCTGGTCATGGACCAGCCCTTCTTCTGCAAGGGCAAGAGGGGGGACGAGCTGGAGATCGCGCCGCTCGACTTTTACTTGGGGAAAACGCTGTCGCGACACGACTCGCCCTTTGGGCTCTACCAATTGCGGGTGCGCATGGACGCTTACATCCAACCCAACCCCGACGTCGGCGCCTACGCCAACGGCGGCATCCTTAAGACCTACGAGTACACGACCCCGGCCTTCCACATCGTCGGCCCCAACGCCATCCCCAAGCCCAACAGCGCGCGCCAAAAGGAGCTGCTGGACGGCGGGGGCAAGCGCGGCCGCTTCAGCTGAGCGGCCGGGTGCTTCGGAGGCCGGGCGCCTACGCCTGCTGCCGGCGGTCGATGCCCTGCGGCAGGAGGTAGTCGTCGGTCCGGAAGTTGCGGTACTTGGACTCTTGGAAGAACTGTGTATTATTAAGGGCGCGTAAGGTTGGAGTGGTGGTGTTGGGGCGTGGGAAGTTCTCCGGCAAGCGCAAACCTTCTGGCACCCGATGAGACTGAGTTGGATCGCGATGCACAGGTCGTCCTGTTTGCCGTAGAGCTTGCCCGTGTACGTCTGCCTAACCTGCCAAGCGCGTGGGAAGGCGCGTGGGTCTTGCGTGCGCGGTCGGAGTTTTTTAAAGCGAATTGCGCCACCTTTCCGAAGGTGGTCTTGGGCGGCTCGGTGACGACGCAGTAGCTCGAGAGCTCGTCCTTGATGCGCAGCCGCGCCTCCAGGAGCTTGAGCTCGTTCGAGAAGAACTCGTGCGCGATCGCGATCTTGCCCACGACGAGCGCCTCGCGCAGCAGCAGGCACATTTGTTGCTGCGGCGACAAGCACGGACATCAGAGCCCGCTTGCGTACCGGAGCGCGTGCGTGGGCGCACCTTGCGCTCGTTCGTTGTCAACCAACCGAGCGTGCCCTGCTGGCCCTCGGAGAGGCTCACCCAGTTCTTGATCCCCGCCGCCTCCACGGCGTGCAGCAGGTGCTGGCTCTCGAACGCGAGGTTGGACCTGCGCGCACGGGCGCAAAGGGGTGAGCTCGCGCCCCGCCGCCCAAGCGGCTCTAGGAGGTGGGCACGGCGCACTCGAAGATCAGCACAAACTTGCAGTGGGCGAAGATGGGCATGCGCCGGATGGTCGCTAAGTGGTCCACCAGCAGCTTGTGCGTCTGGCGCACGTCCTTGGTGTGCAGCGCGTCCACGCCCACGATCTGCGCACGCGCACATGCCGGCGCTGAACACGCTGCTCTTCGGCCAGCCGCTGAGCGAGCGCGGCGAGGGGGACGACGACGTCGCCCGGCTGGGGCGCGCGCTCGACAACGTGCTGCGCGGCGTGCTCGACCTGCTGGGCCGCGAGACGGGGGAGGAGACCGAGGCGTTCCGGCAGGCCCAGATGGAGTGGCACCGCGTGCTCGCGTCGGAGCACGACTACGCGGGCATCGCCGCGCGCCGCGCGGCGCTGCTCTTCGCGCTGCACGCGCTCGCGCCCGTGCGCGCGCACTTCGCCAAGCGCGAGCCCGCGCTGGTGGCCGACCTGGAGGCGCGCGTGCTGCCCGCGACCATCCCCCCCTTCCTCGGCGGCATGGCCCAGCGGCCCGAGGGCCTCGTGGTGATGGCCAGCACGCTCACGAGCATGTGGCGCGAGGACATGGGGCAGGGGGCGAGCGCGGCGTGAGTGGGTGCGTGGGTGCGCACCTGCAAGAAGCCACTCGCCTCCTGCACGAGCGACGCGACCGAGAAGGCCGACGCGCCGCCGCCCGACGGGTCGCACGCGACGAAGACGTGGTTGACGTTGGTCGCCGGCTCGCGGATGTTGTAGTAGAGCTTGTTGGGCACGCGCTTGACCATCTTCTCGATCGCCTCGGTGCCAAAGGCCTTTTCCGAACCGTCGGCCGAGATGCCGAGCGACTCGCGCA
>Ga0209603_1000759_pt1 | contig 37060 bp, 41 predicted proteins | sample COGITO_mtgs_1206_FD_184812 | JGI IMG/M metagenome (GOLD analysis project Ga0209603, IMG submission 184812) | Pelagic marine microbial communities from North Sea - COGITO_mtgs_120607 (SPAdes) (version 2) | ecosystem: Environmental > Aquatic > Marine > Epipelagic ... | reverse complement strand
TAAAAACCGTTACTCCCAATCACCTCAATTGCCTGGGTGCATGTAGGAGATATGGAGTAAAATGACTACCTATGATTTAATAGTCGGTTTGTTGCATACTCATACACGCTCCGTTGGTCCATCCTAATTAGGCAAGCCGTTCGTTACACGATCTTGGTGCGCGGCGCTGAGCGCCCAGCGCCGCGGTCTGCGCCGGCCATGTTGCTAGTATCACGGTCAGCTGCGCACGCAGGCCGCGGCGCTGAGCGCTCAGCGCCGCTTGGCTGCGCCAGCCTGCGCCAGCCTGCTAGCAGCTGACCGCGGCGCCGGGCGCTCAGCGCCGCAACCTGCGGAAGCGGATCCGCATTCTGCGGACCGCTCCGCTTCCGCAGAATGCGGCGCTGAGCGCTCAGCGCCGCATCCTGCGCAGGCTGCGCAGGCTGGCTGCGCACGCAGGCCGCGGCGCTGAGCGCCCAGCGCCGCTCCGAAAAATTTGTTGTAACGGCCAACGGTTGGGAGCTGCAGACTGTAACGGACCAGCCGCCCGTGACAAAGGGGCGACTGTAAAAGCAAAAGGTAGGATTTCAGTCCGTAGAGTGTAACCACCGAATCGTCCCCGATTTGTCCAAGATTCGGTGTGAACCGCCGACCGGCAGTGTGAACCCCAAGCCTCGGAGTCGCCGAGATGCACCTCCCGGATCTCCCCAGATTTGCGGAGATAAAAACCGTTACTCCCAATCACCTCGATTGCCTGGGTGCATGTAGGAGATATGGAGTAAAATGACTGCCTATGATTTAATAGTCGGTTTGTTGCATACTCATACACGCTCCGTTGGTCCATCCTAATTAGGCAAGCCGTCCGTTACACGATTTCGGTGCGCGGCGCTGGGCGCTCAGCGCCGCATCCTGCGCCACCCTGCGCCACCTGCGCACCCTCTCCGCTTCCGCAGGTGGCGGCGCTGAGCGCTCAGCGCCGCCCAGTGCCGCCACAAGGCTGCCTCGTCTGCCTCAAGCCTGCCTCAAAAAAGCGGCGCTGAGCGCCCAGCGCCGCTCCGAAAAATGCAGTGCAACGGCCGGCGATTGAGAGCTGCAGACTGACACGTACCAACCTTGCGTGATAAAGGGCCGACTGTAAAAGCAAAAGGTAGGATTTTGGTCCACCAGACGTAACCACCGAATCGTCCCCGATTTGTCCAAGATTCGGTGTGAACCGCCGACCGGCAGTGTGAACCCCGAGCCTCGGAGTCGCCGAGATGCACCTCCCGGATCTCCCCAGATTTGCGGAGATAAAAACCGTTACATCCCAATCACCTCGATTGCCTGGGTGCTCGCCTTTTGTGTAACGTCGTATGTAAGAAGTACGTATGGTACAAGCAGTGTACAGTATTGTAAAGCAGCGTGGAATACCTACACGTCTTTTAAGCTTACTTTGAGGCGATACCATTGCGCACTCGTATCGCAGCAACCCACTCTTCGACACATCACGAAACGTTTCAGCGCGGCGGGAAAAAAATGAACCCTGAAGAACCGCCTTGGAATTTGCTGTTACTTCCTGCCGGAGATCGAATAATTTCATGGCGAGTCCAGGATGCGCTCATGCTGCGCTCCACTTGCAAGGCACTACGCATCCACCCTCCCACTCCAAAGTACATTTCAATTCTCTTGACGATTCTTAGTGGAAAGGTGCATCCTCCAATCTCCAGTTCAGAACCGTACTATTTCAGACAAATCTTTTGTCGCCTGCACAGAGCCTGCATTCTACACTCGCAGCGCAAGCTTGTACACTTTTTGCCTCGCATTGTCAAGCTTGCGTGCGCCGGTTCGCGTTCGAGAGCCAGGGTGTTTGATTGCCCACCAAATGGATGCTACGTCAACAACCGACGGCAGTTTGAAGACTGGTTGGAAGCTAAACACGAAGAAGAAGGAGTTGACATGGTAACGATTGCAGGAAGCTTTGCGTTGAAAATGGCGGAATCTGAACTGGGTCTTGAAGTATCAAGAGACTCGCACTCGTGGCAACCACACGACATTGACGTTTTCATTCATGGAGCAAACGAGGGGGAAGAGCACGCTGTTTGCGACTCCGTGTCCGCATTCTGTTCTCAAATTCAAAAGGAGTGCTTCTTGGTATTGCACAACCACTCTCGAATTGAAGTTCGCATTCGCCACGACCATTCTTACAGCTCCACACCTTTTCATCAGCAGCAGTACCAGCACCAACCTCCCTATATGTACGAAGAAGATGAAGATGCAACAACAGTCAACTTGTCCCCAGACAGCATTGTACGCAGTCACATCGAGTACAAAAATCCGGACGCAACCGCAAATCCAATTCAAAATGGCCATTCCTATGCGTCGTCTCACCTCAAACGCTGCAATCGAGGACGTGTGTTGGAGTGTATGGATTCCGTTCTCGATCAACTCGAAGACAATGGGTGGTTGGATGCCAACAAGGAGCTTGGAATTCCTCGCAGGTACACGATTTCAAAGGCAATCGCCGTTGATGCGTTTTCAAGTCCCACGCAAAAAGTTTCCTCTTCCTTTTCTGCCACCCTGAAGTTGCCCAGTATCAATATCATCCAATTTACAGGCCCTCCTCGCTCGTCACTCGACATTGTATCCGGATTCGATATTCTTCCATGTCAAGTGTGGCTAACCTCTGACGAAGCGTCCTCTTTTGGTTTGAAACTTAACTATGCAAGCGACAAGGTGAAGCAGTGCATTCAGAACAGAAAACTCGCGCTTTCCAAGTACGCATTCAACCCATGCTACAAGGACGACCTCCCAGCAAGCCTATTCATTGGAGACGATGAACGAAACGACTCTTGGTACAACCCCATTTCAAAGCAAGTCACTCGCATCCTCAAGTACACGAAACGAGGCTACAAACTTTGCGAGACTGAATAAGCGTTGAAATTTACACATGTAAATGTACGGACCAAACCTTGTACGGACCAAACCTTGAAACATTTTTCCGTTTGATGCCAAACTTGCCCAATCTGTCAAATCTGTCACTCGAGGATTCCAAATGCGAACCATGCGGCGTCACAAAGCAGAGTTTTTCATTCTTGCTTCCTGGGTTGACACCTTCTCCTAGACAGCCCGAACCCACGTTTGACGAAAAGGACTACATTTGCCAGATTTGCTCCGTACACTTGAACTATCCGTCTGAAGGTTTCATTCCATCCGACGGAGAAATTTATCAGCTCCAAGACGCGTTTGACGACTATAGGAACCAAACTCAAACACGCAAAGAAAAGGAGCAATTCCACGACGCTGCGTGCATGGCCGCGGACAAGATTCGAAAGACCAACCATAAACGTACTCAGGTTGAGCTCTTGCTTCCAGGATGCGGACACCAATTCCACAAGATGTGCTTGGAAAAGTACGTCAAGAGTCAAAACCAGTTTCGAAACCAGTGCCCAATCTGCAAGACTCCCATCCATCCAACCATTTTGGCAGACTTGAGGGGTGAATCGGCGTCGTCGAGTGCCGCTCCACGAGGCCTCGTGCGTGAAAGGAGTGCCGCGTCCACTATTCAAGAATCAGATTCGGATGACGACGGACCTCGTGCCCAGGCGCCAAGAGTGGAGAGAGAGGAATCGAGAGACGAACTCGACATGCCTCCTCTCCAACCAGTTCCAGTCTTCCCGCTTCCTGTGCCTCCTCCAGACGAAGTTGCAGCATCATTCCAAGAATACTTTGATCAAGTCGAGCTTTATATCGCTGTTGTACAAGCCAGATTGGACTTGACCGATCCAGAGTTTGCATCCAACCCACAATTCGTATTTGCATTCACAGCAATGGACGCGTTGCGGGAAGCGAAAAGAATTTACATGGAGTATAGTCCAAACGTGTATGCAGCGTATCCAAGCCAAATTCACCTTAAATGGGATGAAGCAATCGGTCAAATCGTCTTTACATACATTCTCATGGAAAATGCGCTTGATCTTTTAGACGCTGCAAGTCAATCAGGACGAGGACAAGGAAGGAGAAACTATACAAGTGTCTTGAACAGCCTTTTCAGACTCATCTTAAAGCTCGTCCCATCCAACTCCAACGACATGCTTACGTATCTTCGATTGGGCACAACTTGGGAATACCAACAAGATGCAGATGCTGAGCTTCTCGACGGAGGAGCTCGGGTTGACGGCGTTTTCTACTTGTCTAGAAATATTGGACTTTCTGAAGGGACGCAAAGTGACCCACGCATGCAACCAATCCTTGCTTTCATGAACAACTTGAGCACCATGTTCGGCATAGGAGAAAACACAAAACGGACCTTTCTTACATTAGCTTCAATGCTCAAGGCGGCCATGAGGCGGGCGATTGTCGGCACGACTGCAGAAGATATTCAGGAAATAATGATATTCCATAACAATATTGCAGCCCACTTGAACACCATTGTTGATGGATATGGCGATCGGGAGGTCGTCGCTCTGCGTGAAACCTTCCGAACGACGACCACGAATGCATTTCAAGCAATCATGCAACAGTAAACTGTAGGCTTGTGTAGGCTGGTGTATGTAAAGGGCGCGAGAGAAAAATGTCACACCCACCTGCTCTCCCACCTCCTCTCCCATCTCTCCCAAGTCTGTCCAAGTTGTCGCACCATTCATACCAGTCGCAGCAGTCGCAGCAGTGCCCAGTGTGCAGCACTCCCATCTTGGAAGAGTTGCACGGGTCTACCATGCAACTTTTGAGAAGCGAGCAGCATGCAGTCGAAAAGAATGAAAGAATGATGGAAATTTTGAACACAAAGGATTGGTGGGTAGAGTACAAGCGTGAGTTTGACACGAGGCGCAAAGTAGACGAGGACCGGTTCAATGCCGGTCTGCCTCGGCTTACAAGTCCATACCCAAAACACCCAAGCAAAAAAGTAGACGAGATTGAAAAGTATGTGGACTCGCAAATGAGACTCAAGTACCCGTACTACGTGTCAGGTCGGCGCTAGAAAACACATATACTGTATTTGTAATTACAAGAATTTGTGTACCGCTCAAGCGTATCGCTCAAGCGTATCGCAGCTAGCCGAAAAAATGGCGTCCATTCTCCAATTTGCCAAGCTGCACGAATCTGCAACCGTTCCTGCCAAAGGATCGGCCATGTCTGCGGGCTACGACTTGTCATCGGCACAAAAGGTTGTCATCGAACCGAGATGCCGCATGCTCGTCAAGACGGGGATTGCAATTTCCGTCCCACCTGGATGTTACGGGCGCATTGCTCCCAGGTCTGGGCTTGCCCTCAAGTCTGGAATAGACGTTCTTGCAGGCGTCATTGACGCCGACTACCGAGGAGACGTAGGAGTCATTCTTGTGAATTTGGGCACCACCGCCTTTCAGATCAACGTTGGAGACAGAATTGCACAGCTCATTCTGGAGCGCATCGAGATGAATGCGTCGGTTCAGGAGATGCCAACTGTCACAGACCTTGGCATCTCGGAGAGAGGAAATGCTGGATTTGGGTCGACGGGTGTTTGATAGTGGAGCGCTTGTGTGAATAACCCATATTTTTTAACAGATTAAACAAGTAGCCCCCATACGTTTTTTTGAAAGACATGGAAGAAGAAAACACGTGCTGTGATGAGAACGTTGACAAGTCTGTAGTAATGTCGCCAAAGTCTGTTGTCGATGTTGTCGATGTTGTCGAGCCTGTCGATGTTGTCGAGCCTGTTCAACAGTCTGTTGAATGTGCTCCTGTAGTAGAATCGAGACTTTCAGAAGAGGTGGCAGAGCAAGTGGCAGAGCAAGTGGCAGAGCAAGTGGGTGAAGCCGTCGGAGACCAGCCCGTTGCAGTGATCCAGGAAGAGACTCCTCCACTTCCCACTCCACTTCCCACTCCTCCTTTGAACACGACTCCTCTTCCAACCCAAATGTTCCTCGAGTTTGACGCAATCCAATCCGAACCTGCCGTTGAGAAGATCTTTCTCACAACTGGAGGATCGATTGCGGCTGCAGCGTCGAGGGCGAGCACGGATTTCGCGCTTACGGGTTCCAAGACCTCGTCGGTGGCGGAGCTGAGCGACACGTACGCGTCAACGGTTCGGATTCCTATATCGCCAGATCATTTTAGGATGAGCAAGGACGAGGAGATGACGATTGTCATGTCCAACCGCGCCAAGTTTATGGCGTGCACGTCCCGTTCTGGAGCGGCAATCAACGGGTCCATTGTGACGAGCGTGTCTGGGCAGGGTGCATCGTACCTGTCCAAGATGCTCAAAAATTCTCAGTCTGCAGTCGCTCTCCCGCTCACCTACGCGGCGTGGCAAGCTCACTCTGCTGTCGTAACGGCCTCCAACTTTAAGCTCGTCGACGACAACAAAAAACATTACTCAATTCGATTCGAAAAGAACGAGAAGAGTGACAAAGTTCTCAAGTCTGCAGAAACGGTGCTGTCCTCGTGGGCAGAGGGAGCGTGGCAGATGCGTCAGGCGGTGCTGCAATACCCATACTCACCCAGCTTGACAAAGTGCGTGGCAAGAGTGCCAGTCGGAATGAACGACACTGGCTACTCTCTCGTTCATGACGTTGCCGAGTCTGCCATCAGCGAGTTTTCTTACACGACTCTCAACTCGTTGCTCGAGCAGGGGATCAAAGTCGACTTGGGATTTGTGGAAGAGGATGTTGAGGCGTTTCTCAATGACACGAAATTCCCGGGCATGAAGGCTGCCAAAAACGGAGGCAGGACGGTTGCTTCCGCGTTGAGCATCGTTGCCAATTTCCTAATCTCCTACCGCGCAGACGGCCGAACGAGCGTCATGCCAACAGGAAGCGTTGCCATTGCCGCAGAGTCGTGGCTTAGGCAGGCGGCGCGCACGCCAGGCATCGAGGCAAATGACTGTGACGGGTCGTGTTTGCAAATCAACTCCATCCTGTCGTTTGTCGCGTCGGCGCCAATCGAAGTTCGGAAACAGTATACATTCATCAACGCCGTCTACAATGTGCTCGTTCCTCACTACCAAGTTGGAGTAAGCGTTCTTGGCGCCAACTCTGCAGAAGCATCGGGAGGTGGGAAGCGAGGAAAGCATACTCCAAACAATGGAGGAATGAAAAAGGTGGCCGGGCATGCAGTTGCGCTCTTGATGCCTACCATGTCCATCCTCCTTGGCCTCGAACGAGGAAGTCGGCAGACCGTCGATGGGAATGCCATCGTTGACGATGACAAACAAGACGAGATTGCAACTGCACGGTTTGAGGCAATGTACTCGAAAGATGCAGTGGACGCAATGCCGGAAGAGGAGCAACAGGTATTTGCGAATTGGAGGGCGGCGAAAGACGGGCTCAACGAGTACGCACTAGAAGCGTTTGCCATGGAGGGGACCACCCCAGCTTCGCCAATCATGTTTGCAAAAGGCACGGCCGCAGAAAACGCAAGAGTCACCTCTCTCAACGACGAGAGGGCGTTTGCAAAGGTTGGTAGCAATATTGGAAGGTCACTGAAGATTCTCTACGCGGGAGGCGAGCAAGGAGAAGACCTGCACCACATGTTCTATTCAGAGTTTGTCGAAATAACGTTTCGTCGTTCAACGCCGCTTTGGACAGACCCCAAAGTGCGCGAATTGGGAGCCGCGTGCACGCAGCTCGTCTTCTCAAAGCACGACGGCGAAACAAAGTCGCTTCCCATTCAAATGGCTGGGTCGACTCCTGCAGAGATTGTCGAATACAAGTTTGCATTTGTTCCGCTTGTGGTTGCCGACACAAACACCGCCAACGTCCTCGATTTTGCGTCAATCGCCTCGGACGCGGACGTCATGCCACCTCGACCTCAGAATGGCCACAAGCTGACAGAGTTTCAATCTGGGCAGCTTGCAAAATCTCTTGCGCACTTGAGCTCGTTAAATGAGAGTTTCAAAGAAAAGTTGGGCAGCTACGGAGATGAGTCGTCAGATGAACTAATCCCAGGCCATCCCGTCGCGTATATTCTATCGTGCTCAACTCTCGTCAACAACCCTCTTGCTGTGAAACATTTGACCGACAGGCTGAAAAATGTTGCACTGTCGGGAGTGGTGGATGCGGTGGATGTGGAAGGGATGCTGAAAGACCATGTGGGAAGAAGCGCAGCGAAGCTAGTCGTTATTAACGCGGTGATCGATGTTTGAAAAGTTTGAAACGTTTCAAATAGCAAACGGGTTTTTGAAGTGTAACAATGTGTACAGAGATGACAGTAAAAGTAAATCACTGTTTAGTAAACGAGGCTTCTTCTTTTTCCTCGCTTTGAGCATTTTGGACTTGCACAGTCGTATCCCAGCAAGCCCATGTCGTTACGAAACTTGGACGACCGAAACGTTTCATCAACCTTTACGCTTCCCCTTTCACTGAAAACCGTGCTGCAAGTTGGTATGGACGGAAGCAACGGAAGCAGCAGCCGCTTGCAATCTGACAGACCACCAAAGGCAAGCCGCCAAACTGTACCTGGCAAATTCCAGCCTCTCATCACAGACTTGGAGATGGTCGTCAAACCTCCACTCTTCTTTAAGAGCCCAAACAGCCTAGAAGACAAGGCCCAAGGACTGCCCTACTCTAATGTACCTTTTGTGGAAGACTACAAGCGGGAATGGTCCGTTATGAGATTCAGCTATCAGACACTCATAGACAATGACAGAGCGACTCCCATCAAGATTTCCGGCACACTCGACTCCATCGTTGCACAGCTGGCCGCATACATGTACAGAGGCAGCCCGCTTCTTGACATTCCAACGTTCTTCAAGGTGGTGGATGCTCTGAATTCGATTGTGTTTACGCCCGCAGAGGGAGGAGGACCGAGAGAAGCATTGACGGCGCTGAGAGAGTCGACACGGCTGTTTGAGATTGCCCCAACCGACGCAGTGATCGCAAATCTGCAAAATCATGAAGGGACCATCAGCCTTCCTTTGCTACTCTATCTACACAATGCGCTGTCCGACAGTTCGAACAAGAAGGAAATTCAAGGCCTATTTGAATCGTTGGCCGCGGCGGGAGTGCAGGAGATGGATGTCTACGTGCTATGGTACGAGATCCACTCGATCGTGAAAATCTTCTCCGGCTACCCCAACTTTCCCATTTTACAGATCAACAACATCAACACGTACATTACCGACCTTTTCGAAATCGACCCGCGACCAAACGCGGATTATGCTCCGAATTGGCACATGGCTGCTCAAGAGTGGGACGTTTTTCAGGAAGACGACGAAGGCGACGACGGCGACGACGAGATGGAGGAGTAAAGAGCAGAGTCGAAGAGTGGGAGAGAGAGTTTGTGTTTGTGTGTAGTGTGTAGTGTGTGTGTGTTGGGGCAGGCGGTTTGCAACCGTAAAGTTGGGTGCTTGTTGACAGTCCTCCTCAGTCGTATCGCAGCAAGGGGGTTGGGTGAAAACAGAATGGCATCTGTTTCCAAAAAAGGAAATGCGAAAAAGTCAAAACGGTTTGAAGAGCCAACCGACTCTGATTCGGAGCGCATGTTTGACGACTCGGACAGCGACTCCGATTTGAAAGTGGCTGCTCTGAAACCAAAGAAGAAAAAGCAAAAGAACAAGTCTGACGAATCCAAAAAATCTCAGTACAAAGGAGTGAATTGGTACAAGCAAACCGCCAAGTGGATTGGAGGCACATACGACGTTCTTGTGGATAGAAGTGGGAGCAAGGCGAAAAGGAACACGCCAAAGCGGGTGGTCACAAAGTATTTTGACGACGAGCATGAATGCTACGAAGCCCTTCAAGCTCTCCAAAAGCAGATTGACGACAAGAACAATGCCATTTGGGCGGATCAAGCGAGCAAGGACCCACTCACGTCCAATGTTGAACGAGCACCGGACGACATTCGTGAAGCGGAAAGGAGAGTTGCATACTGGAGGCCGAACAAAAGTAACAACCAACTCCCCACTCGAATGGTGGTGGTGGAAAACAAGCCCAAAAATAAGACTGGGTTGGAATGGCATCTCTGCTGCCAGCACGTTTCAAGCGTGGATGGACTGGGAGACTGCTCGACTATGGCACAGTCATTGGGAAAGGACCAACATGTACAGTACTGCCTTGCTCACACACAAGTCAAAGCCTATGCATGCGACGTCCAAGGATGCGAGTACACCTGCAAGACGGAAGCAGAGTTGAGTCAGCACAAACGAGGCGTTCACGAAGGAGAGTTGCAAAACCCTTGCAAATCCACGACTGGGCAAGACGGCAAGTGTCCAAATGGAGTGAATGGTCAACCCAAGTACGACGGATACTGCGTTCGTTGCTTCATTTCCAAATTTCCAAACGACGCGAGAGCAACCAATGCCAAAGCCTACCTGCACGCCAAGGAGTTGACCGTCCGCGAATTCTTAAAGGAGGCATTCCCCCAGTACCGGTGGGTGTTTGACCGTACTTGCGCCGTCGGAGAGCTTGTTCGTCCGGATGCACGCACTGCAGTGGGAAAACGACGCGTCCTCATCGTCGAAATCGACGAGCACTCTCACAACACCTACGTTTGCGCCAACGAGAGAGAACGAGAGCGCATCTTCAAGAAGCACGCTCCAAGGGGAGCAATTGTGCACGTTGTTCGCTTCAACCCCGACGAGTACGACGACCCGGTGACCGGCAAGAAGATTCCAAGCTGCTTCACCTACTCGAAAGAACTGGGAGTGGCGAGCGTCCCCGATTCTCGCAAAAGGAACTGGGAGTTTCGCCTCTCCAAGCTTCAATCCACCATCCAGGAAATCATCGACTTCCAGCACGAGGACATTCAAGTCCCCGAACTTTTGCTCGACGAAGAAAAGTACAAGTATGTGATTCCCATTGAGCTGTTTTACGACAATGTGATTGAAAAGTGGCCAAACGGGAACACGCAAAAGCTGGCCGCTCTCAAACGCAATGCTCAAATTCGCAAAGCAACAACTAAAACAACCACTACACCCGGATCTACCGACTCCTCTGCACAAGCGCATGATCCGTTACAGGGTCAAATTGTGACAGATTGACCAGCGCCTTTGATTTCAGGCAGTACCATCTCTGCAAGTCCAGAGCCTTTCCCCACGCCGCCATCCCAACACAGCGACGCTTCTCGAGCGTCGCCCACCCACTGAAGGCATTGTTCAGCACGCGAGGTAAAAGGAAGAAGTTGTATGGGTGGCTAATTCCGCCAATGGAGTCGGAAACGATGTGGTCGATTGCCCAATTTGTACCTTCCAGATATTTTGGAACGTAATGAGCATTTTCTTGCTTCAAGAGCCAAGCTCGAACCTGACGAGTAGACATGCCATTCGGATATTTTGTATTGCAGTGCTGAATGAGTTCGGGGATGTTTCCTAAGTAACATTCGTGTCGCATAGTGTCGTTAAAGCGGTCCATCCAGTCTTGTGCCGTAAGCTGAGGAGGTACAAAAGGCGTCCTGTATTCTACAGGTATTTCTGACACGTCTGAAAGTTTGCTCTCGGTCGGCTCGAATCCCGCATCTATCGCCGCGAGTGCAAACTTGGAATTGGGTTTTTTCACCAATGGAAAGTACTTGCTAGTTCTGTCAGTCGTCGTCTGCGCGAGCTCCGAAGCCGTACGTACTCCATCGTCGTCCACAGTCGCCGTTTGAAGTGTGCGCCTTCCTCTCCGCTGCTTCACAGGAGACGGAGCTCGGAATTCTTCAAACAAATCCATGAATTGTAAGACACTTTTTGTGATTCCTTTTGACGCTACTACGACGAGCCAAAGCGTAATCAAAACCGAAAGCACTTCGCTTACGTCTAAATAGCGGCTAGACACGAAAAAGTACATCTCTTTTACTTTTTTTTCAAGAGTATGCTTCAAGCGCTTGGAGCCATTGGTGGGTTGGCGTTGGTGGGACTAGGGGTGAGGGCGGGAATCGTTATGATTCGAGAAGAATACAACTTTGCTCAGGGTGTGTACGAATCAGGCTTTAAAAAACGGCAACAGGACAGCAAACTACAGGCAACCGACGAACTCGACTGCTGTGACCTTGAATCTGGAGGAGCAGAAGGAGGTGCATTGCCGTACGAGGAATTTGAGTGTCAAGACGCGCGTCCAGAGTCTCCTCACCCATCGGTTCCGTCTACGCACTCTCCGACTGAAAACGTTGAAAACGTTGAAAACGTTGTTAGAGTTCCTCCTCCCGGAAATTGCTTCCCGCCGCCACCTCCTCGGTCGCCACGAAGCTCAGATGTTTACACATCGCAAGCAACACAAACAACACAAATAACACAGTTCACACCCGTTGCCGAACCTATCGAACCTGTCGACTCTTCACCCTATATAGACTTTGTATCCGGACGTCAACAGTCGGACTTGTCCAAGTTTGCCGTTGTCCATCCTCCCGCACCAGCTCCTTTGCACGTCCGTTCATGAGCAGTGTAAAAAAGTTGGGTGTTTTTCTCTCCAAATCAGTCCTCATTGTCCGAGTCTAGGAAGTCGCTGTCGTCCGATCCGTCCTCGATGAGAACCGCGTTTTCAAAGTCGTAATCGATGCTGGACCCAGTCGCAGCCGGCTTGGCAGGCGTCTTTGCCGGTGTCTTGGCAGGGGTTGCGGCTGGCTTGGCAGGGGTTGCGGCTGGCTTGGCAGGGGTTGCGGCTGGCTTGGCCGGCGTCTTGGCAGGGGTTGCGGCAGGGGTTGCGGCTCCCTTGGAAGCCGGCTTGGGAGTGCTTAGTTTGTCGATCTTGGCCTTGAGCATGTCAAGTTGGGCTTGTTCGTCCTTTTCAAGCTTTTTGCCATCCAAATCACTCAAAAGTGTATTCAGCATGGCCAACTGCTTGCGGAGCAAGTCCTTGTCCAAGAGCTTGCGAAGCTTGAGCGATTCCGATTTCAGCTCTGCAACCTGCTTATCCAGCTCCTTGCTCAACTTTTCCATCTTGAAAACAGTATCGTCGTACTTTTTGGCAGCCGCTTTGGCCGATTCCGTCGTCTTCGTCTTGGCAGCTTCGTCGGTTCCCTTTTGGGCAGCCACGTAGTCGGCAGTTGCCTTGTCGAAATCGGCGTTGGCCTTTTCGAGCTCCGAAACGATCTCCTTTTGGCGAACGTCAATCGCCTTGGCCTTGGCCGCCACCTTTGCCTTTTGAGCGGCAACGGCTCCATCTCCACCACCGCCACCACCGCCACCGGCACCACCTCCACCGCCACCTCCACCGCCACCTCCACCACCGCCACCGCCACCGTCACCGGCGCCGCCGCCGGCACCACCGCCCTTGCCGCCAGACTTGGGCTTGTTTTTGCAATCTCCCTTTTTGGATTTGCACACCTTCTTTGCCTTTTTCACAGCCTTCTTTGCGGATTTTGCACTCTTCTTGGCAGCCTTGCCCTTCTTCTTGGCCTTCCTCTTCTTCTTGGCTTTCTTGGCCTTCTTCTTCTTCTTGGCCTTCTTCTTCTTCTTCTTTGCCTTCTTTTTGGCCTGAGAAAAAGAAACAATACAAAAAACACACACGACAAGAAAAAAGAGGGAGTGATGAGCATTACACTATAAAGAGTGTAAAGCGTTCTCCTCCACACGTGAAATCGCAATTCACCTTCTTCTTCTTCTTCTTCTTTTTCTTCTTCTTCTTCTTCGCCGCAATGTCAAATTCATTATGGAAGTCAGGGTGGTTTACATCAAGCTCATGCTCGGCGATGACCGACATGAATGCTGGATTTGAGAACGAGCGCGGCCCAATTGTTGAAACCGAGGAGACGGACGACGCGTCGTCATCCCAGTCTGAATCTTCGCGTCCCATGTAATGGTTAAAGTACCCTTCTTCCACTCCACACCCAAAACTGGAGATTGAAGAAACGGAAGACACGTCGGACATGTCCGACATGCTGTCGTCCGTCTCGAATCCAAACTCAAACCCTTCGTATGCTCCAGCACCAAACGACGCCTCTGAAGACGTGTCCGATTGGGTGCGAAGGGTGATTGGTGTGATTGGTGCAATTGGTGTGCTCATTTCGCACACAGCATCATTGCCGCAGCAATCGACGTCTCCAGATTCCACATCAATCTGCCCGAGAGAGACGACGCGAGGTGTGGAAGCAACCGAGTACGGACTCTGTGTGCGCCTCGCCTTGTCGATGGCGCACGAAACAAGCCCACCTCCCTTGAGGCCGACGGGCATTGCCGATTGCCGATTGCCGACTGCCGGCTATGCAGTCAGTCGGTCAGTAAAAGCAACTAGCCTCTACTTTCTATTAAACCAGTATTACAACAATCCTTATCGTAGTCGGCCATGCTTCGGTTAAGAACGGATGTTGTCAAAGAAGTGGTGACATCGTATTTCACCCAGGAAAGCGAGTTAGAAAAACGCCGTATTGAAAGTACTGTGCTCCAAATCATCGCAGCCATATACGCGCCTCCTCGCTCTGTCACTCCAATTGACGTGGAGAAACTTCTCGAGTGCGTCAAAGAGACAAAAACAACTATAGACACCAAAGAGCGTGAAATGAAGCTCAAGTCTGTCAACATTACGGAAAGGGGAGTAAATCCTTATCCAATTTCATGCCAATCTCCCTTTCGTGCCGACACACAGTCTCCCATTCCTGTGCGTCTCGTTCGCAACGAGTGGAATGAAATCGTTATGACTTCACCCGTCCCAATCCTGCGCCCGACGCCTCGTCGGGCCCCCACGCCTCTCAACCCAGACATCAAGTGAAACGTTTTGAAAAAAACTCTTGTAACGGGCGTGAAAATGTTTGTGAATGTTTGTGCATGTACGTGAAACGTTTCATTGTTAAAAAAACAAATTCTACTTTTGCAGTGACGAAAAGGTCCATTCACCAAGCCCGAATTTGCGTGCAGCAGACTGGAACACATCCGATTGCTCTCCAACGTCACAATGGTCATACGTTACAACAACTTCACACTCGTCATCGTCATTTGCAGACTTCTTCTTTCCTCCTTTTCCAGTCTTCTTTCCTGCAGGATTCTTCTTTGCACCTGCCTTTTTCGAAGCAGTCGACTTTTTGTCCTTTTTGGAACTGGATTTTCTAGAACCATCGGATTTATCTTTTGCATTTCTGTTCAAAAGAGTTGATTGTTCTCCTGCGTCGTTTCGTAAGGAAGGAGTTACATCCCGCTCTTCCTCGTCCTCTTCATCCTGCTCTGCTTCCTCGTCGTCGTCGTCGTCCTCGTCGTCCTCGTCCTCTGCTTCCTCTGATTCTTCTGCTTCATCTTTGTTTTGGTTGGAATTCAAAAGGTCCTCTTCGCTGAATCGGAACATTGACTCTCCAGACTCTCCAGACTCTCCAGACTCAAGATCGTCACGCTCAGCATCGTCAATTGTAATGGTTCTTACTCGGTCAAAGCAGCAGCAGTACCAGGACGCAAATACAAGCAGTGCGAAAAGCGCCACGCCACCGATTCCAACCCCTACCCAAAACCCGATCGGCTGGTTAAAGCTTCCGAATTGAAGCCTCCTCCCTTGAAAAGTTTCTGACCCGAGGTTGTCAGCATTCGCAAGAGAATCAATGCCAATCCACTCTAGAGCTACCATCCACCCAGCATCAGCCCTCTATCTTGAATTCATGAATGCGAGGGTTATGCTTTTTGTTTTTACAATCCACCATGCACCATGCAATCAGTAGTAGTAGTAACAGTAGTAACAGTAGCTCATACCCACTCGACATTTCAAACTGCATTGTTGTATGGGACGTGGAAACCACTGCTTTGATCGATCGCAAAAGAGTTCCAATCAAGGACATGGAGATAAGCGTCGCATGTGCGCTTGTGTTTGACGTTGGTGACACAAAATTGGAGAATACATTTCACAGAAGTTTTTGGCACTCGTCTGTTATGGCAAGTTACGATATTTCCAATTTGTGTCAACTTCTTGCAGAGTGCAAATCGCACGTGGCTTACAATGGCGTTAGATTCGACATGATAGTGATTGACAAGCACTTTGAGTCTGACCAGCAGCGCCAACTTGCAAATCAAAAGATACATGACCCGCTTCAAGACATGAGTTCGATTTCGTACTATTCGCTCAACGCTTTGCTTGCTGCAAACGGACTCGGTTCCAAAACTGCATCCGGAAAGGAAGCTCCAGTCATGTGGGAATCAAACCGACTTGAAGATCTGGAGAGCTACTGCATGTCCGATGTTGACCTCCTCGCCAAACTGATTACAAAAGCACCAGCTGTAAAGATTCCAATGATGAATGCACAAATCCCGCTCTCAATTTCAGAATTACTCTTTCCACGTGAGTTCATGTCAAAAGGTGTTGAAATTAAACGTTTCGTGTAGGTTTCAAAGGGAGGTGGCTGCGCTATTGTCGAGACCGTTGCGAAACGTTTGATTCTTGAAACGTTTCGTCGAGCCTTTAATGTCCAAACCTAGCTCGGGTGTTGACAAGCAGATCAAAAAGTTGTCCAAGTTTCACTTGAAGCTGAAACAGCTAATCAACGACCAATCTGTAAACGTGGACACTGCAAAGACACTTGAACCAATTCTTGAAAAGGTTGTGCGCTCCTTGGCAATTGAAATTGAATTGGAACGCAAACAAAACGAAATAAGCTTGGCAATCATCAACAGCGAGATAAAGCTCGACTTGATAGACAGAGACGCAAACGACGCAAGAATCATAGATCGACAGAGAATATCATCTGAAAAGGGAGAAGAGTTTTCAACAGTCATGTTGAAGAATCGTGAACGTGTAGGTCAAATAGATGCTGAACTTTCTACGGCGTGTCCATGGTTTCGTACTCGTGTCTGCAAATCTCTGTCCGTATTTGACAAACACGAAACGTGAAAAAGGTGTTGACTCAGTCGTATCCCAGCAAGGTTTTTGCGAAACGTTTCACGAAACATGAGCAAACACACAAAACGCAAACTGCCCTCCTTTTCAAAAGAGGAAGAATCTCTTGAGAATCGAGCTGCCCAGAGTGTGTTTGAGCAGTTTCTTGCAAAGCACCCCGAGCAACTGGGAGCCATCATGGCACGCTGCACTCCCAAAGTGCGTTCTCAAGCCATCAAGTCCCTCGACGTCAGAGACGTTGCCAGCGCCAAAATCCCCATTTCGGAAATGATGGCTGGTAAATCCTTGAGCATGTACGACGAGATAACCATCCTCAAATTGGACGACGGTGAGACCGTGCATGAAGCGGATTACATTACGATTCGGGCGTCCATGCTCGACGAGCGCATCTTTGAAGTCCTCTCCCTTTGGCTCGAGGATTTCTACAAGAATTATCAAGACGCAGACGCTCGTGAGTCGCGCGTCGAGCGCGATGGGTCGGCGCGTTTGGAAGAAGACTCTGACATCAGTGCACTCCAAGATTTCATTGAAAAATATGTGGAAGACAGACGTGCAGACAAGGAAGATGCAGACGACGAAGACGACGAAGACGCATACGGAGATGACAATGAGGAGGTCGAATACATCACCGACATGTTCCGCGAGTTCCTTTCTGACCCTGCAGGTCCGGCTGGGTTTGGAAACGAAGACAAGGTGCGGCTGTTTCGCCCCAATCCCAAGATTACGATTCGTTACTACTCGCAGTAGAGAAAATGGTGTGTGTCTGTGTGTTTTGCAAGAACGATTCGTAAAACAATTTTTTTTCTCTCCCACAAACGCATACATACACGCATACAACCATTTTTTCATTTCTTACGGACAAAGATGGATGTCCGGGCAACCGGTGCATGCCGCAGCCGCCTTGTTTGAAAACTCAATGTAACCAACTCGGTTGCCACATCCGTTTGCAGCATAGTTCATGTAATACCCAGGCCCTTGCGGCCACGCAGGATTGTTTGTTGCATACCAAGCGCCAGCGCAACGCGTTCCGCCAACAGAGGGAGCTCGGTCATTAAACTGCCACGTCGCTGGAGGGCTCGCTCCGTCCGCGAGGAATGCCCAATCGGCGAGTCCTGTGCATCCTTCCGCCACGCATACGGCTTGCGCCTGTGCCCGCGTTTCGTAGATGTAAAGATCCAACCAGGGGTCGGGGCCACGCACGAATCCGCACTTGTCTTCGGGAAGCATCCACAGTTTGGTGGCAGGAGGGGACGGAGATGGCGGAGGACTCGGAGGTGGAGGAGGTGGTTGTAAAAGTGGAGGCGGAAGCGAAGGAGGAGGGGGAGGTGGAGGCGGGAATGGCGAGGCAATGGAGAGACCGGTTGTGGTCCAACCTCCACTCGAAGCCGTCTGATACGAAAACTCATACTGCCACGAACCCCAAAATCGAATGCACTGCAAATTGACAGGTGTGTTGAAATACGATTCCAGTCTGCAGTTTTGCCCGTTGTTAAAAGCACAATTCAGACCAGAATTTGCCCAATGGTAATTGCAGCAACAATTGGTTGTTTGTCCGTTTCTTGCATTGATAGTCTTCCATCCATCCTTTCCACGCCCATTGTCAATGCAGCCCCCGGAGCAGCATCCAAAATAATTTCCTACTTCAAACGAGTTTGGATATACTTCGTTCGAGCATCCTTCGTTGGCGAAGAACTGGACTCTGTGAATTGAGAAGCCGGTTCCAACTCGTTTAATGTATCGAATCGCGGTAACGCCGCTGAGTTGGCCTCCAGGAAACAGATACCCGCTTTCGTAGGGGCACAGAACACGACAAAACGCGACAAAACGAGCGAGAGTCGAGTTCAAGCACCAAGAGTAAGCAAACGCAACAAAACTCGCATGGTGTGGGGAGAGGAGGCATGTGTGCATTAGGGGAATGTGTCATGTGTCAATGTGTCAATGTGTCAATGTGTCATGTGGAGTACCGATCCATTGTGTTGTTGCCCTCGGCTGTACCAACTCCGCATCTCGTCGAATTGGAATTGCTACGCGTCATCGAAACAATAGTAAGTGGGCTGGATCTCGCCCGTGAATGTTCACGTTGACATATCAGTTCCTCGCCAATGCCTTTTTGAAGATGCAAAGCGAAGACGCCGGGTCTCGAAGATGGAAGGTCTCGCAGCAGTCGTTCTTGCACGTCCACGACTCTTTGGAGTGCTTCTCGTTGAGAACTCCACACTCCTTGCACGCCATTGTCGTAAACTCTTCACCCATGCGCGCCACCTCCTTGCCGGCGCGAAGGAAGACATTCATGATGTGAACGTTTCCTTCGTAGTGACGCCCGCTCAAGAGGGAGCGGGCCACCTTGGAATGAATCTTGCGAGGCTGTAGCCCAACCATTCCATTGCATACCTTGGCGGAGGAGGGCTTGGCGGCGGGTTTGAGGGCCGGAAGGCATCGACAATTGCAATCACATGCGGGTGGTACGAGATTCCACCGGTTTGCTTCAGGCAAAGATGAAAAACGCCTGCAGGAAGTTTGAACTCTGCCTTCAAATCCGCATCTAAGAAACCAGACAGGTCTGGATGAATGGGTTCGACCGAGCACGCTCCCAAATCAAAAGGAGAGAAGAATAGCATATCGAACTCTGATACCGAGTGGTTTCCCGCGACTTGAACGATTGTCGTTTCTCCAATGTACAAGTGGAAGGTAAAAGGGTCATCGTCTGGCTGTGGACGTTTCCCGTCGAGGCCGTAGATGGATAGAACAATGTGTGGCGGAGGTGGTGGTGGCGGAGGTGGGCTTGGAAGGGGACTAATTGGTGGTGGAGGCGATGGAGGCCGCGGAGGTGTGGGAGGGCAAGGTGGGGGAGGCGGGTTTCCTGGAGGCGGAGGAGGCGAAATCGACTCAAACGTCACGTGAGGATGATGCGTAAACGTTCCGTCTGGGTTTTCGAGGCAGAGTGAGTAAGTTCCTCTTGGAAGCGTCATATTCACACGCAGGTTCTCGTCGAGGCTACCAGTCAGTGCAGGGTCGTGTGGCAAATCGCAGGTTGCGTTTGGTTCCTTTGCAAGGTAGACGGTGAGGCCTGGTACGAGCACACCCGGGTTGGGAATGTCCAATGCAATGGGCGTTGAAACGTCCGCGTACATGGTAAGCATTGGATCGGTTGGGTCTGCATCCGCGCTGTCCACTCCAAGGGTTGTGAGAGTGAATGCAGGTGGAGGAGGCGAGGGGGGAAGAGGCGGCTGTGGAGGCGGAAATGGAGGCGCGGGAAGATAGGGAGGAGGCGTTGGAGGAGGAGACGGAGGAGACGCGTAGACGATGAGCCGAATCCTTGGGAAATACTGAAACGTATCCTCCACTTTTAGACAGAGTTCATAGACACCGACTTGTGCGTTGACTTCCATTTCAAGGTCAACGTCCAAAAACCCAGACGGGTCGTCGTCTCTCGATGCAATGGGACAGCCGTCGTACTCCTGGTTGCTCCAATAGATGAAGTCGTACACGGATAATCCAAGTGCCGGGCTTTCAAATTTGAGTTTGGTTGGAGTATTTGCCCAAATGGTAATGTCCTTGTACGCGTCTCCATTGGCAATGGTCCCGTTTCCGAGTGACGTGTCGGCAATGTTGATCAGAATGGAGTTTCTGTTGATGGGTGCTGGTCCTGCAATCGTATTGTTTGCCAATGAACTCGAAAGCGAACCTATCCCCATTGCCGCAATTGCAACAAAGGGGATGCCAATCCCTAGCAACATGACCATACAGACCATGCATTCTCTATTCATGTACCATCCAGGTTTCTCGTCGTCGTCGTCGTCGTCGGACGACGACGAGTCATCTGCACCGTTTGCACCGTTTGCACCGTCTGCATTAATCAGGGCCTGGTTTCCTGCTTTTAAAAAGGACGGCGTGCGAAAGACACGCTTTTTAAGACGTGACTTGTCGGGCATGCTTGATAGGTTGGTTGGTTGGTTGGTTGATACTCAATACTACGTTTCAAAATACTAGTTATGCTTTTCTCATTATACAAGTTTTTTACAAGGATAGGGGTGTGTCTGGACCGTCTACTATTTTTTGTTTAAACTTTTGTGATTACAACCCGGCCACCGAGCAAGCACTACACTCAAAGTACGACGTGTAGATGTTCACAGGGTGGAACATGTTGACGCGCGTTGTGGTGGCAGGGTCTCTCACATTGCTACTTCCGCAGCAGTTTGCCGTCCACGTGCCCCAGCCTCCAGTTGCACGATTCAGGCAAACGTATGTGACGTCCGACGAGTCGAAAACGGAGTCGTGGTTCTTGTCCAGTGAGACGACGTAGACACCTTGCCTCTCCATTGTGGGGTATGGTGTAGAATGTGGACCCATCGAGACCCATGGAGTCGTGTCATAGCTGGAGCTCGGGCACAGCGGGCCAAGCGGAGGCGGAGGCGGAAGTGGAGGCGGAGGAGATGGGAGAGGCGGAGGCGATGGCGACGGAGGAGGAGGCGAGGGTGATGGCGGCGGCGGGGAGGGGGGAGGCGGCGAGGGCGAGGGCGGAGGCGGAGATGGAAGAGGCGGATCCGGCGGAGGCGGCGACGGCGGAGGTAAGGCAGGCGCCGCCGCTTCCGAAATGACTCGAACGTGAGGATGGTACTCGATGCTGTCGTCGGATGCCTTTTTGATGCAAAGTGCGTATTCTCCGACTGGGAAATTGTACCCGTCGGCGGCCTTGTCGGATTTGACAAAGGTTCCCAAACCAGTTGGGGCGGGCAAGGCAATGCACGCTCCAAGCAAAACTGGAGAATAAAAGGCGTAGTCGTATTCAACAAGATTGGAAGTGGAGTACGTTCCAGCGTATTGCAAGTTGGTGACAATATTGGAGGTGACGTGCGTTGTGTAAATGTCGGTGTCTGTTTGGGGAGTGGCAGCCGCGTCGGCCGGGCTCGGAATTGAAACCAAAATGTGAATAGGTGGAGGAGGAGAAGGAGGAGGCGGCATTGGACTCGGAGGCGGCGTTGGCGGGGGTGGAGAAGGCGGAGGTGGAGACAGAGGTGGCCTGGGAGGAGGAGGGTATGGAACATTTTTTGGGTACGCAGGTGGCGGCGAATGTGGAGATGGCGGCGGTGAATGAGGAGATGGTTGTTTTGGAGGAGCAGGTGGAGACGAAGGAGGAGACGGAGGTGGTGGAGATGCAGGTGGACTCGGAGGCGAGCCAGGTGGGTGCGGCGGAGACGGAGGATGTCCTGGCGGAGGCCTTGTTGGAGGAGGCAAACTCGGAGTTGGAGGCGGCGAAGGCGGCGACCTGGGAGTCGGAGGCGACGGAGGCGACGGCCTATACCACGGTGGTGAATTCGGAAGCGGCGGAGGCGACGGGGGTAGTGGGGGAGGGTGGTTGTTGACAAGAATCTCAATATCTCCGTAGAATGTGTACCCGGAAGTTTGACGTACACAGAGAAAGTATCTCCCTTCGATTGGGTCAATCTCCACGTTCAAGTGTTCGTCTAGGAATCCAGAAATTTCTGTGGCGTGCGGTCCTTCCGTGCAGGGTGCAGAAGTTTGCAAAACAATGTAGTCGTTTTGCTTAAAGTCGATGCTTCCTCCAAAGTTGATTTTTTGAAGTCCAATGGAGGTTATGAGTTTTGTTCCTTGTTCGGAAACCGTGCCTCGGATGAGAGAGTCGGATGAGACGTTGAGCTTAATAAAGCCAGGCGCGAGTGTTGGAGCGGCAGTTGGGCTTGCTTTGGCTGGGTTCCAAAGGAGAAAGATTGCTGCAGCAATCCCAGCAACTACTAAAAGGGGTAGGACAAAAACGAGGAGACATTCGGAGCACGTGAACCCGATAAATCCAGCCGCTCTTCTCCTCCTCCTTTTTTCCTCCTCTTCCTCTCTTTTCCTTTCCTCTTGGAGCTTGTTGAAAGCTGCAGGTTGCATTGCCCCTTGTCTTGTGTGTACTCAACTCGAGCAGTGTCTACTTTACTTAGGAAGGTATTATAGTTATGTTATTTGTGTACATTCACAAACATACAGACACCGACATGAACTCAGACACTGTCTCAACACACAATGAAATACTCAGCTCACAATTGCTTGGATGTGTGACATGTGCGTAATTGTTGTTCCTTGGTGAATGCATAAAGTATAGGTACCAGTTTCAAGCGTTACGGTTGCTTGCAAATTCTCGTCGATGAATGCGTTACTTCCTGGAAAATGCGGAGCATCATAGCACCGATTTAGAGAAGACGGTGTAAAAAAGAAGTAGTCGTAGCGAAACGTTTCGTGCGGGCCGCCAAACTTTAATACCGTTGGTGTATTCGCTCGAATGTGGATTTCAAGAGGGTCTGCATTCGTGTCCCTGTGTGCTGGACGGGTAAGAACGTCGATATGAATGGCCGGGGAAGTTGGCGGAGGTGGGCTTGGCGGCTTCAAAGGAGGCGGCGACGGCGGTGGTGGCATGTGCGGCGGCGAAGGCGGCAAAGGTGGCGAAGGAGGCTTTGGAGGTGGCCTAGGCGGGATTGGTGGGTTTGGAGGCGGGCGTGGAGACGGAGAGGGTGATGGGGGTGAGGGAGGCGGAGGCAGCGGCGCCTTGCCCGGCGGAAACGGAGGTGCTGGCCGGCTTGTGAGTTTCAGTTGCACATGTGTCAGCATCTGCAACGTTCCATCGGAATACATGAGGCATGCCAACCACGTTCCCGAGATGGACCCAGTCGACATCACGTAGTGATTTGCATCCGTGAGTTTTCCTGCAAGGGCTGGAGGGTCAGTGTCCAACCTTTGGCAGTTTGCAGCCGAGCTAGGCGTCCAGAAGACACCGTCCACCTTTTTAGGAAACGCGTCCAGTCCAATCACTTGGAATTCGAGGTTTTCAGTGTAGGTTTCGGCGTTGACCACCGTGTCCGTAACAGAGTCGATTGCCGTTGCTGAGGTTGGAGCGACGACAATCGTTAAAATGAATGGAGGTGGAGATGGTGGAGGTGGTGAAAGGGGACTCGGGCGTGTTGGAGGAGGAGGTTTCCCCGGCGGTGAAGGCGGGGTTCCCGGCGGCCCAGGCGGGTCTGGTGGAGCCGGCGGAGATCCAGGCGGCCGTGGAGAGTGGGGAGGCGGAGGAGAGTGGGGAGGCGGGGGAGGTGGCGGTGGTTTCTGTGGTTGCCAGCTGGGTACAGCTGGCGGTGCCGATGGCGACGCCGCCATGGCAATCAGTTTGTAAGTTGGCTTGTACTCAATCTTGCCATCGTCCCTTTCAACACACAGTTCGTAGTCCCCTACTGGTGGAGAAACTGTCATACTTGCATCCGCTCCCAGCATTCCGCTCAACTCAGCTGGATGTGGTTTCGCAGGACACCCATTATTCGACTGGCGACTCCAAAAGATGTAGACTTGTTCTCCAAGCGCGTATCCGGCAAACACGAGTTTCGTTTCGGTCATGGCAACGACACTCGTCGTCTTGTTGAGCACATACCCGCCTACAGTCGATTCGTCCAAGATAGAAATGACTACAGCGGCAATTGGAGGTGGAGCTGGAGGCGGGGGCGACGTCGAATTCGATTCAAGACTGATCCATCCAAAGAAAATAACGGTGCCAACTGCAAGAATTGCACACGTCCATGCAATCATGCTGTAAAAGTCGGTGCTATTCCCACGCCGTTTTTGACGGCTGGACGTTTTGGTCACCGTGTACGTTGTTTCGCTCACTGGCTCTGTCATTCTTTGAAACGTCAGCATGGCGGCGAGCGTCCTTGTTAATTATCTATGCCTTTCTTAGTTATTTTGATTTGAAGGTCAGGTAGGGAACCAAGAATATTGCGCAAATCAGCACTACTCCAAACAACGAGATCGCAATTTCGATTAAAGTACCCGTCGTATTGTCCATACTTTCGCTTTCAACAATATGTCAAGAGATTCCATGATATAAATGTAGAGTATGGAAGCATGTCGATGAGAATTTTGTTCAGCAGGACCTCAAAGCAGGGCAGCAGTATCGCTGGAAACGACCCTCCTGAAAAGGGCAAGTCCAGAGCCAGGTCAATATTCAAATTTGGACCTGAAACGTGCCCAGCCCAGTCAAAGAATGCAGCGTTCATACAGCCAGAGCATGAAGACGATGACGAAGGCGCCATCGAACTTGACATTCGATGCTGCCTAAAGTTTGTTTTGCTCACGGTATGCATTGTATTTTTTGCAGTGAGCGTATTTGCATGTGGAGCAGCTTACGCTTCACAGGATTCGGTTGTAATTCCAAGACGATTTTCTCATCAACCTCCTCAACCTTCTCAACCTTCTCAACCCCCTCAACCCCCTCAACCACGTTTCAAAGTTTCAGCAAATAAGACACGCGAAACCACTGGTACAGTTGAGTATATTGAGATTAGGTTTGATGTTATGGAAAACCAGGTTGGCGCAATCGCTTCTCTCGACGAATGCATCAAGCTTATGATGCAATCAAGCGGGTTTAAAATACGTGAGATATTGTCCGAAACGGGACGCATGCTTCTACGTTCGGGACAGGAGAATGGAGCTACAAGTGATTTACTGCTTGAGCATTTGAATACGCGTAGTACTGTAGAGAGGTTGCAGTCTTGTTCCAAAGTATTGTTTTTAGGTGAACCGGAGTTTGTGTACAGGTAAAGAATTACATTTCATGTTTTTAGGTTTGCTCTTGCCAACAGGCAAGAAGAATAGCATGCACAAACAATGCACACGCAATTACGACAATCACTGTGAGGTACAATGTCTTGTCTACATTAATCTCTTTGAGCACCAAACTTGAAATCGAAAACACAAACAGTGAGATTTCACCCAAAATGTCCAGACGGGAAGGTTTGCAGATGCAGACTGGATAATTTGCTTCTATCATTCTTGCAACGCTCAGGCTGCGGACGAAAACGATGCAGCAGACGCTTGCTAAAAGATAGTGCCAGATTCCATGAAACACATCGTATGCATCTGCGTCGTTTTCTCTAGCAACCCGTCGGCCTAGAAGCTCTCCTTGGCAGAAGACCGCCGATACCGCCACTGTTATGAGTATCAAAATTTCTCCAACTGCATATCCAATCGTTGTTGCACTAGGACGCTTCCCAACCAATATCATTCTCGACACGACAGACGCCAAAATTGCCAAAGATGCCAATGGAATATAAAATTCAAGTTGGTGAGAGTAGATTACGTCGTAGCTTAGGATCAACGCACAGATGCACACCATGAACCCGACGAATGTCACAGAGTGGAGTTGGCGTGTAAGCTTCCTTCCGGCCCACGCGTAGAAAGATGTGGATATGGACGTGAATGCAATGGTGAGTATGAGAAGCCACCCAAACAGGATATCGAATGAATGAAGAGGCGTGAACAACACAGATTCAGAATGAAAGGCTAGTGAACTTGCTCCAATGAGTATCAAAAAGACGCATGCGCATGTCGACAAGTTTGCAATCAGGTAGGAGTCGCTTATCATTTCTACTCCGTCTGCCTTTGTGTCGAGAGGTGCAGTCGTCTTGTACTGAATGTAAAACGCAGACACCAAAAAGTTTAGATTGCTTGCAGTGGCAAAGATGTATGGCGAGCCTGGAACCGCAAACTTTAGGAAGAGAGATACTGCAAGCGCACAAGTATTGAATGCAATGCAAGGCGACACATTCACAGCTTCTCTCGTAGAGTCCGACTCTGTCTCGAACATGAGAAGATCTGTTTACTACTTTAACCCTTTTTAAACGCGTCAAATTCAAAAGGACACCAACCTTTTTTTTACGCAGCGCAGGACAAGACAATCCCAGTCTGCGCGCCCCTGTCAAGCCCACGGGTTTCGTTTTCGACGCTTGCTTGTGCAAGAAACTGCTTTAGGTCTCCAACGATTGCTGCCAACATGGCCTCTGTATTTGTGTCGCGTTCGTCGCCTTCGTTAGCGCTGTTAACCATTTGAGTGGAATGGCCAGTCAACGAGATTGGAGCATCGTGTTGGAAATGATTCGGAATGCCGCTCGAACATGAGCTCATATCATCAACTCGTTTGCACATGCTGTCAAATGGGGTGCAGAACAGAGTATCGGTTGGAGCTTCGTCACCTCCAACAGAAATTGTCATTGTCTTCATAAGACTTATGTCTTCGTTTATGCGAGCAGAATCGTCTGAAAGACGTTTGTGTTCCGCCTTTGCTGCTTCAAATGTAGATTGGAAGTTCTCCAACTCGTTGGTACGCTCTTCAAGCAAGGAAGTCATTTCTTCGACCTTGTCCGACTTGAGTTTGAGCTCAGACGATGTATTTGCAAACGCTTCGTTCACATCAAAGAGTTTAGACTCTTGTGTTTCAATGCTAGCTTCAATATCTTGGATTGTCTTTGTCAGATCCACGTGCTTTTCCCTTTGTGCTTCGTGTGCTCGAGTCTCTTCAACAACAGCGTCCCGAATCTTTTGAAGTTGCTCGATCTGAGCCTGCATATTCCTGGTCTCCTGTGACAACTCGTTCAAAGTAGATTGTTTTTCTGCCAACTCCTTTGTGTTCATCGCGGATTTGATTGCAGTTTCAAAAGATACCCTTTTCTCAAACGATGCGTTGAATTCTCCAATCTGGTTCTTCAGCTTGACCTCGGCCTCCTTCATAATCTTCATTTCAGACCTAGCCAGTGAAAGTTGCTTTGCAAAGTCGGTGCGCTCCTTTAGTGCGGCCTTTTGGAGTCGCTGCAGTTGGGACTCGAGCACCATGTTCTTCTCCGACGATGACCGAAGCCTGCCTCTCAAATCGTCCTTTTGTGCAGAAAGCCTCATTATCTCCGGATTGATGGCAATGTTTGAGCTTTTGTTGACAATATTGATTGGCATACCAAAGGCATGCTCGCAACTCTTCTTCTTGTCACCATTTTCTTGTTGGACCGGCTTCGCGCAAAGACTGTTTAATTTGAACGACAGACCAGACGGAAGTTCTGTGGACGGTGTCATAGGGAATGGTATTTGGTGCTCCCTTTTTAGGCTAGTATTGTTTGGGATTTGAAATGTGATGTTTCCAGACTGGGGTGTGTGTGTGTCAGCAGCGACATGACTCGACGAGTTTACTTCCTTCAGACTAAAATTCGATGAAGCTGAATTAAACCCAGCTTCTATGCGCCTTCTACTCATCTGTTTCCACACGTTTCCACACCTCTCCAGTTTACTTTAACAAAAGACATCTACACTTATGTGAAACGCACTCAAGAGCGTTCGGCCACGACCTGCTATGCAAAGGGCGCAAAACAAGACCAAACACAGCAAAACGGGTGAGAGGTTGAACGGGAACGCAAGTGAACAACATAATGGCATAGGTTATGTGTATGTATGTGTGTGTGTGCTAGTTTGTCGCGCGGTGTTGAGACGAACCACCGGATTTTGTTTGTGCGAATATGCAGGGCTCCAGTAAGCCCACAACAGCAAGACGGCATTGTCAATGCTGCTGCTGAGCAGAAGCAATAGAGCCCATTGAAACAATATGCTTGCAAAAGATGTCCCGTGCCGACTTGGCGTCTCGAGGAGCAGTGAACCCACAGTTCGGGTTGGCGCATTTGAAAGTCTTGGAGCCGCCAATGTCGGTGCAGAGTCCGCAGCGGGAGCATCCCTTTGTAGTGTACGATTCATCCACCACGACCACCTCCTTTCCCAAGACGAGAGCCTTGTGCTTCAAGTACTCGCGAAACTTCCAATGCGACCAGGTGAGGAGGTTGCGCACCGTCTTGGAGTTGAGGACGCGGCGTCGTCCCGTTTCCTCATTCACATGCTCCACCATATTGCTCGTCTCAAAGACAGGAAGGATAACCGTGTCAAACTCCGCAAGCAGGCTCCGGGCCACCCGCTTGTGCAAGTCGTTGACGAGGTTCTGGATTCTGTCTCTCAGTTTGTGGATGCGAAGTTCGAGTCGTGAAATGTAACGGGTGTAGGACTTGAGAGGTCCATCCCCTTGAACTTTATTTTCAACCCATTCGTAGCGTTGCCACTTGGAAGTGGCACGGTCTCGACGTCCAATCAGCACATCCATTTGCTCGCAGAGAGGTAGTATGATGCGCTTGAAGTCGTCATTCCCAAACGATCCGTACTGCGTCGGGCTCCACACTTCAAACGGAGTGCGCGCCCCTGGGTCGATGGCGCACATCTCTCGCTCTGAAATGGGCTTTGGATTCGGAAGCGCAGTTGGAACCGGAACATGGAGGAAGAAACGGCCTCTCAAATCGCGAGTCAGCTTGCAGTCGTGGTTGATGGAAATTGGAGAGACTCCGTCTCCTCCGAATTTGGGATCCGACAAGTCCTCTGTCAGGTACAAGAGTCCGAGTGTCTTGCCGTCGGAACACTTGAACCTTGGGCCTGAATGAGTAGAATCAAACATTCGAAACTGTGTCCACTTGCGCCTCCTCCCTTCCGCATTCGGACTCGACGCCTTGGTGGGCCGATCAATCACTTCGAATTCGCGAAGCTTTAAGTGCTCAATCGACAATGTGGAGTGGGAAGGCTCCGACTTGGACTTCTTGCTGAATTGCCACTCCTGGTTGGACCGCTTTGCGTTTCCTTCACTCCTCGCAATCTCCGCCTTCTTCTCAAGCGCCCAATTCGATTTGAGGAGCTTGCTTACGGCCTCCGAACGAATGGGAGGAGGCGTATGCGCCAACCAAGGGTGGGCTTTGACAAGCTCTCCCGTCTCGTAGTTGACACGCTCCTTGGCGGCCTTCTTGGCGTCGTCGCGCTTGCGCTTCGCTTCCAATCCTTCTTCCGTCTTGGGCAAGGCGCCTCGTTGACACGTTGCCGCCTTGGCGACCACGTACCTGTCTCGCAAGGATTCGATCTTCATTGGCATGTTCTCCTTTTGAATACCTTCCAGTGCCGCATTGTACGTGTACCGCGCCGCCCCGCACCACTGATTCAGGATCTTGCGCTGCCTCTGCGGCTCTGAGAAGCGGACTCGAAACTTGACGGTCCGGAAATAGGTCAAGTCTTCTTCCGTGATGATCACCTTCCCAGTCGCCTCGTCAATGGTTCTCTTCCTCCCCGACCCGGATTTCGAAAACTTGTTGCGCTCCAATTGCTTCTTCTTTTCGATAACCCATTTTTCCTTGCCAAATACTCCTGATCCACCCGACGACTTGAAATGTTTCAAGTTTCCAAGCCTCTCCCTCCATGAAGGTTGTGAAACGTTTCGTGAAAGTTGAGTTGACGTTTCGTCATGAAGAGTCTTCCAATGGCACGTTGCCCACCCTGCCAAGTGCTGCTTGTGCTTCTGATTGTACTGCACATACTCCTCCACATTGGGTGCGTTTTGGAGTGGAGGCGGCAACGCCTCAAACAGCTCATCTCTGTGATGCTGCTCAAACCACGGAATTGGCTTCTGAGGAATCAATGCCATTCAAGCGCATGGATTTTGTGCAGCCGACTCGATTTTGAAAGTTGAAATTTCCAGGATGGCTTGCTGGGATACGAGTGCTGGAGCCAAATTCCCAAGTGGCAGCGTAGAAGAAATGGTGTGTGTTTGTGTGCTCCAGTATGTGTTTGTGTATGTGTGCTGGTGTGTGTGTACCATTCTGTAATGTGCGCGCGTTGGAGTGTGCAGGCAATGTGGGTAGGATGTCATAGAATGGATGGGTTATGTGCAGATGCGATAAACGGTTCATACCTTGTAAGCCTCAAGGCGACGAACGAGGGTGTCGTCCATCTGGTTGTTCTTGACAAGTGCGTCAAAGTGTCCATTGTTGAGCCACCCAAGAGGGCGAAACTGTTCTGGACCGACACCGAGACTTGCGCAGGCCTGCTCCGTGTGGGAAAGGTCGTCAAAGGTCAGGGACGGCGACGAGGCCACAGAAACTTGAGCGTTTTGCGCATTCTTCATCTCCTGGATCTCGCTGCGAATCGCCGACGCCTGATCGGACACAACCGCGTTGGAACGCCGCGACGACATGAAGCTAAACCGAGACCCGGAAACCTTGGTCCTTAACATGTATCCTGTAAAAACGTAGATATCAGCCTCTCACTCATTGCTTGGCTCATTGCTTGACAGCTGCAGCTTTTGAAGCAGTGTGGCAATGTCAAACACAAAGTACATTTTGTTGTGCCCCTTTGATTCCATCCACATCCATGGAGATCTAGACGTTCTTTTTGCCCTTGTCGCCTCTATATCAAGCAGTGGCCGAAGTTCGGGATGAGAGGATGCGATTTCTTGAATGGAAAGACTCAAAAACGAATCTCGTATGGATTCTGTACCAATGCAGCCACGAATTTTCGGAACGCATCTCAACATGTCAGCAAATCTGGCTGGACGTGTAAACAGTTGTATTCCATGCGATTCGCGTCGTTGTTTGATGGAGCAAAGAACAATTGACAACGCGTCGTCTGTGCACCTGCTGTATTCTTCTGGAACCACGTTCTTTGGTAGCAATGCGCGAGTTGCCGCGGATAGCTGCATACGAACCTTGTTGAAATTTTCCCTTTGGCCAAACAAGAAATCGATTTCAGCGTAGGATACGCCACTCAACGCACAGAGTGGGCTATCTAATTTCTCGCTGAGCTCGGAAGCACTGCTGTTGATATCACGTTCGAACAGCAACAACCCAACCCCTTGGTTGTTTCGCATACGATCTGTTTCCAGCATGAAAGTTGCATAGGAAGCCTTCCTCATGTGATCTGTTGCAATATTGTGCAGAATTTGTTTGTTGCATGTTCCAAACTTCATCGAGTTTGCTTCGACGCGCTTGCGCATCAACGTGTTCATGCACACGATTCTCATTCCAAGTTGAGACAAGTTGGATCGCTTTCTGAAATCTGGAGCATACGCGTACCATTCGGCTTCTTCAAATGCGCACGGATTTGGCGGAAGCTCAGTGCTTCCTCTCTTGAACTGAGTCCCAGCAACTTCGAGATAGAAAGTTCCATATTTGACGTCTGGGCGATTTATATAGTTGAGAGCGTTTTGTATTTCGACTGCAGACCACTCTCCGTGGTTTTCGTACCATGTTTGTGCGCACTCGCATCGAAAAAGAAAGGGATTGTCCATTCCAACTGAAAGAATCTTGCGAAGCGCTGCAAAGTTGAATTTTTTGACTCGTTTCTCGAGATGAAGTCCGAGCTCCTGGGGAGGCTTTTCGAGTGCCCGGTAAAGAGCCGACGTCTGCTTGAGAATCACATTTTGAGATTCGCATGTTGTCCCCCCGTTTTTAGCAATCACCAGCAGCGCGTTGAGTGCTTGTATGTCAAGAGCACGTTCGTCGTAGGTCGCAAAACTGCCATCAAAGCACGCCTGTACTGCCATGCGTTCCAATGCATCTGTATCAAGCACAGAGTCGACGTGGTGGGGCATGACTTTGTCCTTTGGGTGGATCATGAGTGAATGACGCCGAGCAATCGCCTTGCTCAGATTGCGAACGTGTTCGTCCATTGCCTCTTCTCGCGTGCATGACAAGTCGTGCACTTTGCAAAACATTTTGTCGCATCTGTGCAGCCAATCGTTTACGAGACGTTCAAACTCATCGCACAAGCTCTTTGAAACTCCACCAACCGGAATTTTGAACCCGTTGGACGTAGTGTAGTCGTACTTGACAAAGAATGGACTCTTTTGCATAGAGTATGCATAAAACCACAGGTCCACATTTTGTCGATTTTCCTCTGTTTGGAACTGGCTGAGTGTAGATGCGTCGAATACCTTTGCAACCTGTTCTTGAGATTCAAAGAAATCACCTTCGTACTTTTCGTCGCTTTCTTCAATCATGCTTGAACAAATGCTAGTCGTCACGCGTGCAAACCTATCAAGTTCAAAAATGGTCTTGAGTCGTTCTTCTTGTTCTCTGGTAGCCTTTACCGCAAACTCCGAATGAAGAAGCATTCCAAACGGAATGCACCTGTTTCGGCTCATCTCTTCCCGTCTCCAATAATCGCGCTGGGCCTTTGACAATTGAGCGCGATTGAGCTTGTATGAATAAGATTCCTTCCAAGATACGGAACGGCCCATTTCGGGATCCTTTAATGTGAGAGCACGTGACAGAAACTCTGCCATTGCGTTTACGCATTGAATCTTTCGAGTTGGATTTGAATCCACATCCAATTTTGGAATCGATGAAAACGAATCCATTCGCGAAACGTTTCAAAGACCCACTTGTCACTACTTGCTGCGATACGACTGATGAAGCGAAAAAGTGAATGTCGAACAAAAGATGGTCGACGCGTTGGGAAACAAGAAAAGTACCTATTGTTGTCAAATCAATTCCACGTTACCTCACGATTCCGTTAAATACGTTACAGTATGAAACGTTTCAAAGTAAAAAGGGAAAATATGACCAACTTGAAGTTTCCGAAAAAACAACAACACGCGTCCACCTTTTCTCTCTCTCTCTTCTCCCTACCACCTTACACATTGATGCAGACACCAAGCTTCTCGTTGTAAACACGAAGGATGCCCATGGAGTTTTTCTCGCAAATCCTCCACGTGCTTTGTGCAGGCTTGGTACGAGAATTGTTGATGAAGATGTAGTCGGACACGTTCACCTGCACATGGCCAGTATTCTTCGCAAAGATACGAGCCATGACACTGTTCTCGGGCCACACTCCACCCTTGTTGAGCAGTGTAATGTCGAGCATGAATGCGTGCGAGCTGGAAAAGGAGTCGATGTAATCACTCCAATTCCTGTCCTTGATGAGCTTGATTTGCGCCTCTGTTGCGGGCATGTGCGCTGGCCACTGAATCTCCCAACGAGCCAGACTACACTTCAGCTCGACATGGGTTTGAATAGGGCCAATCGTGAAGACGCCAAAGCCTGTGCCGTCCGGGTTTTGGAAGCGTGTCGTGTCAATGGTCATTTTCTTGGTCGTGGCGTCAACGTGGTGCGTGACTTTCTCGACCAGTGCCATTAGGTCCGGCACCATCTGGCCATTTGCCTCCTTCCACTTGTTCTCCAACACCCAATACACATCGTCGTAAGTCAGGCCTTTGAACATGCAGTCGATACCACCCACCTCGATGATTGCGGCACGGTTTCTGTTAGTGAACTGGTAGAGCGCAAACTGGTCTTCAAATGACCCAACATGAAAGTCCATCGGAAACTCAATCGGAAACTGCAATACTTGATGAAACGTTTCGCTCAAGTCTTGTAACATCCGATGCTTGCTGCGATACGCTTGCAGAAGGCTCCGGAGTGCAAGCGGTGTGTGGGGCGGCCGCTTCCCTCTCTCCCTACCCTCTCTCCTTTTTGTGGTGTAGTCGCAAGGGGTGGTCCAGTCCTTGTATGCCACGTAAAAAGTGCGTTACAAGAGTTGCCAAGTTCCGAAACGTTTGAAACCGTAGTTCCCGCACGGCGCTCGCGCCGAGCGCCGTATATGAGCGAGAGCAGTTGAAGTGCAACCCCTCGGCGCTCGCGCCGAGCGGCGGTTTTTTTCAAACTATCAGTTACAAAACATACAAGTACAGTAACTGACAAACTTGTTACTTTCATTCCTCTCTTGCCAGCGCAGACGCAATCAGTTCGGGACTTGGATCGTTCGAAATGGGGGTGGTTACTTGCTGAAGTCCTGAAAATGAAAATGAAAGGCCGCGTGGTGCTGGCGCAGACGAAGAAGATAAAGGTTGAAACACGCCATATTTTCCTCTTGACAAGTCAAATTCAAAATCGGATGAACACGAGGCAGAAGCTTCTTCTGTATCAGAACCATCGTTTCTGAGTTGATGCACCTTTGAGTTTCCATTTCCAGAATGAGTACGTATCACATCTTCCAGTTTGTCCTGCTCTATTGTGTGCCGATGCGGAATTTCGTGCTCCGAGTCTGTAGTGGAGAGATTGTCGTGTTGCTTTGAAGATAGATCCTTTGTCGTCAAAGGGACGCTTTCGTACTCGTGTTGGTGAGAGTTGTTGAAGCTGATTGACATTACCACGCAAAGCGCGACTTGAATTGGAAACGCAATCAACAAGATGGGAGAACAGCACAGTATCCACACGCTTGCAGCAGATGCTCTGCCGACGCATACGAGAAGCTCAGAGCCGACATTACGCTGAGGTGCGGATGCGTACACGTGCATGGAGTATGTAAAGGAAAAGAGAGTTGCTCTCAAAACCCGCTCTCCAGCATCCATCAACGTCCTTGGAGACTCGGACAGGGGTCCATGGGAACTGGAAGAAGGCGTTGGCAAGACTGCAATCGTGGCTAGGCAAATCACCGTTATGGTGAAAGGTAAATCGGAGTCACTTCTTGGAGATTGCGCTCTTGCAAACGCCGTCGCCATCATGACGACTGTGCAAACGTGGTAGACAATGCGACGTGCGACTGCATGCGCATCTTCCCCGTCTCCCCGACACGAAGCGTGTCCCAACTCTTCCAATGTCAGCGCCATGAGATAAATGAATACGCAAGGCCGAAGTGCTGCAAAGAGCATCGAAACACCTCGAACTTTTCCAATTCTCACGGCTCGGTACACAACCAGAAATGACGTGAGCGCCGTTGCCACCAAAGTGCGCACCCCTGAAACGACTGAACTTGGAAGCGCCCAACAAGAAATTATAGAAACAACGGCTGCTGTAATCACTGCTGCAACCGTTTGCAGCCCACCAACATACAACCCAGCCGAGCCAAAGTCGACAGGGGTCGCACCACCGCCCTTGCCCGAAGCGTGGTGGATGCCAGATTCCTCGTCCTGAAACTCGCTGTGCAAATTACTGCTGAATGTCCTCAGCGATTTTTTCATCGGTCGAATCGACATGAAAGCATAACGTATGCATTTAAAAGACGCAAAGCACTCTGCAATAAAAGCAGGCCCTAGCGGCACTCGGCGCGAGCGCCACCCAAACGGCGCTGTGTGCGAGCGCCACCCAAACGGCGCTCGCGCATAGCGCCGCCGTTCCCGCCATTTGCCGAACGCGGCGCTCGCGCACAGCGCCGCGCGGGAACTACGGTTTGAAACGTTTCAGAACTTGTCAACTCTTGTAACGTACTTTTTAAGTGGCATATATGGACTGGACCTTCCCTTGCTACTTCACTACAAAAAAGGAGAGAGGGTAAGGAGAGAGGGTAAGGGCCACCCCACACACCTCCCGCCCCTCCCAGCCTTGTGCAGTCGTATCGCGGCAAGCCTTGGCGGTTACAAGACTTGGTGAAACCTTTCATACTTACAAGCTTGTTTGCATGTGCATGTACAGACTCCTACCTCCAACGGCACAAGGGAACGCCATGAACGTGAACACGCCCCACGTAAACCCAAGAAGCTTTGTGGACGACATGCGCATGCTCGGCGAAGCGGACGGGCATTTCAGCCCGCCTCCGTTTGCAAAGGGCGACTGTGTCATGCTCAAGGGACTCTCGACCCAGAAGTTCAATTTCACGCTCGGGAGGCTTGGCAATTTCTACAAGAACGCCGAGACAGCAGACCGCTGGGCAGTCGTCCTGCTTCACGACTCGGACGACCTCATTAGGATCAAAACAGAGAACCTGGTCTGGGTCTGCGACAAGAAGAGCTACAACAAAGGTGGCGTCGTCTGCGACCGCTCCTATCTCTACACGGCGCTTTTGACTTTCTTGGGCACGCAGCACGTCTTCCCTGCGTTTGACCTGTCCGCAGTGGTGGCCGACGTTTGCGATTCCTATTCCGACTCCGGGTTCGAGCTTGAAGACCGCACCGAGCAGCTCGAGCAGCTCCAGGCCTCTGGACGCTGCAACATGATGGACTCGCTCTGCTTTTTTCTCGATGCAGGCAACGACGCGATGGCCGCCGACGCCAAAAAGGCCGTCTTCATTCGCCGCACACCAGCGAATTCGGCTTTCTTCTGTGCTCATTCTGTAAACAGTGCGCTCGTTAACTCGAGCGGAGTCACCCAGGAAAAGCCATCCGACTTTGTGCTCTATGTCGCTGATGACTTTATCGAGTCTCAGCGCGGCATTGACATGAAGGAGAAGCAGTTTCGGCGCAGCGTTGAGGAGCTGGTGCGCAAGCACGTCGTCGGAGAGCCAATCATTTGCTCCATCTGTCTCGAGCCTGTGGATGAACACTTGAACAACTTCACGTCCGAGTGTTCGCACACTTTTCATATTGGTTGCTTCGAAGCGTGGGCGAGTCAAAACCCGATCAACAAGGCGATTCTGAAGCTCCGCATTCCGAAGACCTTCATTGAGACTCCGTGCCCGACCTGCCGCCAGCCCATTCAGACTCACTTTGAGCTCAAGAATGTCCACATGGCCAGCAACAAGCAAAAGGCACAGGACCAGATTGACACCATGTCCCATGGCCGTCCCCACGTCGAGCTGATCTGAGCCGGTTCTGAGCCGGTCCTGAGCCGGTCCTGAGCCGGTCCTGAGCTCTGCTAAGAGGCGTGCGCGAGCGCGCGCGCGAATGTGTGTGTGTGTCTGGGAGAGAGAGAGACGAGCGAATGCCAAACTGCATGGACAGACTCGATGCATCCGAAACGAACGAGGATCGAGACTTGAAACGAGAGTGGATGTGTGTGTTGGCCGTGGTTTCGGTTGGAAGTTTTCTG
>Ga0209603_1000757_pt1 | contig 37149 bp, 34 predicted proteins | sample COGITO_mtgs_1206_FD_184812 | JGI IMG/M metagenome (GOLD analysis project Ga0209603, IMG submission 184812) | Pelagic marine microbial communities from North Sea - COGITO_mtgs_120607 (SPAdes) (version 2) | ecosystem: Environmental > Aquatic > Marine > Epipelagic ... | reverse complement strand
TAGCAATAAAATCAAAAAAACGTAGATAATGGAAAAAGAATATAAACCTCACATGATGTATAAAGATTGTAAAGAAGTAATGGCTAAAACTATGAAAAAACATCTTTCTTTAAAGAAAAAAGGTTATGATCACAAAAAATCTAAAGACTGTAAAAAATAATGAAAAATAAAGATTTATCACCAGCATTAAGAAAACTATCAGCATCTTGCAAGGCTGCAGCTAAGAAAAAGTTTGATGTATACCCATCAGCCTATGCTAATATGTGGGCTTCTAAACAACAAGGTAAAGGTAAGTGTTAAATGAAATCACCATTTACAAAAGTTAGAAAAACAAAAGCCAAAGGCGGAGGTACTAAAAAAGTTTGCTTACCTTATGCTAAGATAAAAAGCATGAGTAAATCTGAAAGAGCAGCTGTTATAAGTGCTAAAAGAAAAGCTGGTGCTGCTGGTAAATACAAAAGATCTAGTAAAAGTAATGTTACTGGAACTAGTAGTGGTGGTAGTTTAAAAACTTGGGTTAAGCAAGACTGGAGACAAGTGGCTAATCCTAGTTTAAAATGTGGTGAGTCACCAAAAAAGAAAAAGTAATGGCTATAAGAAAAACTACAAAAGGAAAAGGTCGTAATTTCAGAAGTACAGATGAAGGTGCTGGTATGACATCTAAAGGTGTTAAAGCTTATAGAAAAGCTAATCCTGGTAGTAAACTTAAAACAGCTGTAACTAAATGTGATGTAAAAGTAGGTACAAAAGCCTATAAAAGACAAAAAGCATTTTGTAGTAGATCAAAAAGCTGGGATGGTGAAAGAGGTAGAGCTGCTAGAAAAAGATGGTGTTGTTCAAGATTTTAAATTAAGTATTATGAAAGATAAAGGATTAGGAGATACGATAGCTAGATTTACTACAGCTACAGGTATTAAAAAAATGGCGGACATGATTCCTGGTGGATGTGGCTGCAAAAACAGACAAAATATATTAAACGATTACTTTCCATATAAAAACAAATAAAATGGCTAAAAAAGAATTTCCAGAAATAAAAGAAAAGAACGAAGGTAAATTCACTGCTTGGGTAGAGAAAAATATGCCAGGTAAGTCTACTTGTTCTGCAGCTAGTAAAGTGATGAAGAATACTAAGAAATATAAGCCAGCTGTAGTTAAGATGGCTAATTATGCTAATAATTTTGGTTGTAAAAGAAAGTAATGGGTTTTAAAATAAAAGCACCTTACGAAACTAATATAACTCCTGTTTATCATATTGACGAAGAAGACGGTGTTTTAGGTAGAGCCAATAATAATGGAACTATTGTTATTAACAATAAAATAAAAGACCCTAAACAAGTAGAAGAAGTAATTAGCCATGAAGAAGTTCATGTCAAGCAGTTTAAAGACTTCGATAAGTCAAATGGTAGAAAAGGTTTAGATTACACTGACAATAGCGTCACTTGGGACGGTATTAAATATCTAAGAAAAAACAATAAGATTAAATATAAAGGTAAATGGATCAAAGAAGGAAGTAAAAATTTCCCTTGGGAACAGGAAGCCTATAAAAAAGAAAAAAAATAAAACAAATATTATGCCTTACAAAAAATCACCAGCAAAAAAACCTTTAGTAGGTAAACAAAAAAACTTACCAAAGGAATTAAAAGAAAAAATATTAAAATCACCTGCAACGAAAATGAAAACAAATCAAGACGGCGGAAGTTATACTGCTAAAAATCCAAGTGCTGCAGGAAAGCAATTAATGAAAGATCAGTCAATGGCTACAATGAAAAAATCTCCTTATATGATGTATAAATCTCCATCTAAGATGAATAGCTACGATAAAGATATGATGCACGAAAGAGAATTAATTTACGATGCTAAAAAAGAGATACACAAAGAAGACATAGCTAAAAAGAAGCATATGCATGTTGTTAGTAGAATTGCTGGTAGAAATAGCAGATAATGGCTAAAAAATTTAATGAAACTAAAATAGGGGCTTTTTTAAAATCAAAAGCTCCTAAGGTTTTAGCAGCTCTAGGTGACGTATTACCTGATCAAGGAACGCTTGGTGTAGTAAAAAACCTTATATCAAGTGATAATAAGATTAAGGCTGTTGATAAAGAAACTGCGATGAAGTTAATAGAACAAGATCTTATAGAAATGGAAAACGTTTCTAAACGTTGGTCTAGCGATATGAAAAGCGATTCTTGGCTTTCTAAAAACACTCGTCCGCTTACTCTCATATACTTAACTTTAGCTTCAACAACATTAATGATATTAGATTCATTCCATAAAATGTCTTTTGATATAGATACTGCTTGGGTAGAGCTTTTAAAAACACTATTAATAACAGTTTATGTAGCATACTTCGGAAGTCGTGGTGCTGAAAAAATTACAAAAATAAATAAATAAAAAAAATGGCAAATATAACTAATATAGATATAGATGGTCTAGCTGGAAATGAAGCGGCTCAACCTAGAGTTTTTGCTCACTCAGCAACACCTATACTGGGAGAAAACATAGTTGGTGAAGCACCTAGTGGTCAACAAGTGGTAATAACAGGTACTGCTTCAGCTGGGGACACGGTTAGTGTTTTAAGTAGAGGAGCTTGCCTATATGTAGGTGTAGCTTGTAATATAACAGTAGTTATGGAAAGTCAACCAAATGATACATCTCTTGCAAAGTCAATAACTTTTTATGGTGTTACAGCAGGTTCTTTTTTACCTGTTCTAGTTACTAAAGTTTTTAAAGTAACAAAAGCAGATGGTACAGATTACACTAGTGCTGAAGTAGAGAAAAGAATAATAGCTTTATTTTAAAATATGAAAATGGGAATGGGGATGCCAATCCCCAATTTATCTAATTTACCTGGGGTATCAAGACCTGGAGGTGGAGGCGGCGGCGGAGCACCTGCCTTAGCTCAAATAGATAACCTTAATTCTATGCAGTTTGATGGAACTGATGAATATATAGATTTAGGCACAGATGTTTTATTTGATTCAACTGGTAGTTTTTCATTTTCTGCTTGGGTAAATCTTAATAGTTATTCACCAGCATTTCCAGGTATTTGTAGAATAAAAACAGACCAGAGCAAAGGTTTCATAATATTTTTAAGTCAAACAAGCCCTTATCAAGGTGTTAACATTGGTAGTGTTTCAGGATTTATGAGAGCTAAAACAGTAGGCAATATAGGTGGTGATTTTATTGGGACTTGGAAACACGTTTGTGTAACTTTTGATGGTGTTGACAGAACTAATACATCAAGTTATAAAATTTTTATTGATGGTTCTTCAGTTGATTTAACTACTACTGGAGCATTTTCAGATAGTCCAAATGCAAACTTTTTAGGAAATGCAACAACTAACTCAGCAACTTACCTTAATGGCAAAATAGACGAAGCAGCAATATTTAACACAGCTTTAACAGATGCAGAAATATTAAGCATTTACAATGCAACAGCAGTAGTAGGTGGAGTAAACAAAACAGCAGATTTAAGTCAATTAACAACACCACCTATTGCGTGGTATAGAATGTAAACTATGGCAACAGAATATTTTAATGACGCTTGGAGAATACCAAACAATAAAAATCAAAGTTTAGTTTCTAACTATTCTATGGAGTTTGATAACGTGTCAAATGTTAATTTAGGAAACGCTTTTGAAGGCACAAACGAAGGATTTACTATTTCGTTTTGGTATAACACTTCAATCAATCAAACTAAACACATAATATCTAAAACCCTTAACAATTTTGAAATTTATTCATTTACCGACTTAACACTTTACACATATTTTGGCAGTAAATCTAAAAACACTAATAGAATTTCAGTTGTGTTAAATAGTTGGCAGCATATTTGTTATGTAGTTACATCAACAGAATATAAAGGTTATCAAAATGGAGTTTTAACAGTTACAAATGCATTTACTCAAACGCCAGTTTACACTAATAATACTTCTGATATATTCTTATCTAGTAGAGCTGGTGGCGTTTCGTCTTGGAGTGGAAAACTTGACCAAACTTGTTTTTTTGATTATGCATTACCAGCAACAGGAACAAACTCTGTAGCTACTCTTTATGGTGGTGGAACAGCTGTTACAAATCCAATGTCGTTATCACCTAAGCCAGTATCTTACTATCAATTAGGCGACCAAACAGCTTCAAATAATACAACAGAACCTGACCCACCAGTTCAATCTTATTTAGTTCCAAATAATAGTTTACAAGATTATGTATTTAATTTTGATGGAACTGGACAGGTATTTAACCTTGATAGTGAAATTTTATTACCAGACAACAAAACTGTTTCTTTTTGGTTTAAATTAAGAGTTGTGCCAACTGGTCAATTTGCAATTCTATTGTCTAATAGCAACAATAAGTTTTATCCTTTACTTGAGAATAGTTCTGGTAATTTTAGAGTTTACCTTCAAGGCACTGCTGCTGGACACATAAATATAGTCACTAATCGAGCAATAGAATCTAATGTTTGGTATAATTTTATTATTACTGGAGATGGTACAACACCTTTGCTTTATATTAACGGAACGCAATACACTTTTGGCTCACAAGCTGACGTAACAGGAGTATCAATTGGAGATATTGGAGCAAGACCAAGTGGTAGTTTTGATTTAGATGGAGATATGTCTAATGTAGCTATTTGGAGTGGAACAACTTTATCTTCTACAGAAGTTACAGAAGTTTATAATCAAGGTTCTCCACTTAATTTAAATACTTTTTCTGGAGCTGCTCCCACAGCTTGGTATAAGCTAAACGCACAAGACACTTTTGATGGTACTAACTGGACAATAAAAGATTCTGCTGGTAGCAACGACGGAACAAGTTCAGGAATGACTTCAGCTAACTTAGTTCAAAGCAACTTACAGCACACATCTGGTTATAGTCCGTACGCATTAAGTTTTGATGGAACTAACGATGTAATTAATTGTGGTAATGATAGTAGTTTACAAATTACTGGAGCTATGACTGTTAGTTATTGGTTTAAAGGACAAGGAGGAAGCAATTCTGCTGGGGGTGTTGGAAAATTAGGTAATAATGGTAGTAGAGGTTTTTGTCTTGGTATGACCAACACAGGAGTTATTTATTTTTTTATAGCACCAACCGCAAGTTCTGTTGTATCTGCAAGTTACTCACACACTCCAGATACTAACTGGCATCACCTTGTTGGTGTTTTTACTCCATCAACTTCTTTAGAAATTTATCTTGATGGTCAATCAGTAGACACAACACCAACTTCTACTAGCTCTCAATACAATGCCTCTAACAATTTACAAATAGGAGCAAGAGGTGATAGTACTGGTTTTTTTGATGGCGAAATGTCAAACGCTGCTATTTGGAATACTAACTTAACTTCAACTGAAATAACAGAAGTTTATAATCAAGGTGTTCCATCTAACTTAAACACTTTCTCAGGAACTGCTCCAGTAAATTGGTGGCAGCTAGGTTCTAATAGTTCTTTTAATATTAATTGGGATTGTTTAGATGAGATTGGAAATAATGATGGTGTAAGTGCTGGTAATATGACAAATGATGCCATTACAAATGGTGTTGGATATTCTGGAAATGGTTTAGGAACTTCATCTATTGAAATTGTTGGAGATGCTCCTTACTCTACAGCAAATGGAATTAGTGAAAATATGGATGTATTAGATAGAACAACAGATGTACCAAGTTAAAATATTAAAATAAAAAAAAATGAATAATAAAAGTTATATAGTCATCGAATTAAGTGATACAAACTTAGTTTTGTTTTCTCAAGTGGATCAGCAAAGTGCTCAGTCAATGAGAAGAAATTTAGCAAATACTCAAGGGTTGTTAAGTTACAGAGTAACTCCTAGTTTTGTTACAGATGGTAGTTTACCTATCGTTGGCGATGTAATGAATCAAGATGAGTGCTTAGCTTTAATGGCAACTGCAGCTTGGTCAGAGCCAGGTCCTGTATAGTAAAAAATTACTTATACAAGTAAATATATAAGTAACAGATAAATAAACAATTAAATCAAATCAAATGAAAATTAAAGAAGAAGAATTAAAGTTAATTCAAGAGCAACAAAAGAACTTAAGTGAGTTAATAAACAACATAGGTGTTTTAGAAACTCAAAAGCACGGATTATTACATGAGATAGGGAGTCTCAATAAAGATATTGAAGAATATAAAGAAGTTCTTGAGGCGGAGTATGGTCAAGTAAATATTAGTCTTGATGACGGTACTTACACTGAAATAGAAAAAGAAGATGTCGAAGATAATAAGAAAGATTAGTATAGGCGCTGACTATAAGAATGAAGCTATGCATTATTCTGTTGGTCAAGAAGTTTATGGTGGTCATGTAATTAATGATATAATTTTTATAGAAGAAGATCAGTCTTATAATGTTTTTATAACTAAAAACAATGAAGTGCTTCCTTGGAAAAAATTTAATCATAATATGGCAGTTTCTTTAGAGTACGACTTGAAATATTAAATGAAAAGTCTATATAGTTTTATTGTTAAACCTTTTGAAGATAGGTATAACAATACTAAAAAAGTTAATGACAAAGAATTAATTATTAACTCTAATATAGAAAACCATATTTTTGTAAGTAAAAAAGCAGTTGTAGTTTCGACTCCAGCTGCTTATACTACAGAAATAAAAGTTGGTGATGAAGTTTATATACATCATAATGTTTTTAGAAGGTGGTATGATCAAAAAGGAAGAGAACGTAATAGTTCTACTTACTTCAAAGATAATATGTGCTTTTGTTCTCCTGAACAGATTTATATGTATAATTTAAAGCCACACTTAAATTATTGCTTTATAAAACCAATTTTAAATAACCATTTTCTAGAGAACAGAAAAGAACAACCTAATGTTGGTATAGTAAAATATACTAATAAGACCCTAGAAGCGCTAGGAATTACTCCTGGAACACTTATTACGTTTACCCCAAACTCTGAATTTGAGTTTATTATAAATGGTGAACGACTCTATTGTATGAAATCAAATGATATAGCTTTAACCCATGAATATAAAGGAAACGAAAAAGAAAATAATCCAAGCTGGGCAAAAAGCAGTTGAAGAATTAATTAAAGTAGCAAAAGAAAAGATTGTAGACTCAGACGATGATGTAAGCGCTGATAGATTAAAAAATGCTGCTGCAACAAAAAAATTAGCAATATTTGATGCTTTTGAAATATTAACTCGTATACAGATAGAAGAAGATATTTTAAATGAAAAACCTAAAGAAGTTAAAGAGCAAAAAACTTTTAAAGGTTTTGCAGAAGGAAGAAGTAAATGATTTACGAGCAAACTCTTTGGAAAGAGGTTAAAGATTTAATTAACCCTAAGATATTAAAGAAACAAAATCGTTTCAAAAAATGGGAGTATGGTTATAACTCTGATTATGATTTTATAGTAATAAGTAAAACTGGACAAATTGAACAAATCATTGAAATACAAAATCTCAGGATTGCTTTACCAGCAACAAATGAACCGTTTAAACGAAGTAAAGAAAAAGCGGAGCAATACTGGGAAAAGCAAGAGTATCCAAAAGAATTAAGTAGAATTAAAAGTAGGTTTGATTGGGAAGAACATGACACTGAGTTTAAAGAAAAGTGGTATGATTATATTGATAAAGAATTTACAAAAAGAGAACAAGGTTATTGGTTTTACAATAAAGGTTTACCTACTTATATTACTGGTACTCATTACATGTACTTACAATGGTCAAAGATCGACGTTGGAGCACCAGATTATAGAGAAGCAAATAGATTATTCTTTATATTTTGGGAAGCATGCAAGGCAGATAACAGATGTTACGGGATGTGCTACCTTAAAAACAGAAGGTCTGGATTTTCATTTATGTCATCGGCAGAGCTTGTCAATCAAGCGACAATATCAAGTGACGCCAGATTCGGTATATTATCTAAATCTGGATCAGATGCTAAAAAAATGTTTACAGATAAAGTCGTACCAATATCCGTTAACTATCCGTTTTTCTTCAAGCCGATCCAAGACGGTATGGATCGTCCTAAGACAGAACTGGCGTATAGGGTTCCGGCTTCAAAACTTACTAGAAGAAAGCTTGAGAGTAATGAGCAATTAATAGAACTTGACGGGCTTGATACAACTATTGACTGGAAAAATACTGGTGATAACTCTTATGATGGTGAGAAACTTAAAATATTAGCTCACGATGAAAGTGGTAAATGGGAAAGACCTGATAATATATTAAACAACTGGCGAGTTACAAAAACAACATTAAGGCTAGGATCAAGAATCGTAGGTAAGTGTATGATGGGCTCAACTTCAAACGCATTAGATAAAGGTGGAAACAATTTTAAAAAGTTATACTACAATTCAGACGTTGAAAAAAGAAATAAAAACGGACAGACAGCTTCTGGACTCTATAGCTTGTTCATACCTATGGAATGGAACTACGAAGGATTCATGGATACTTTCGGATCACCTATCTTCGTTGCAGGATCAGATCCAGTCAAAAGTATTGACGGTTCAACAATTACAACAGGAGTTATTGAACACTGGGACAACGAGGTTGAAGGACTAAAACATGATCAAGATGCTTTAAATGAATATTACAGACAGTTTCCAAGAACTGAAAAACATGCATTTAGAGATGAAACTAAAGATAGTCTATTTAATTTAACTAGAATATATCAGCAAATAGATTACAACGAAGAAATAAATCAAAGTGTAGGTTTAGTTCAAGGTAATTTTTCTTGGGAAAATGGAATTAAAGATACTAAAGTTATATTTTATCCAAATAAAAAAGGTAGATTTTTATTATCGTGGGTTCCTCCTGTAAATTTACAGAATTGTTTTATAAATAAAAACGGTTATAAATATCCAGGCAATGAGCATATAGGTGCTTTTGGATGTGATAGTTACGATATTTCAGGTACTGTTGATGGCAAAGGGTCTAAAGGTGCATTGCATGGTTTAACAAAATTTAGTATGGAAGAAGCTCCATCTAATCAATTTTTTTTAGAATATATAGCAAGACCTGACACTGCTGAGATATTTTTTGAAGATGTTTTAATGGCTTGTGTTTTTTATGGAATGCCAATACTTGCTGAAAATAATAAGCCTAGACTACTTTATTATATAAAACGTAGAGGTTATAGAGGTTTTAGCATAAACAGACCTGATAAATTATACAATAAATTATCAATAACAGAAAAAGAAATAGGTGGAATACCTAATTCAAGTGAAGATATTAAACAAGCACACGCGGCTGCTATAGAGAATTATATAGAAAACTACGTAGGCGAAATAGAAACAGGTAGAGGTAATATGTATTTTCAAAGAACTTTAGATGATTGGTCTGGTTTTAATATAAACAATAGAACAAAGCACGATGCGTCTATTAGTTCTGGACTAGCTATTATGGCTTGTAATAAGAACAAATATAGACCTATACCAATAAGGCAAAAAAAAGATATTCAATTAGGCATACATAGATACAATAACGAAGGATCTATTTCACAAATAATAAAATAAATGAAAGGTTAAGATTACAACACTTATAGTTCTTTTCCAGATCAGGTAGTATCTGACGAGATAAAACAAAGCGTTGAATATGGCAGGCAGGTTGCTCAAGCTATAGAAGGTGATTGGTTTAGTGGTACAAGATCAGGTGTTGAAAACAGATTTAATACTAATTTTAACAATTTTAGAATGCGTAGGTTATATGCTAGAGCAGAACAGCCTGTGCAAAAATACAAAGATGAACTAGCTATTAATGGAGATTTATCTTACTTAAACTTAGATTGGAAACCAGTACCTATCATACCTAAATTTGTAGACATAGTTGTTAATGGAATGGATGATAAGCTTTACGATATAAAAGCTTATGCTCAAGACCCTGAGTCAAGAAGAGTTAGATCTAAATATGCTGAAGATATATTAAGAGATGTTCAAGCTAAGCAATTTTTAAATATACTTCAAGCTGACTTAGGCTTAAACTTATTTAATAGCTCTGATCCTCAAGAATTACCAGAAAATAAAGACGAATTAGACTTACATATGCAGCTTAGTTATAAGCAAGCTTCTGAAATAGCTTGTGAAGAAGCTATAACAAATACTTTAGAGTTTAATAGATATCAATTAATTAAAAAAAGATTAATAGAAGATTTAGTAGTGTTAGGCATGAGTGCAGTAAAGACTAATTGGAATAGAGCTGAAGGAGTTAAAGTAGAGTACGTTGATCCAACTAGATTAGTTCATTCTTATAGTGAAGATCCTAATTTTGAAGATCTTTGGTATGTTGGTGAAGTTAAACCTATTTCTTTAGCAGATTGTAAAAAACAATTTCCTAATTTAACTCCTGATGAGTTAGAAAGACTAGAGCAATACCAAGGTAATAGTAATTATTTATATAACTGGAACGGTTCTAAAGATGGTAATTCTATATACATAATGTATTTTGAATACAAAACATATAGTGAGCAGGTTTATAAAATAAAGAAAACATCAACAGGACTAGAAAAATCATTAGAGAAGCCAGATACTTTTAATCCAGAAGAAAATGATAACTTTGAAAGAGTTGGTAGATCTATAGAAGTTTTATATAGTGGTGCTAAAGTTCTTGGTTATGACATGATGTTAGAGTGGAAAATGGCTGAAAATATGACAAGACCTAAATCTAACTTAGTTAAAGTAAACATGAATTACACTTTAGCCGCTCCTCAAATATACCAAGGAAGAGTTCAGAGTTTAGTTAGTCGTATGATGGGTTTTGCTGACATGATTCAATTAACTCATTTAAAAATACAACAAATAATATCTAAAATTATACCAGATGGTGTTTATTTAGACGTTGATGGTTTAGCTGAAATTGATTTAGGTAATGGAACTACCTATAATGCTAAAGAAGCGTTAAATATGTATTTCCAAACTGGTAGTATATTAGGTAGATCTTTAACTACTGATGGAGAACAAAATATAGCTAAAGTACCTATACAAGAATTAGTTAAGAGTGATGGTGGTAATAAAGTTAGTTCTTTAATACAAACTTATCAGTACTATCTACAAATGATTAGAGATGTAACAGGCCTCAACGAAGCTAGAGATGGTAGCCAACCAAATTCTGACTCATTAGTTGGGTTACAAAAATTAGCAGCGGCAAATTCTAATACCGCAACAAAACACATACTAAACGCATACTTATACCTCACCGTTAAAACATGTGAAAATATTGTATTAAGGACAGCTGATAGCGTTGAGTTTGCATTAACAGAAGAAGCTTTAAAAAATAGCATATCAACATGGAACGTAGGGCAATTAAAAGATTTAAGACAAATACACTTATATGACTTTGGAATTTATTTTGATCTAATTCCAGATGATCAAGAAAAAGAACAATTAGAAGCTAATATACAAGCTTCTTTACAAAGTGGGAGTATAAACTTAGAAGATGCTATAGATATTAGACAAATTAATAACTTAAAGTTGGCTAATCAAATGATTAAGTTAAAACGTAAAAGAGCTGCTGAAGCTGCTCAAGCTGCTAATTTAGCTAATATAGAAGCACAGGGTCAAGCGAATGCCCAAGCGTCTGAAGCATCAGCTATGGCAGAGGTTCAAAAACAACAAGCCGCTTTAGATACAAAACTTAAATTTGAAAAAGGCAAATCTGCTTTTGAAATAGAAAGAATGAGAGTGGATTCTCAAATTAAAAGAGAACTCATGGAACTAGAGTTTAATTACAATATGCAATTAGGCCAGCAGAAAGTCAATAAAGAGACTGACAAAGAAAAGGAAATAGAAAATAGAAAAGACAAAAGAACCAGAATAGTTGGCACTCAGCAGAGCGCTATAGCTGATCAAAAGCAAAACAACTTATTACCAATAGACTTTGACAATAACCAAGGTTTAAACATTTAATAACTTATATTATATTATATTATGGCACAAGCAGAAAAAGAGACCAAAGAGTCTCTTAAAATAAAAAAGAAGCCGGGTAGACTAAAAAAACTATCTAGCCAAGAAGACAAAACAAAAACAACTATAGACTTAAAACCTAAAGAAAAAACTGTTCAAAAAGAGACTACAACAAAAGTAAATGTTGAACCTACAGAAAAAATTGAAGAGATTATTAAAGAAAAAGTCGAAAATAAAAAAGAAGACAAAGAGGTTACAGTAATCCAAGAAAAACCTATAGTTAAAGAAGAAAAAAAACCAGAACCTATTAGTCAAAAAAGGCAACTACCTGACAGCGTTCAGAAGTTAGTTAATTTCATGACAGATACTGGTGGTAATGTAGAAGACTATGTTACATTAAATAAAGATTATAGCAAGTATGATGATAAATTACTTGTTAAAGAATATTATAAAAAAACTAGACCGCATTTAGAAGATGAGGAGATTAACTTTTTAATGGAAGATAATTTTACTTATGATGAAGAAGCGGACGAAGAAAGATTTGTACGTAAGCAAAAGCTAGCGTATAAAGAAGAAGTTGCGAAAGCCAAGAACTTTTTGGAGCAAATGAAAGGTAAATACTATGATGAAATCAAGTTGAGGCCATCTGTTACTAATGAGCAGAAGAAAGCTATGGACTTTTTCCAACGATACAGTGAAGAACAACAACAAATAACAGAAGCAAGAAGTGAGTTTGTAAATAATACTAAAGACTTTTTTCAAGAGAAATTCAAAGGTTTTGAATTTAATATTGGAGATAAAGCTTTTAGATATTCTGTTTCAAACCCACAAGAGATGATAAACGCACAAACAGACGTTTCTAAAATTATCACTAAATATTCAGATGATAGTGGAAAGATATCTGATATGGACGGTTATCATAAAGCTATTTACGCTGCAAGAAATGCAGATAGACTAGCGGAACATTTTTATGAGCAAGGTAAAGCCGATGCTATTAAAGATGTTATGGCAAAATCTAAAAACATTAATTCAGATCCAAGACCAATTAGTGAAGGTTCGTCCTTGTCTAATGGTTGGAAAGTAAAAGCAGTTACTGGAGTTGACGCATCTAAACTGAAAATAAAGAAAAAAACATAACTTAAAAATAAAACATGAGTTTTACAAACAATTCAGCCTTCCCGGCTAGTATTAATCCTATGCCTAGTCAAGTAACTGTCCAAGACAATTACATCGACTTTAACACGGTAGCAGGTGGCCAGTGGGCACAACAATATCTACCAGAGCTTTATGAGCAAGAGGTAGAAAGATACGGAAACAGGACTTTGTCTGGTTTCTTAAGAATGGTAGGCGCTGAAATGCCTATGACATCAGACCAAGTAATTTGGACTGAACAAAATAGATTACACGTAGCATATGATAACTGCGCTGTTGCTGCAGGTGGTAAAGCTTGGCCTTTATTTAGGGTTACTATTACTGCTCCAGCTGGTGCTGCTGCTACTTCTGGTATCAGAAACGGTAATACTATATTAATATCTGATAATGCTACTGGTTTAGTTACTCTTAAAGCATTAGTTGAAGATATTAATGACGTAGGAACTGATGGATATACTATTGAGTGTCACGCTTACGAAGGAGCTGCTTTGGCAGGTGCTATCACAGGTGGATCTTGTAGTTTATTTGTATACGGTTCTGAATTTCCAAAAGGTGTTGATGGAATGTCTGGCGCTATTGAGCCAAACGTAACTACTTTTACTAATTCTCCAATTATCCTTAAAGATAATTATGAATTAAGTGGTTCTGACACTGCACAAATTGGATGGATCGAAGTCGCTACTGAAGACGGAACTTCTGGATACTTATGGTATTTAAAAGCTGAGTCTGAAACTAGATTAAGATTTGAAGATTATATGGAAATGGCTATGGTTGAAGGTGAGCTTAATGATAACGCTGCAAACTTCTCTTTTACTACAGTTAACGGTACTGCTGGTTCAAATCAAGCAATTAAAGGTACTCAAGGTTTATTCGCTGCTTTAGAATCAAGAGGTAATGTATACTCTGGTTTCGCTGGCGCTGCTGCTCCTGGTTCAGGTGCTTTAGGTGATTTTGATGAGATCTTACAGCAATTAGATAAGCAAGGTGCTATTGAAGAAAACATGTTATTTTTATCAAGATCTACGGCTCTTGATTTTGATGATATGTTAGCTGCTACAAATGGTGGTTTTGCTTCTACTCAATCTGCATCTTATGGTTTATTTGATAACGAAGCTGAGATGGCATTAAACTTTGGATTTTCAGGTTTTAGAAGAGGTTCTTATGACTTCTACAAGACTGATTGGAAATACTTAAATGATGCTACTACTAGAGGTATGTCTAGCGCTATTGATGGTGTTATGATACCAGCTGGTACATCTACAGTGTACGATCAAATGTTAGGATCAAATATCAGACGTCCATTCTTACACGTAAGATATAGAGCTTCTGAAACTGAAGATCGAAGATTCAAAGCTTGGATTACTGGTTCAGTTGGTGGTGCTTTTACTACTGATCTTGATATCATGAGAGTTAACTTCTTATCTGAAAGATGTTTAGTTACTCAAGCTGCTAACAATTTTGTATTGTTTAAAGGAGCTTAAATTTACATATAATGTGGGGAGAAATCCCCACTTTATTAATCTTTAAATAATAAAAATTATGGCAAGTAGAATTCAATTTCCTTATAATGGCACTACAACAGCTGTTAGCCCTGACAATAAACATACAACTTTATCGTTGAATGTTGACGGAGCTTACGCTGTTACATCTGCCTCAGGAAATTTAACAGTACATTATGAAGACACAATGGGCGCTGGTAAATCACTAAGTGTATTACTAGATTACGTTGGATCAACTGCTCTGGTATCAGACGCGGCTAGATTAATGAGTCTTATCAAAACAGTTCAACAACAACCTAGTAGTTGTCCTATATTTAAACTAACTAACGATATCCCTAGTGCAAGTACACCTGCAAATTTTAGACTAGAAAAGGACACTCCTTTTTCAGCTATACTTGGGGATGCAGTATAAAACAATTATTATGGGTTATATATTAGTACCAATAGACAAAGACCAACCATTAGCTGTTGCCGCACTTCCTGTAGGAACTGCGACTGGAGGCGGTACAGTTTCTGGAACAGGTGCATCACCTGCTCAAGTTTTGACTACTGTGTCAGGATCTGGATCAGGCGCATCAGCAACTATTACTAAAGGTGGTGATGCTACTATAGCAACTGCTACTATTACAGTAACTGTTGCTGGTGATGGCTACTCTATAGGAGATGTTGTTTCAATTCCAGCTATCACAACTGGAACTGCAACTAAAACTACAGCGACAACTAGCTATACAATAGTTGACGGTGATTTAGTTGGAGACACTGGTGATCAAACAATACCTGTTGAAAGCGTGTTATTTGCAATGCCAAATGACGATGATGAAGTTGATTTAATTACAAGAAACTGGAATACTGGAACTAGTACAGTAGCTAATGCTTCTGTTACTAAATACACTATTAAAGTTACTGGTGGATCAGCTATTTCTGACCAAGGTGATTTAGCTAATGACGCTGATGGTGCATTAGTTAAGTCCTCTCAAGGACATCTAGTACCTGCTATAGTTTGGAACTCTGCTGTCGAAGGCAGTGGTAACTCTGGACTTAGCGTTACTTACGTTGATTAAAAATAATGATCCCGCTTCGGCGGGGTCTTTTTTAAATTTATATTATATTATATTATGGAAGAAACAAAAACAAAAAAGGTTTCAGTCAAGAAGGCTGCGCCTGTAAAAAAACCCCCGGTTGACACTTGGGAATACAAAGACAAAAATTATTACCTTATAGGTAACAAAACACCTTTAACATATACTCTACCTAGTAGACACTCTAAAAGATATCCTTTAGTTTGGTTTGATCCAGAACTTGGCTATGAAAGAGAAATGAGATATGCTACTAATCAATCAAAAATATTTGTAGATGAACAAAAAGGAGAAGTTACTTTAAAACATGTAGTTTTTGAATCAGGACACTTACGAGTTCCTAAAGAAAAAAGAAGTTTACAAGAATTTTTAGAAAAGCATCCTCATAATAACCTTATTTACAGGCAGTTTGATCCAGTAGTACAGGCAGTTCATGAGTTTGAAGATTTAGAAGAAGAAATAGTAGCTCTTAATATGGCTTATGATATGGATATAGAACAAGCTGAAGCTATTATAAGAGTAGAAGTTGGATCAGATGTTAATAAATTATCTTCAAAAGAACTAAGAAGAGACTTATTGTTATTCGCTAAAAGAAACCCTAATATGTTTATTGAATTAGCTAATGATGACAATGTTATACTTAGGAATTTTGGTATTAGAGCAACTGAAGAGAACATTATAGCTTTATCTCAAGACAATAGAGCATTTACTTGGGCTAGTAATGGTCGTAAATTAATGAACGTTCCGTTTGATGAAAATCCATATTCAGCACTAGCTGCTTGGTTTAAAACAGACGAAGGTTTAGAAGTTTATAGATCTATAGAGAAAAAGTTCAAATAACAAGTGATTATAATTAAGTGGGGTCTATTAACGACTCCACTTATTTTAAAATATTTAAAATGGCAATAAGCGTAAATGAAGTATACACCACAGTATTAAGTGTTCTTAACAAAGAGCAAAGAGGTTATTTAACTCCATACGAGTTTAATCAAATAGCAACTCAAGTTCAATTAGAAATATTTGAAAATTACTTTGAAAGTCTTACGCAGCAATTAAGAGTTCCTCAAAATAGTAGTGAATATGTTGATAGAATTAAAACTTTAGAAGAAAAAATTGCTTTTTTTGAAGCTAATGATGTAGTTTCAGTAACCCTTAATGGCATATTTGGCCAAACAACTATTCCAGCAGATACACATAGATTTGGTATGTTAGAGTATGTTAATGGATCTAATCTACCAGTAGAAGTAGAAAAACTAAGTCGTAAAGACTTTTTAACAGCTAGGCGATCGCCTTTAGCTGCGCCTTCAGCAGATTATCCTATCTGTTATTTAGAAGGAAATAAATTAAACATATTACCTGGTATAGCAACAGCGGCATCAGTCGATACAGTAGGCAACCCTGCTCAAGTTTATCAAGTAGAATACGTTAGAAAACCTATAAATCCTGTTTGGAACTATACAGTTGGAAGTGTAGGTCAATACATATTTGATCCAATAGCTAACGGTGTTAGTAAAGACTTTGAGATATCGGATATAGATCAAGCAGAATTAATATTAAAAATATTGGCTTACGCCGGTGTAGTCGTAAGAGATCAAGAGATCACACAAGCGGCTGCTGGAGCGGCTTTACAAATAGATCAATCACAACAAAGTTAATAGATTATGACTAAAACAGCAGCTACAATACCTATAACAGAAAATGATTCGCAATACTATGCAGGGCAATATATGGTAGGTCCCGCAGTCACTACTGACGCTGGAAATCAAGCAGTTTTTTCTTTTCCTGATTTAAATACAGTGCTTATAGCTAATTACAGTGATTTTAGCTCGCCTGCAGCTAGAGATACTGGTAATTTTAATATTTTTATATTAGATTCTGCTACTACTATACCTAGCACAGCTAACCAATTACAAGAGGATAGCTACATTGTTACAAACAAAACCAACAACACTATACAAGTAAAAGATGGAGTTGATCAAGGTAAATTTGTTTTTTTACAATTAACCACAATAGCTACAGGAGATAATTACGGAAGTTATAGTTACTTAAAGCTAAATCAAATTATAGATAATTTCTTAATGTCTTATGTTGGAGAAGATAAAATTATGATGAGATGTAAGAGATCTGATGTTTTATTCCACGCTAGAAGAGCAATGCAAGAAATGTCTTATGATACATTAAAGTCTTATAAATCTCAAGAATTAACTATACCAACAAATTTAACAGTTCCTATACCTAAAGACTATGTCAACTACACTAGAGTTGCTTGGGCAGATCTTAATGGAGTTTTAAGAACTATATATCCACTCAGCGGTCTTAGTGGTAGTCCTTACACTTTACCTCTTCAAGATGGTAAAACAGGCGTGCCGCTTCAAGGTTCTTTTAATAATAATTTAGATGCTTCACAATCTATAATAGAAGATAGATGGAATAGAGCTACAGATTCTAATATAAGTGGATCTAATCCTAATGTTAGCGGAAATGGGGTTTTTGATTATGCGTGGTATAAAACTGCTTATGGACAGAGATATGGTTTAAATCCTGAAACGTCTCAATCAAACGGGTGGTTTGATATAAATCAACGTACTGGCATGTTTACCTTTAGTAGCGATTTAGTAGGTTTAGTAATTCAACTAAGTTACATATCGGATGGGCTTGCCTATGACTTAAACTCTATAGTTCCTAAAATGGCAGAAGAAGCTATATACGCTCAAATATTATATAGGGTAACATTAGGAAGAAGAGATATAGACAATGGGTCAAAGCAAATTTACAAAAGAGATTCCTATGCTAAAACTAGAAATGCTAAAATAAGACTTTCTAACTTAAAATTAGATGAGATAGTTCAAGTATTTAGAGGTCAATCTAAATGGATTAAACATTAATTAATGGCACAAAATAAATTTCAACACACATTTACTAAGTCAAAAATGAATAAAGACTTAGACTCAAGGTTATTGGCTAGAGATGAATATAGAGATGGTAGAAATATTGCCGTGTCAAGATCTGAATCTGATGACGTTGGAGCACTTGAAAATATATTAGGTAATGAAATACTAAGTAGCTTAAATATTCCTGATATTGATCTTGATACTACTTTAGGTTTTAGCTCTACTACATACAAGAGTTTTGTGTCTCAAATAATTGGAGGTTATTTTAATGAAGAAACTAATAAAGCTTATTTATTCTTAACTAATTATCAAGACAACTCTGATGATCAAGTCTCTAACTTTGCTCCAGTTGGTACAAGATGTTCTATTGTTTTGTTTGACACTAAATCGCTTACAACAACTAATATAGTAGAAGGAAGATTTTTAAACTTTTCTTTTAACTCTCCGGTTTTAGATATTGTAATGATTGAAAATTTAATGTATTTTACTGATAATAGGAATCAACCTAGAATGATAAATGTTAATACAGCAGAATCTAATATTGGTTATTATAACTCAGAAGATCACATATCTTTAGCTAAATATTATCCTTTCAAGCCAATACAACTAAATGGTGTGTTTAAAGTTCAAAATGCAGGTTTTATAACAAAATCAACTGCACAACCTCAGTTTGGGGGCAATCTAGCTTATTATGATTTTATTGTAATACCATCAGAAAATAACGCTGCTACTATAGCTATGTTAGAAAACAATATAGGCGTTAAAGGCTTTATGGGAGCTAGCACAGACAAGACTTGGAATTTTACAGTGACTCAAGTTGTTGATAGTACTGATGATTATGGTAGCTATACAGATGTAACGTATGTTTACATAGATAGAGATTTATCTACTGCCCAAACTCCAACTTCTCTAGCTGCTTGGGGATTAGGAAGTTCTGATGTTTTTGTTTGTTTCTTAGATACTAATTCTAAAGACGTTTCTTCTCCTTTTAATAGAGAACCTCAAACTAGACTTACTGTTAAGAGTATAACCAGTACAAACATTGGATACGGCACTACTTGGATTAATCAAGTTTATCAATATGGTATGGCGTTTAGTAAAAATAGTCAAAGTATAACTCCGTTTGAAGTAAAAAATTGGAATGTAAATCTTTCAGTGAATAAATCTGGTTATGCTAGAGTTACAAATCCTAAGTTAGATCCTTTAAAATACTACGTAATATTTGATGTAAATGGTGATCCTAATACCACAGATGCAAAAAGTATTGAAATAGCTGAATTAAGCTCGTTGTCTAACGGTGGGTATACATTAGTAAATCCATCTACATTACCCTTGTCGGTTGGTGATATACTTAGTGTGAGATGGCCTAACAAAGATTATAATCCTAATTTTGTTGGTGATGAAGCTTTTTTAGAAGATAAATTTGTTAGATTTGCATATAGATTTAGATACGATGATGGAGAATATTCCTTAATCTCACCTTATACTCAAGAAGTTTTTATACCAAAACTAAAAGGACAGTTTTTAAAGAAAATAGGTAGACTAAGAAGTAAAGGATCTTTGTTAAATAATTTTATACCAGCAGAGCAAATAGCAGGAGAAAATACTATAGTTAATTTCATGGAAAATGAGGTTAATCAAGTTTTTTTAGATATACCTTGTGAGTTTACTTTTAATGAAATTTCAGAAAAGCTTAAAGTAAAAGAGATAGAAGTTTTATACAAAGAATCTATGGAAGCTAGTGTTAGAGTTGTAGAGACTATAAATGTTGAAGATAGTTCAGTTTCTAATAATAGCACTAAATTATTGAGATATGTTTATAACTCTAAAAAACCAATAAAGTCTATTCCAGCAAAAGAATTAACAAGAGTTTTTGATAATGTACCTGTTAGGGCTAAAACATTATCAACTTCTGGAAATAGAATATTAATGGCTAATTTCTTTGATAGGCACTCAGCTCCAGATAGTTTAAGTTATTTTGTAGGTGCAAGTAGAAAACTAACGCCAGCAGAAACTCCATCGTTAGCTAGCAATCAAGATACTTATGAAGGTCTTCCAAATAGATATTCAACTTCATCATATCCTAATCATAGTTTAAAACAAAACAGAAATTACCAAGTTGGTTTAGTTTTTCAAGATAGGTATGGTAGATCGTCTGATGTTATATTATCTAATGTTGAAGAAGAAAAAATAACAGTTGGAGGACATCCAGCTATACAAAATCAGCCATTTGCTGAAAATCCAATTACATTTGGTAACTCAACACTATACCACGGTTATTTAGGTTCTGTAGTTCAACCTTTGACTCCAAATGCTAGCATAGCTAGTAGTCAAGTTGTTAGATCTGGAATAATAAACTGGCCGGGAGACAGCTTGAAATTATTAATGACATCTACTATACCTGATGAACTACCTGGTATTTCTGGGTATCCTAAATTATTTAAAAATCCCTTTTTAGTTACAAATTCTTTAGGTTCACAATTTGATTATGTTTCTATAGATGACGGAGGGCAAAGAGACAATGTGCAGCCTGGTATGTTAATGGAATGGACAAATAGTAATGGTGTAGATTATTCCGGATTTGCAACTTATATTTTAAATAGTACTGGTAGTAATCTCATTTTTATTAAAAAAGATAATGGCGATAGCTTACCAGCGAGCGATTACCCAGAGAACGGTGTGAAAATTACTTTTTATAATACAGGTAGGCCAACTGGTTGGTACAGCTACAAAGTTGTTGTTAAACAACAAGAACAAGAATATTACAATGTATACTTACCTAGTTTATTAGATGGTCTTCCTGTTATAAAACCTTTTACTATAGAAGATCCTGCAAGCCCTGGTACAGGTGGAGCAACGTTCACAAATGGTAGTAATCAAGTAACTATGACACCAGTTACAGGTGTTGATTACTTAACATTTCCTTTAATAGAAGGAATGAAAGTTATTACTAAACCCGGTAATAATACTTATTATATTCAAAACATATTAAACTACACAACTTTTGAACTTACAGCACCGGCTGTAGCTACGGAAACAGATGTTGGTTTTTCATGTTCAACGCCATCTAGTGATGGTATACTTAATTGTACAACTTTACTTACTGATAATGCTCAAAAAGTTTCTGCTGCATTAAATGAAGCTAGTCCTGTTCAAGTGAATTTTAGTACTAGTGATGTTGAATTAATACCTAGATACGCTAGGTCAAGTACTTGGACAAATATATCAGCTTCTCCATTTTTCACAAACAATAAACATGCAAATCCTTCATTTCCTTTTAAACAGATGCTAAAGGTTAGAGCTGTTGGTAATTTTGAAAACTTATTCTCAAACTCTAGCTATAACGGTTTATATGAGGCAAGTACAAATCCTAACGCCGCTGTAATAGAAAATACACTTAACTTAGGATCTGATTCAGAAACTTCAAAACCTACTTCAGAAGAAGAATCTATACCAGCAATGTATGAAACTAAACCTACTATTTCTGATATAGAAATTTATTATGAAACTAGTACTGCGGGTTTAATATCAGATTTAAATGTTTTAGTTGGTGACTCATTAGATGTACCTACTAATTTTTATGAATACAATACAACAAATATAGTAAGACAAATTTCTATAAATGAAAGCTTAGACTATACATCAGATACTACGATAGCTACTTTAGAACTTGTAGATCAAAATGGCGTTACTTTTGAATATTACAAAACTTTAGGTGTTGCAAATCTTAAAGACATAACAGTATCTAATGCTTTTTATGGTAATGGAACTCCTGTAGCTGGTAACGGTTTAGTATTTGAAAAATTTAGTGAAACAGACACAAACAATAGATTTGTTGTTAAAATAACAGATAATTTCCCAGGATACTCAAGCTCTATAAGTGCTTTGAATTTTATAACTTTTAATGTGACTGTTAAAGCGCTGCTTGATAACCCAACATTTACAACTGGTGGGACTTCAGGTGTTTTTGTTTCATATACATTACCTTTGACTATCTTTATAAATAATATAGCACCTGTTGTTAATACAAATTCTATAACTGACTCTACCACTATATATTACTTAAGTAATGTAAGTGGAATAAATCCAGTACCAAAAGATATAAGTGGTAGTGTTATTCAATGGGCTAACAATAATGGAAACGATACTACTCTTACTAGTGCTACAAACGGTTCTAATATCTTAAACGTTTTTCAAGAATCTAATACTGAAGAGCTTTCTTTCGACTTGCTGGTTAAGTACGGTTCTTTAACTAATTTTGTAAACGCAAATGAAGTTACTGGATTAGGTTTGTATTTGTCAACTGCAGGATTAGATCAAGGAAGTGTAATGCTTGGTCTTACTGGAAAATCTTTAATAACTAATCAAGTTATAGAATGTAAAATAAATGCTACTGACAAGTTAGGTAGAGGATTGACAACATTGATATCTAATTTTAAAATTCAATATACATAAAAACATATATAAACAAGTGATTATAATTATATGAGCCAAGTTAATTTACCAATTATAGAAGTAGACTATTACAATTGTATCTGGAATAAGAAAATACTAGCGCCTCAACAAAGTGCAATTATGGATGGTGTAACTGTGCCTGGTGGTATAGGTACTGCTGCTAATAACGTTTGGCCTATAACTAATGTTCAAGCTCCTCCAGTTACAAATACTGAAGGCACTGGATCTCCATATGATAGTGATGCTATTGCATCTATAGTTTATGAAAATTTTTATAGTGAAGAAATGTATATTAGAGGAGGTTTTAATAATAACTACATGTCTTTAGGTGTTAAGGCTTATTTAGACGAAGAAGAGCCTTTACAACAGCATAGATTTAATACTATAATATACTCAGGAGTGTTCAACTCTAGAACAGGTATAAATAGAACTAACGAGTTTCCAACAGGTACAAATATTACAAGATCAGCAAATCCTTTAAACGGATCTATTCAAAAAATATACTCTGAAGAAAACAATTTAGTTGTTCTTCAAGAGAATAAATGTAGTCATGCATTAATAGACAAAGACGCAATATATACCGCTGAAGGTAGTAGAACTATAACTACAACTAATCAAGTTTTAGGAGAAATAATACCTTATGCAGGTGAATATGGTATTAGTAAAAACCCAGAAAGTTTTGCTGTATATGCGTATAGAAAATATTTTGTAGATAGAAACAGAAATGCTGTATTAAGACTATCTCAAGACGGTGTAACTGAAATATCTGAATATGGTATGAGAGATTATTTTAGAGACAACTTAAGTACATTAAATAATGACTACACTAATGAATTTGAAATAATATTAAAAACCAGTAGTTGGTCGCAACCTGCTTTTAACCAAAGTGGTCCGGGTTTTACAAATAATGGTATTTCACCATCGGCTCAAGCTGGAATGTTAGGGAGTAGAGTATTTTTTGAATATAACAATAATGTAGGTACTTATGTTGACATGAATGCTAATTTCTTAGGCTACAGACAAAATGGTACTAATGATTTCTTGTTAACAGACAGGATGATGACTCAAGCAGAGATGGGTAAGGGTGTCACAGGGACAGATGGAATTTCTAGTATTAAACTAGTTAGTAATAACAGAAGTAGAGCGTATGGAGGTTGGGATTCTTATAACAAACAATATGTGTTGTCTTTACAAAATAATAGTTCAAAAACATATACACAACCTAGTACTCCTACTGTACCAAAACCAGATAATTCTTTTCAAACACTAGGTTATGATGAACAAGTTAGAGGTTGGCCTAGTTTTTATAGTTTTAGACCAGTTATTATAAATAGTTTAAGAAATACTTTTTATACTTTAAATAATGACTACTGGAACGATTTAAATAGTGTAAAGCTTACAAAAGGTGTTTACGGCCACTACGCTACTTCAGTACCTCATTGCCAGTTTTATATGACAGATAATGATGCTTCTGTATCTATAGTGGCTAACGCTCAGCCTTCGTTACAAAAAGCTTTTTTAGCTGTTGACTATGAAGGTGATAGTGGTTGGGAAGCTAGTGTTTTTGTTTCTGATAGAACTGGTCTTAATGCCGTGAGATCTACTGGCGGAGCATGGAGTGGGGAATGGAATTTTACTAATGATAAAGGTTTGCTTGTAAGAAGTTACGTAGAAGGTTCTTATGATTCTCTTGGGAACGTTGGTGTCGCAGCTAATCCACAGAACGCTCCAATAAGATATGCTGGCTTTAGCAGAAAAGAAAATAGATATGTTTCTAATTTAATAAACAATTCTACAGCAGCCCCAGGTGAGATTATTTATGGTGATCAAATAAGTGGATTAAAAGGTTATTTTTTAGATGTTACATTTAAAACAGACAGTACAACAAGCCCAGGTGGTATGAAGGAACTATACTCAGTTGGAATGACGTATAACGTATCTTCAAGAAATTAAATTAAATATGAATATAAGAAAATTAACAGAGGTTGATTATCAAACTCTAGAATCTTGGTGGAAGGCATGGAAATGGCCACCAGTTGAAAAAGAATTTTTACCAGACAATGGTACAGGTGGTTTTGTTATAGAGAAAGATGGCACTATGATAGTTGCTGGATTTGTTTATATAACTAACTCTAAGGCAGTTTTATTAGAATGGATAATATCTAATCCAGAATACAAAGAAGATGACAGAGGCGTGGCTATAACATGTCTAATAAACGAAATAGAAAAAATAATTAAAGACTGGGGATATAAATATATATTTTCAATCGGCAGAACAAAAGCATTAATAGATAAACATAAAGAATTAGGTTGGAGTGTAGATGATACTCCATCTTACGAAATAGTTAAAGTTTTAAAATAATAATATGGGAGTAGCAACAACAATAGCCATAGCGGCAGGTGTAGCAGCGGTGGCTGGGGTAACGACTAACGCTATTGGCGCTAAAAGAGCTAAAGACGAAGCTCGAGATCAAGCATCTATAAAGAACGCACAGCAACAAGCTTTAGATGCGCTAGTAGAAGAAAGACCTGAGTTTAACAATCCTTACGAGAACTTAACTAATCAGTTTGAAAATCTAAACAATCCTTATGCAAATTTAACAGTAGCTACTGAAGCTTTTAAGATACAAGCTGAGCAAGCTGATCAAGCTTTAGCTAATAGCTTAGATGTAATGATGGAGACTGGTCAAGCAGCAGGTGGTGCTACAGCTTTGGCTCAGGCAGCTTTGCAAAGTAAAAGAGGTATAGCAGCTAGTATAAACGCTCAAGAAGTACAAAACAAAGCAATGGCTGCTGAAGGAGAAGCTTCTGTACAAACTCAAATAGCTCAAGGCGCTCAAAGACTAGACGAAATGAAAGCCCAAGGTGATATAATGGAACAACAAGATGCTATTAATTTCCATGAAAAAAAGATGGACAGAACGGCTGGTTTGTTAGACAATGCAGCTCAAAACGAGCAAGATGCTAAAGCAGCAAGATCAGCTGCTATAGCTGGAATAGGTAATTCAATAGTAGGCGCTGCAGGTATGGTAGCTGGAGGCTTTGGTACTGGAGGTACGCCAGGGAAAAAAGGTCGTAAGTAATACTAAATAAACATAATAATGGGAAATTTTACTAATCCTCAAAGGATAATAAATAAAGAATTTGATGCTTACACACAGTCTGCAGCTGCTAATATAAATTCTATAGCTAAAACTGTAGGAGATATGCGCAACGGCATAATGAAGCAAAAGCAATATACCGAAAAACTACAGCAAGTAGATGATCAAAAAGATTTTAATTTAAGATCTTCTCTTAACGAGATGGGTACTACTGGTAGTGCTATATTAGATGAAAATATATTAGGATTTTGGAACGATAAGGTAGATAATTATTTTCAAATTAAAAATGCTATGAGTGATGGTACTCTTTCTAGGCAAGAAGGTAATAGAGCACTTGCTCAAATAGAAGGATTAGTTCCTAGGTTTAAATCTATGGTTAATGTTTTAGCTACAAACTCCGCTACGTTTAGAGAAGATGTTGCTAATGGAAGCGTATCTTCAGTTGGATCTATAGAAAATAAAAGTATTTTAAACAGAATAGGCAAAGGTGGTAATGTAGGTATTGTTGAAAGAGGTGGTGGATTATATTTCTATGCTCCTGAAGAAGATGGCGAACCTCAAGCTATGATAAATGGCAGTGAACTTTTAGCTCAGTCAAATGGAGGTACGCCCATGTATCAAACTAAGCCTAATTTAGCAGAAGCTGAAACTGAAATATATAATGCAGTTGTGAAACCTGAAGATATTAATAGTGATTTTGTTGAACCTATACAAATTGTAAAAGGTGATCCAAACCCTATAACTGGAGAGCCAATGAATAACCTTGAAGAAGGTAAAATATATACTTATAGAACTATAACAAAAGATAATAGACCTAAAGCTATAGAATCTTTAGTAAACAGCCCAGCTGTAGCTACTTTAACAGGTAATGATGATTTAATGGCTAGAGTTTGGCAAGATGAAATACCTGATGGCAAGAAAAACGAAGATGGAACTTGGGACGATAATAATAGCATAGGAGCAATATCAGAAAGATTAAATTTAGATCCAGAGTTGTTTAAAGATGGATGGCATCAATACGCTGAAGACATGAGTGAGGAAGATAGAACTAAACTAGATACTCAGCAAAATCAAGTGATGCAACAATACTTAGGTAATAAGATATACAATGATAATGCTGTTAATGACAACACTCTTAAGTTTGTTAAAAAAGAAGTTTTAAATTCTGAAGATAAAAATCCTGAAACTGAAAATCCTTATTATAGAGATTTAATGAGTAGAAATATTAAATTCTTTGAAAATCCTATTGAAAATGCTAGCATGCTAGTTAACCACACTATAAAAGGTCAAGTTGTTAAAGATGTTTTAGTAGAAGATGGACAGATAATATTACAAGGTGAGGACTATACAATTAAACAAGACACTGGTAAATTAGATGAAGCTGGACAACCTATAGTTGAAGAAAAATCAGTTAAAAAAGAAATAGCTAGATTTAAACAAGATGATATAGAACAGCAAATAAACCTAGCTCAACTATTGCAAGGTGAAATAGGTGGTGATAACATGAATAACAATAAGGTTAAAGAATTAATAAGAAGAGAGTATACTGATTTGGTTAAAGCTAGAAAGTTAGAAATGCAAGCAACTAAAAAAGAAGCTAGCACTCCTATTGGTAATTTTGAAACACCTAAACAGTATCAAGAGTTTAAAGAATTAAACCCATTAGTTGATGAATATAAAATGCTATTTGAGGCTGATAAAAGATTAGCAGCCGCTAAAGATAAGATGGACAATACTATAGCTCAAAATCCTGTAGATTATTTAAGAAAATCAATGGCAGAGCAAGAGTTTCTTCAAATTGAACAAGAGATTTATCAAGAAGTGTTAGGTCAACAAAAAGCTAAAACATTATCTAATATGAAGTAAATGTACGAAATAGACGGAATAAAATTTACTAAAGAAGAACTTGAAGCTGAAGCTAAAAAGAGAGGTATAACTTTTGATGAATTTCTTAATGCTAATATAGATAGTATAAAGATAGAAGGCCAAACTAAATCTCAATATGAGCAGTCAGGGCCTGTTTTAGTGCCTGAAGGTGAAGAAATAGTTGTTGAAGAAGATTATACTAACCCTATTTTTGATCAAAGAAAAAGTAACTTAGGTATACCTACATTTGGAGGTGAGTCTACTAAAGCTACTAATGTTATTGATGCAAACTTAACTACTGCTGGATTTGAGTTACCAGACGCACCAGACCAAAACTTAAGTGAACCAGAGCAAGAAGAACAAGATAAAGAGTTAAAGTTAAAAAGCTACAAACAAGCTATAGAAGATTATGATGCTGAGGTTCAAAGAATTGTTCAAGACAATCAAGTAGATCCTAATACTAGATTAAAGCTTATAAATGAATTGCCTATACCTGAGTTTGGAGTTTCTTCAGATGTTCAAGATGTTATAATACCTAATGAAATAAAAGGTGAAGGACAAGACTTGTTGTCTGAAGATCAAACTATAGGTGACAAAAGCAATGAATATTTATATAATAAAGATTTATCTACATTAATTCAAAAAACTATTAAAGATGATAACTTTAAATTAGAAGGTGAAGAGTATGAGCAAGGCGTTGATAATAGTTATAAAAAAATATTTAGCGAGACAATTAATAAAGATCCTCTAGTTAAATCAAGAAGAGAATTTTATCAACAAAACTTAATGCCTAAAGCTAAAGCTTATGCTGAAGAATTAAAAAATAAAGGTATTTACGATACAACTACTCAAGCTGGTATGGACTTGCTTATGAATAAGGTTAATACTTATTATGCTGGTTTGCTAGATGAATCTATGGCTTCTGATCCAGTTGTTAACAATCAAATGAATAAGCTATCTACATTGTTTGGTAGATTAAATTCAAAAAGAGATAGAGAAATTGCTAGAGCTAAAGATCCTGTGTTTGCTAAGTCTGATATACTTCAAAATTTAGCTAATAATTATTTACCTCATTTTGGTGAAACTAGTTTTGTAGCTGATATTATAGCAGGTGTAGAACAAGCTACTGTATCTACTGAAGCTTTGGGTTATAATACTTGGAATACTATAGGAGCTCAAGTAGATGGTAAAAGAAAAGGAGATGCTAAAAAAGTATTAGAAAAATTAAATGCTTTACAGCAAGAAGGTAAAGGTGATGGAGATAGTGTATCTTTAAGAATTGGTGAGTATAATTCCAATACACCTAACGATAATAGACCATTGCTTGAAGGAACTATAAAAGAACTAAGAAAACAAGCAGAACAAACTTTAGCTACTTCTAGCAAAAGTTTAGAAGAAAACATAAAACAACTAACTGAGTTTGAAGAATACAGATCTTTAGCTGAGCAAGCTAAATTTAGTGATGGTGTTAGTTTTAGAGATTTAATGTTAGGATTAGGATCCTCAGCGCCTACTATGGGAGCTATAACTATTGGCACTGCTATATCAACAGTGGCTCCAGAGGTTGGGGTACCTTTGTTAGGTATATTAGCCAATGTAACTGGACAAGGTGTTGTTACAGCTCAGTTTTATGCTGAGAATTATATGGACGGTATAAAGGCTGAAATAAATAATAATCCAGACATGTACCCTGGTGGTGATACAAAAGAGAACATAGACAAAGCTATAGTAGATGGAGGTTTTGACGATGCTGCACAAGATTTTGCTGCTGCTGCTTTTATGGCTCAATTAGAAAAACTAGGTACAGGAGCTTCTATAAAAGCTTTATACAAGACTATGGGTGTTAGCCCATTACAAGGTATTAAATCCCTGTTTAGAGGTGAGATTAAAGGTGTTTTAAACAATATTAAAAAAGGTGCTATTATAGGTACTGAAAATGGTTTTGTAGAAAGTATGACTGAGACAGGTCAGGCTATTACCAGTCAAATAAATACTGGTATTAAGCAAGGAGATACTTTTAAATATTTAGATGGAGAAGAAACTTTTGAGTCTGCTATTGCTGGATTTTCTATTGGAGCTTTCTTGCCGTCAGCAAGTGGTATAGCTACTCAAACAAGAACTGAAATAAGAACAGCAGCCATGAAGTTTGCTAAAGAGTTTAATCCTAAAAGTGATTTAGCAAGGACGGAAGCTTTTTTTAAAAGATATGCAGAAGGAGTAAGACAAAAATACTCTGATGCTAATGGAAATATAATAAATCAAAAAGAGTTTGATGAAGTTATGGATGATATATCTTCTATAAGAAACTCTGGTTTAAGTGTACCTGGGGATTTTAGTAAAAATGCAAGAGGAGAAGCTTTAGGTCTTTTAACTGAAAAAAGAAAAGTACAAAGAGATTTAGATAGTTATCCGGATAAAACTTTAGCTAAAAACAAATTAAAAAGAATAAAAGAAATAGATATTAGACTAGGGAATATAGCAAAAGCAGAAGATATAATAAACAAAAGCCGTAAAGTGGCTGATCAATTATCTGACGACGTAATAGATGAGTTTAAAACTTTTGAAAACCAAGAAGAGATGAGTTCATTTTTAGAAGAAAATGGATATGATCCTAGCTTAGCAGAAGGTAGTAGAGCTGTAGAGGTTAAAGTAGATGGTAAAGAACTGGCTTTAGTTAACACAGAAAAAATATCTGATGGTGTTGGATACTTTGCTGGTGCTCATGAAATATTGCATAAGCTTTTGAAAAACACTTTAAGAAACAGCCCTGAAAAAGCTTTTGGTATGGCTAACGTTATTAAAGATAGATTAAAAGTATTAAGTGAAAACCCATCCTTACAAGATAACCAATTAATAAAAAGTTTAAATAATACGCTAGATAAATACAAAAGAGACAGTGAAGTAACTGAAGCTAAAGAAGCTGAGGAAGTGATTACTTTATTTAGTGAATTTGTTGATCTAGGTTTGATAGCTAAAGAAGAAGGTTTAGGTGATGGTTTAAGAAATTCTTTTAGAAGAATATCTCAAGACTTTGGTGGTGGTAAAATAGAATTTAAAAACGCTAATGATGTATTAAACTTTATAGGTGACTATAATAAGTCAATAAATAAAGGTAGATTAACTAGAGCTCAAAGAACAGCTGCTAGTGAAGGTATAGAAATATCAGACGACTTGACTCGTGCTGGTTTAGAGTTTGATAAAGAAAGAGTAGTATCAAAAGAAGCTGCTAGTAAAGACCGTAATGAAGCTAAAGATATAGAAATACAAAACATAATAGACAAGCAAGACACTTCACAACCAAGAACAAGAGGCGATTTAGCTTATAAGTTCTATGATGACGTTTTAAATTATATAAGAAGTGGTAGATTTAAAATAGGTCAATCCGAAGTAAGAGAAAATCCTAAAATTTCAGGGACTTTTGATCAAGAAGATGGCGTACGTGTAGAAGGTGGAGTGACTGTAGAAGATTTAGCTTCTGATATAGTTTTAGGTATGGGATCTACTAGAAAAAAAGGTGGTGGTGTTTTAGGTTTAGTAAATGAATACTTTGACGACATGCCAGCTTCTTATAGAAAAAGAGTTACGTTAGGACAATTTATTGGAGCTAGTAAAGATTTTGATTTATACAGAGCCACAGAAGTTGCTGCCAAAACACTTCAAATGCAATCTGAGTTTAAAGAAGAGGCACCTAAAAAAGATTTTAGCAAAGAAGAAAAACAATCGCTAAGACAGAGTTTTGTAAATTTAGGAGGAGATTTAGGCTTAGAAGAAGGAGGAGATTTTTATAACAACGTTATAGAGAAGACCAAGAGAACATTAGGAACTAGATTAGGAGATGTAAGTTCAGGTAAGTTTTTAAAAGCCCTTAGAAATGCAGGTATTGCTGATTTAGAAACTGATATTAAAAACTTAATGGGTACCCCAACTAGTGATAAGTACAGGAACTTTATAGAAACCTACGCTACAGCTATTTTAAATAAAGCTCAACAAACAACTTTAAATAAAAGATTAGGTAAACTCACAGAACCTGTTATAGATCCTAAAACTGGAAAACAAGCTAGAACATTAACAGAAGAGTCTAGAGCTGAAGGATCAAGAGTTAAAGATCCTTATGCTGGAAACCCTAAAAGAAAATTAATACCTGGGCTAACCCCTAAAGATTTAACAGACTTTTTTGTAGACACAGAAAGGCCTGACTCTAAAAGAAACTCTTTAGCTAAAATAGCTGCTATTGAATTTACAGAAGATGCATTAAGACAAGCTTTAGATACTCAAGTAGAAGATAAGTTAGGTAGAAAACCAGGAGATGAAGGTTACGAACCTACAACGCTGGAAGATGAAAGAGCTGAAAAGTTTGGTAGAGATAAGGTAGAAGCAGAGATAGCATTTATAGCTAGAGAGCTAGGTAGAGGAGAAGGTTATAGTTTTGCTAAAGATATAGTCATGGAGCCAGACATGCTTTCAGAGTTTATGACAAACGCTTATAGCCTGTTAGACATAGCTTACACTACTGGATACAAAGATGAAGATGGCAATTATAAACCTGAGTTTCAGCAAGCTATAGAAGGTTTAGATGATAACGTTGTCAAAGCTATAGACATGTTATTAGAAGAAGATCCTACATTAGAGCAAGGTGGTGAATTTGTTAAAGTAAATAAAAAGTTTTTAGAACAAGAAAATGAAAATCTTTTAAAACAAGTAAATAATAAAAATCATATAATCACTAGCAAGAACAAAGGCGTAAGAACTATAAATAAACCAGCTGCAGAAAGCATGAACAATTTTGCTCAAATAATTGTTAAAAAAATAGATTCAGGTTTAATAAACGCTTTTAATTCAAGTTTAGAGTTTTTAGGTTTTAGCAATAGACTATTAGATCCTGCTAAACAAAAAGAAAACGGAAAGCCAGGTGAGTATTATGAAGATTTTTTAATAGCTAAATCGGCTAAAACCAAAAAAACTAATAATGTAAAAGCAAACAATGTTATACCTATGAACAAAGACTTCACTAAGGTTAAACAAATATTAACGCCGTTGTTACGTGGTGGTAATATAGCTAATAAGCTTTCTTTATTACAAAACTCTGAGCAAAAGATTAAAGATGCAAATGTAGCTAATATAGAGTTATTTAAGAACTTGATGTTGGAGATACAGGATACTTACCAAAATGAAAAACAAATAACTCCACTTCAATTATTTCAATTTTTTCAGTTACAAACAAGTGCTGTTAAAGGTTTAAGAGCTTTAAGTGGTTTTGATTATTTATATTTAATAGACGGTAATCAAGACATAGAAAGCTTTAAAAAGAAAAGACTTAGTAAAGATAATTTTCTTAAGCTAGACACAGAACAACAAGATGCTTCTATTCAAGAATTCATAGACGAGTTTCCAGAGTTTAAAGATAGATATGATATAAGATTAAAACAAAATATAAATGCTATTGATAAAAAAACTGGTAAGAAAAAATATACTTTAGAAGAAGCTAAAGTTCAAGCAGCGTTCGGTACAAAACCTTCTGCTTATGTAGATTTAATAACTAAAGGAGAACACTTAGTTCCTAATTCTATAACTATGACAGAGCTATTTCAAGGTATGTTAAAAGGTAATCTAACAGATGCTTCCTTAGATAAAATTCTATCTGGTCATACCCAGTTCTTTGGGCCTAACTATATTATGGACCTTATAGATGCTAAAGGAATAGAAGGTGGTCCAAAAATAGCTCTAACAAGTCAAGAAGGAATATTAAGAATTACTAAGTTTTTAAAAGATCAAACTTCAATAAGTAATAATATATATTCTATAAATGGAGAAAAGGCTTACAATAAAATATTTGAACAAGAAATACTTGATAAGAAAATAAAAGTATTAGATAAGTCAGCTAGCCAAGCTAAGGATATAGATATAGATAACTTAAAAAGCTCAGGAGTTTTAAATGTAGATGATAATATGTCTATGGAAGATGTTTTAAGTAAAGCAGCTAAAATAGACGAAGCTCTAAAGATAGCTCGTGATCCTAATGCACCTGTTAAAAAAATTAGAGTTTTTGACTTTGATGATACACTAGCAACTAGCAGTAATATAGTTATAGCTACTTCACCAGACGGAACGGTAAGGGAGTTAAATGCAGAAGAGTTCGCTGCTGAAGGTTTTGATTTAAAAAGCCAAGGATATGAACTTGACTTTTCTGACTTTAATAATGTAACTGATGGTAGTCGTGGTCCTTTATTTAAAATAGCTAAAAAAATTAGAGACTCTAGAGGTAATGAAGATTTATTTGTATTAACAGCTAGAGCTCCAGAAGCAGCACCTGCCATTTATGAATTTCTAAAGTCTCAAGGTTTAGAAATACCATTAGAAAATATAACAGGTTTAGGTAATTCTACAGGAGAAGCTAAAGCCAATTGGATTATAGATAAAGCAGCTGATGGGTATAATGATTTTTATTTTGCAGATGATGCGATTCAAAATGTCTCTGCCGTAGCATCTGCTTTGAATGTAGTAGATGTTAAATCTAAAGTTCAACAAGCAAAAGCTAGTCAAGCAAAAGATTTAGACTTAGATTTTAATGACATAATAGAACAAAAAACAGGTATTGGATCTTTAAAAGAATATTCTAAAGCAAAGGCACAAGTTAGAGGAGCTAAAAGAAATAAATTTCAATTCTTTATACCTTATTCTGCTGAAGATTTTGTAGGTTTAATATATCCTTTATTGTCAAAAGGAGAAAGAGGAGATAAACAATTAGCTTGGTTTAAAGAAAATTTATTTGATCCATTTGCAAGAGCTCAATTAAATCTTCAACAAGCTAGAGTAAACTTAATGCAAGACTTCAAAAAGTTAAAAGAAGATCTTAATGTTCCTAAAGACTTAGTAAAAGAATCAGTAGATGGCTTTACAAATGAAGAAGCTGTGAGAGTTTATTTATGGAATAAACAAGGTTTAGAAATACCAGGTCTTTCTAAATCTGATACTAAAGAGCTAGTAAGTGTTGTAGAAAATAATCCTACATTAAAAACCTTTGCAGATAAATTACTTCAAATAAATAAATCTCCTTATCCATCACCATTAAAAGATTGGTTGACAGGAAGTATAACAACTGATTTAATGAGAGGTTTAAAAGAAACTAAAAGACCAGAGTATTTACAACAATGGCAAGAAAACGTAGATACAATATTTAGTGAAAAAAACCTTAATAAGCTTGAAGCTGCTTATGGAGCTAGATATAGAGAGGCTATAGAAAATATACTTGCCAGAATGAAAAGCGGTAGTAATAGACTACAGGAGGGTAATAGATTAAGCAATAAAATACTTAACTTTATAAATGGATCTAACGCTGCTATAATGTTCTTTAATACTAGATCTGCTATACTACAAACAATATCTAGTATAAACTTTTTAAACTGGGGGTTTAATAATCCTGTAAAGGCCGGTGCTGCATTTGCTAATCAACCTCAGTATTGGAAGGATTTTATGAAGCTTATGAATTCTGACTTTTTAAAAGATAGACGTAACGGTCTTAGAATAAATATAACAGAATCTGAAATAGCGGATGCTGCTAAAACTTCTAAGAATAAAGCTAAAGCAGTTTTAAATTATATACTAGCAAAAGGTTATGCACCTACTCAGTACGCTGATAGTTTTGCTATAGCAACAGGTGGAGCTACATTTTATCGAAATAGAATAAACGATCTAATTAAAAATGAAAACATGTCTGAATCTGATGCTGAGGCTAAGGCTATGGAAGAGTTTATGGAGATAACTGAAGAGAACCAGCAATCAAGTAGGCCTGATAAAATATCTCAACAACAGTCTAGTGATTATGGTAGGTTAATATTAATGTTTGCTAACACACCTATGCAATATGCTAGACTACAAAAAAGAGCTATTCAAGACTTAACAGCTGGTAGAGGAGATACTAAAACTAATGTTAGTAAAATAATATATTACGGTGTTGTTCAAAATATCATATTCAACGCACTGCAACAGGCCGTGTTTGGATTAGGATTTGGAGATGAAGAAGAAGATGATAAGCAAAAAACAAAAAGAGCATTAGGTGTTGCTAATGGTATGGCTGATTCATTACTCAGAGGATTAGGTGTAGGTGGAGCTGCTGTTTCTGTAATAAAAAACTTTTTAGCTGACATATACGATAGGTCAGGAAGATCAAAACCAGATTATGTAGATTCTATATATAAACTGCTTCAATTTTCACCGCCTATAGGTTCTAAAATATCTAGGTTAAGAGCTGCTGCTTGGCAGTTTGATAGTAAAAAAAGAAGACAAGAGATGTTTGATAAAGGCTTTAGCTTAGATAACCCGGCATATTTAGCTGGTGCAAAAGTTGTATCTGCTACGACAAACGTTCCTTTAGATAGAATACTTCTTAAATTAGACAACTTGTCAGGCATAATGGATGAAGACACTGAAACTTGGCAGAAGTTTGCATTAGCAGCTGGTTGGCCTAAGTGGCAGCTAAGTCCTCCAAAAATATACGGAAGTCCAGAAGAAAAATTTAATAAACAACCTCCTAAACTAGATAGAAATTCTAGCAGTAGAAAAGTTGGGAAAAGAAAGTTTAAAAGTAAATTAAAAAGATAAGCATGTTAAGAGAAAGTAAAATTGTTAAAAATAAATATTCTAGCCCCATGGGTTTAAAAGACTCATGTTATTATAAAGCTAAAAAAGCTCACAAAGTATTTCCATCTGCTTATGCTAGTGGTATGATAGCAAAATGCCGAAAAAAGAAAGGCAGTAAGAAATGAGAATTGTAGATGACATAAAAAATAAATTAGGCAGTAGTCCATTACCTTGTTGGAGCGGGTACGAGAGAGTAGCTGGAACCAAGCCTGGTAGTAAAGGTAGTTGTAAAAAATCTCCACTGTCTATAAGAAAAACTCAAGCTGGAGCTAATTTAAAAAGATGGTTTAAAGAAGAGTGGAAAGATGAAAAAGGAAACGAATGTGGTTCTGAAGAAAACAAGTCTACTAAAGTTTGTAGACCTTCTAAAACAGTTAACAGTTCATCTCCAAAGTCGTGGAGTAAAATGAGCTCAGAAGAAAAAAATAAAGTTACTACAGCCAAAAAGAAAGTAGGCATGGGTAGAAGAAGATCTTCTAAAAGTAATGTATCATAAGGAACAAAAAAACTGGGCACCATACCCAAAGTTCCTGTAACCAAAAAAGGGGATCGAAAGGTCTCCTTTTTTTATTAACAATTACTTAACCTTATCTTAAGGA
>Ga0209603_1000753_pt1 | contig 37259 bp, 35 predicted proteins | sample COGITO_mtgs_1206_FD_184812 | JGI IMG/M metagenome (GOLD analysis project Ga0209603, IMG submission 184812) | Pelagic marine microbial communities from North Sea - COGITO_mtgs_120607 (SPAdes) (version 2) | ecosystem: Environmental > Aquatic > Marine > Epipelagic ... | reverse complement strand
CCCGCCTTCGCCCCCGCCGCTGCGCCCGCCGCCGCCGCCGCTGCCGCCGCCCTCGCCCTCGCCGCCGCCGCCGCCGCCCTCGCCGCCCAAGCCGCCGCCGCCGCCCAACTGGCCGCCGCCCCTGCCCGGCGTGCCGCCGCTCGCCACCGACAAGCAGTCGCGCCTCCTCTTCCTGGACCTCACCGACGAGCTGCTCGCCGAAGTGCGCGGGCCCACGGGCACCGCGTTCATCCCCGAGTCGGCGCGCATCATGCGCTCGGGCTACTACAAGTTCTTTGACGAGCCGTACGCCCTTGCCCTTTAACCAACACGAACACTGGCCCCTTGCCTCATGGCACCATGCCGATCCTTACTCCTTCAGGTACATCTCGGCCGTGCACCTGACCCAGAAGAGCTGCCCCTTCCTCGCCGACGACGGCCTCAGCAACTTTGAGACCAACCAGTCACGCTCGGAAGTCAACTTTGACGCGCGTTCCGCGCCACTCGAACCGCGCCCCCACCTTGGCGCACCCCCCCTCACGCGCTTTGACGCCCGCTTCGACGCCCGCTTTTGCCGTGGCGCGCAGGTGGACGAGACCAAGCCCAACTGCGCGCTGCTCCAGCCCACCAAGGGCCACACGATGATCCAGCTGGACGGCACGTGCGCCACCGAGGTGGTGGCCGACGAGCTCATCGAGGGCTTCTCCTTCGAGCCGCGGTGCCTCGTGGTCGTGCTCGCCGTCGAGAACGAGAAGACCATGTTTGAGTCCATGATGTCGGCCGGGCGCATCCTGACCGACCCCTTTGTAAGCTAACCGCGCCACTCACACCTTCGACCCACCCCTAGACCAGGTCGCACCACCCTTCTGGCACCAACGATCGCCTTTCACAACCCAGGAAATCCGCGTCAACTACACCATCGCCACGGGCTCGGCCCCCGACGTCAAGGTCGCGAGCGCCAACTGCCACAACAGCCACGTGCTGCTGCGCAACTACGAGCTGGACACCGTTGGGCAGGCCGACCGCGACGCGCTCGAGCAGGCGCGTGCCGACATCTCCATGTACGAGAACCTGATCGCCTTCACCAAGAACCTGATCAACTCGCAAGCCATGGTGACCACCGACGACCAGGGCATCGCCACGCTGATCCAGAACCCGCCGCCACCGCCGCCGCCGCCGCCCGCGGCCGCCGGCTCCGCCCCCGCGCCTCCCGAGGTCGTGTCGGGCGCCGCCCTCGTGCGCCGGTACGAGGACGCGCTCCTCGAGACCGAGGCGCGCGCGGACGAGCTCGTGCTCAAGCTGGCCGACTGCTTCGCCAAGGACCGCGCCTCGGGCGTCGTGTGCGGCCTGAGCAGCAACGAGGCGCCCTACCCCTGGTCGGCGCTCAACAACGGCAAGTGCCGCGGCCACGACACGCTCTCCACGCGCGAGGGCGACTACTGCGGCTACTGTAAGCCAGTTGCAATTCAAACCACCACACTGCAAAGACCATGCTCACGCGTGCCATTCCTGGTTGCGCGCAGGGGAGTCGGACGTCAACCCGCTGGCGGCCGACAGCAAGCTGCGCAAGGAGCTGCTCTCGGTGGGACCCTTCTGCTTTGACGACCAGGACAAGGTGCTGTACTGCTCGCCCAACGCCTCGCGCACGCAGCGCAGCGGCGTCACCGACGTCGACTACATGAAGCGGCCCGACCGAGAATATTGGCCCGTTTGCTTCGACTCAAACCCCACACACGCACATGCACGCACACAATGCACCTTGCGCATCAGCCACATGCACGCGTGCCACCACCCCATCAACCTTACCCCCTGACCCTACGCAGCGAGTTCCGGTTTGCGCGGGCGCGGCTCACGCCCGAGGTGGGCGAGGACACCGAGATGTGCCGCGCCAACCTGACCGCGCGCGTGCACAAGTGCCTCCTCAACTGCGACGCGTGCGGGGCCGAGTGCACGAGCAGCGTCGTGCGCTCGCTCGTCTCGGCCTACCGCTGCTCGCTCGGCCTGCCCACCATCGGCCTGGCGGCATCCTTCCACTCGAGCGACGTCGGGTTCACCATCGGCACGCGCTGGGGCGCGATCCGCGAGCGGCGGCGGCCTGCGGCGCCCGAGGACGCCTTCCAGGAGCAGTACCGCATGCTGATCCAGAACCGCGTCGACAAGCCGATGGCGCCGCGCAATTGTAAGCTGAGCACTCAAACCACAACACCTTGTCTATGCTACACTATCTAGTAGCCACGCCTGTTCCCTGCTCGCAGCAATTTCTTGCCGCAAGCCGCACCGCGAGTCGATCACGGGCCACTTTGTGGCGCCGCTCAACGAGAAGGGCGAGACGGTCGAGCGCAAGGGCTTCCACATGGAGTGCACCACCGACCTCGACTGCTTCAGCCGCTGCGGAAGCCACCCCGTCACGGGCATGCACTACGTGTGCACGCACAAGCTGGAGCTCTACTCGCACGCCGGCTACAGCAAGAAGGCGTACAAGAGCCTCGTGGCGGACGGCGTCGCGCTCAGGGCCAAGGGCGAGGCGCACGTCCAGGTGTGGCTTCCCGAGGCGCACGACGAGAACTTCTACCTGATGGAGGAGGCCGGTATTCCCTTGTGCCTCAAACACTTCCCAACCCCACGCACGCGCACGCCTGCGCTCGCGTTTTGCAGGCGACGACAAGTTTGACATCGAGCGGGGGACGGGCGTGTGCACCGACACGCACATCGACTACATGCACACGGGGTGCATGGACGGCGCCGGTGCGCTCTCGACCATGTCGCTCACCGGCTGCTCGGGCAAGGCCTTCGGGTGGGCCAACTTTTTCTGCGGCAGCGAGGTCGACTTTGACGAGGACTTCGTGTCGAACGTGGGCATCTCGGCGCGCACGATCCTCTACCCGCGCGTGCTCGTCGAGGAATCGATGATCAACGGCAAGGCGCAGCTGCGCCAGACGTGCTGGAACCCGCTCGACTGCATGGACAAGTGCGACTACATGGAGCGCCACGCGCGCGACAACGGGCTGCCCGCGCCCACGGCGTGCGCGCTCTGCGACCCGCCGTGCCCGAGCAACATCGGCGAGACGCTCGTGAGCATGGTCACGGCCCTGCGCGACGACATCGTCAGCGCCATCCGGCTCGCCGTCATCTGCCTCAACCCGGTCGCGTGCGTCTGCCAGGCGCGCCCCACGCAAACTCAAACCATCTCGCAATCCTCACGCGTGCCCGCTCCCCTGCGCAGGTGTTCATGATGCTCAAGCCCGCGTGGATCGACAACCTGCCCAACGAGTTGCAGCAGTGCTCGGTGCCCGACATCATGATGATGATCCTCGACAAGGTGGCCATCGGCATGATCGGGCTGATCGAGGGCGCCGTCAACAACCTGATCGTCTTCCCCATCAATGCGGCCCTCAAGCCCATCAAGAACGTCAAGATCTTCGGCTCCAAGCCCTTTGACTTCATCAAGCTCATGAAGAAGCTGTGCATCCCGTACAAGGACATCAAGGACTGCCGGAGCGCGGCCGACCTTGCCGAGCTCGCGGCGCTCCTGGGCTGCTCGTTTGACGACAAGAACCTGTGGAAGCGCTGCTACTACGAGCGGGTGCGCCATTCGCACATTGCGCCACCGACTGACCATTTCAGTCACCGCCCTTGCCTTGCGTGTTTAGGTGAAGTCGATCTGCTTGTCAAACGACGAGATGATCGAGGGCTACAAGGACCTGTTTGAGGGCCCGACCGCGACCGAGCTGCAGGCGCAGTTCAACGAGATCGTGGGCGACTCCTTTGATGCCATCGACCCGTCGATGCAGGCGCTCTTTGAGGGCGCCAACCAGAACGTCAACACGGCCGCGCAGGACATCTGCTCCGACCTGGGCAAGGGCTCGCTCTCGCTCGACCAGGCCATCCTGGCGTGCCTCTTCCACCACATTGAGAACTTCTGCCCCAAGGCGGACGCCGACGAGGACATTCCCACCTTTTTGAAGACGCTGCGCTGGAAGCTCGACGACGTGGTCTTCGACTGGGGCGCCGCGCCGCCTCCGCCGCCTCCCGTGGTGCACGGGCCGTATGAGGACCTGCTCGCTTCCGACCCCGAGGGCATGGAGATTGCGCGCGAGAAGCTCATGGAGTTCTGGCCGCAGCTCTCGTGCGCCCTCCCCGCCCTCCCTGCCCTCCCCGTCCTCCCCGCGACCGCCCGCGACCGCCCGCGACCGCCCGCATCCCCGCTCCGCCCTGAGCACTTGCCGCCCTCCCGTGGCAGGAACATTGCGCAGCAGACGTCGGGCGCCAACGTGGGCCGCGAGCACTCGCCCGACGGGCTTGGATACGGCCCAATCTACTACGTGAGCAAGTACACCATGTCGACGGCCTACCTGGCGACGGCGCACTTCAAGGACCAGGACGCGCTCAGCGCGCGCATCATCCAGGCGCGCTTCACGGGGCACTTCCGCTTCGCGTGCCAGGCCTTTTTAGAGTTCATGAGCGACCCGACCACGGCGGGCGCGGGGAGCAACAACCCCGAGCTGAGCGCCTTTCCCAACCCGGACGACTTCGCGTCGCAGTACGACCGCAACTGGGTGGCCATGGCGTCGGCGCTCTTCTCCGAGTCGTACTTCAAGGAGACGGGGCACATCTACTCGACGAGCGTGCACATGTTCTGGCAGGAGAACTGCGAGGAGCCCGCCGTTCACCGCTCGGCCATGCCCCAGAATCTGTGGCAGATGGACGCCAAGGTGTACGGCGAGGAGGACCTCTTCTCGCACGACGTGCCGGTGCACAGCTTTGCGCCGCTGCGCGCCTTTGGGTCGCTGCGCCAGCTGCGCGACCTGGCATCGGGTGGCAACGGCAACGACTTCAAGGAGGACTACACCAACGTGGCCGCACAGGCCGACTTTGCGCACGACAAGGGCCACCGCCCCACGTACAGCCTGCACTCGCTCTACCGCGAGCATCTGTGCAACCCCACCTTCAAGTACAGCATCAACGACGCCATCGGCAATCCGCCCATCGGAAGCAACTCCGTGTACGGGTTCAGCTCCGGCCCCAACTTCATCAGGGACGCCTCAAAGGCCAAGCTGCCGCGGTACGACATGTTCGTGCCCAACGGCATGCTCGGCGCATCGGGCACCCGCCGGCCGCACCACGAGGGGTGCGGCCTTGGCATCGAGTCCGGCGGCTGCGACACGACCCTCGCGCCCACCTACTTTGACACCAGCCTCTGGTCATGGGCTTACGTCACGAGCAGCCAGTAAAAAATGCGCAGTTCGAACCAACACACACGCACACCCACACACGCACACACATGCACACCAGACTCACGCGTTTTGCCCCAGACTCACGCGTGCCTGTTCGCGCGTGCGCAGCGATCCCAAGGTGACGCCGGGCTGGCACCGGCTGCTCTACCTCAAGGCCTTCACCGTGACGGCGTGCGCCGCCAACAAGGACCAGACCTGCAATTCGCAAATCAACCGCGCAACCGTGGGGGTCAACTTCAACCTGGACTTTGCGGTCGCCCAAACCTTTCAGCGGGAGCAGATTGACAAGTTCCGCAACGCGCTGTCAAAGAAACTGCGTGCAGAGGCGCGCCAAAACAGCCGAGGACCAATCGGCCGTGCGATTTTCGGCCGCCGGCTGTGGCAGCTGCACGAGAAGCGCGACGCGGCCGACGAGCCGTCGGCCGACGAGCCGGAAGACGGCTCATTCGACGATACGGTCGACGATCCGGTCGACAAGCCACCCGTCGAGCCGAGGAACGAGTCGCACCGCAAGCTCTACGTGAACTCCGAGGGCGTCTACGATCTGGATTCCATGCTCCGGGACACCGAAGCGGGCGGGGATTGGCTCAAGGTGACCGATCGGTACTGGGGCCTGTCAAAAAGCGAGTCGGCGCTGCGCTTTGACATGATCCGCCAGCGAATCAAGCCGGGGTACATCACGAGCGTCATCAACGGCCTTTCGTCGTACACCGACCCGGCGCCTGCCGACTACCGCACCGGCATGGAAACGCTCGCCGCCACGCGCTGCTCCGACTTCATCAAAAGGGTCTTTCCCAACGACCCGCGCGTGAGCTGCTGCCAGGACGCGCCCCCGGGCGGGTATTGCGCCCCGGCTAATCCCTACCAGTCGCGGCCGGAGTGCAACCAGGCCCCGCTGGAGCTGGCGGACACCAACGAGGAGACGATGGGCGAGGAGTTCCTCGTGCGCCTTGCGGGCATGTCGCCGCCGCCCACGCCGCCGCCACCGCCGCCCTCGCCGCCGCCGCCCTACCCGCCCGCGCCGCCGCCGCCGCCCGCGCCACCCATCGCCATCACGGCCGACCAAGGCAAGGCCATCGCGCTCATCGCGCAGCGCCAGTTCTGCGACTCGGTGAAAAGACAAGCAACCTCAAACCCACACATACGTATACACACTACACACCCTTCACAATTCCGTTCTTTGCCGGGTGCGCAGGTCTACATCATCAGCGCCGAGGCACGCTGCTCGCGCCTCGCCTCGGCGATGATGACCGCCTTCGTGCTGGGCAAGGGCTTCTCGCCGCCGCCGATGCCGCCGCGGCCCGAGGTGCAGGACTCGCCGCCGCCGCCGCCGCCCTCGCCGCCGCGGCCGCGGCTGCCGCAGGCCGAGGACGCGCGCATCGTCTTCCAGGAACCGAGGGCGGTCACCCTGTCCACCTACTTCTTGGGAGGCCCCGAGACGGACCCGGCCACCGCAAGCACCAACCTGGGCAACTACATGGCGCTCGAGAACGTGGCCAACGCCACGCGCGAGGCCGCGCTCGCGAACATCACCTCGCACCTCGACCAGGACAGGTGGGCCGCGTGCTCCCAGACGCTCGTCGACATGGGCGCCCTGCTGCCGTGCCGCACAGGCGACTTCCCGCACCGGTGCATCAGCGGCGCGCGCCACTGCGGCAGCGTCGAGGAGAACACGCGCGCGCCGTGGATTGAGATCGATTTGCGCGACGGCAAGCCGGACGACCGCGACTACTACTTCTTTGCGCTGTACATCACGCTGCCGTCCGAGCCCGAGTACGGCCGCCTCTTCTTCCAGTCGGCGCAGGGCGTCTCCGAGGATCGCGGCGACGTGACCAACCGCTTCTACGAGCTGGAGGTCTTGGACATCAACCACAACCCGCTGCCAAGGCAGTGCAAGCCGTACCACAAGCAGCAGGTCGACTTCTTCACCGAAGGCATGTCCTACTTCCAGTACGTGTGCCTGAGCGCGCTGGCGGACGACGAGGCCTTCAACACGATGCGCAAAGTGCGCTTCGCGCGCCTCACGCTGCTCGGCAACTACCGCACGCTCTGGATCGCGGGCCTGCACGCCGAGTGGCGCACGGTCGAGGCGCTGCCGCCCTCGCAACCGCCGCCGCCGCCCCTGCCACCCGTGCCGCCGCAGCCGGGGGCGCCGCCCGACCACCCGACCTTTGCGCCCACGTGCCACACGTACGCGGGGCTATCCTTCGGCGACCGGTACAACGTGTCGTTCCACGAGCCGTGCGGGCTCACGAGCGACGCGTGCTGCCTCCTTGCGCACGAGCACAACCACACCGCCGCCTTCCACCTCTCGCCCTCCGGCTGCTGCACGCTGCTCAACGTGGACGAGTCGGACTTTGCCGACCTGGCCTCGCAAACCGCCAAGCCCGAGGCGCTCGGCAACGCCACGCTGCCCGTGGTTGCGGTCGCCGGCGCGCGCATCAGCTTGCCCGCCGCCTTCTACAGCCAGCTGCCGCCCATGCCCATCGGGTAGCGCGCCCGGCCTCTAACGCCGCACGCATCGCGCGGCGGCGCGGCGATGCGCGATGCGCAGAGCGCGCGCGTGCGCAATGAAGGCCACCGAGTACACCGCCGTCAAGGCCGACGATGCGCCCAGCGCCGTCGACCGCGGCACGGCGAGCCTCGCCCTCGTCGTGTCGCTGCTGAGTTGCCTCGTGAGCCTCATGGCGATCGGATTTGTCGTGGTCTCGATCCGTAAAATGTAGGCAACCCGTTTGATAATTAAGTATTGCAAATTGGAAAAACTAGTGGATGAATTACTTGAGCACTTTGGCCCTCGGGGCCAGGGAAGGCCAAGGTGCTCAAGTAATTCCAATTAATTGGATTCTTAAGAATTTAGCCCCCTCGCGCGCCTCAGTTGAATCGCATCTGGAAGCTCACGGGCGCCTGTGGCGGCTCCTCCACCGGCTCCAGGCCCTTGGTGCTGATGTACGGGTTTGTGCGCGAGAAGACGGCGAGGATGGCCTTCTCGGTGGAGACGCACATCTGCGAGATGAGCGGCGCCTGGCCGCTCTGCTTGCTGCGCAGCGCCATGGGGTTGGCGTAGCGCGCGCTGATCTGGAAGAAGACGATCGTGCAGAAGGCCATCACCGCGGCGATCCAGATCGAGTTGCCGCCGTTGTTGGGGATGAGGTCGGAGACGAGCGCGAGGAGCAGGTAGACTACGACGAGTGCGTAGGTCAGCGCCGTCATGATGTAGGGCGCAATGTAGGCCGAGACGCCGCCGATGGCGCCCTCGGCGCCCGTGACCGCGTTGAGCTGCGCAAAGAGCACCGCGTACTCGCTGGCCTTCTCGCCGCGCTGGACCTGGTCGATCTGCTCGCTGATCATCAGGACGATGGCGGCGAAGGGCGCCAGGCCGCCCGACGAGCCAAACATGGAGCCCGCGGTGAACTCCTTGTACCGATCGACGAGCTGCTGGTCTTGCCCAATCGGCAGGCCCTCGGGCATGATCTTGGTGCCGCGCCCGCCGTACTTGACGATGTAGGGCACCGACGCGAGCGTCAGGCCGATCTTGTTGGCCAGGTAGGTGCTTCCGCTGCCGTCGGGCAGTGGCATCAGCGCGGCGGCCGTCTTGGTGCTCACCATCTGCGACTTGACCCAGAGCGACAGGTTGATCACCGAGCCGGTCAGGTTGCCGAACTGGTCGATGATGTTCCTGTTGCTGCCGAGGTTGTTCTGGATGCGCGAGACGAGCAAAAAGGCCGAGAAGGTGGAGATGGCCGAAATGGCCACGTCCGAGTTGAAGTGCTTGAAGGTCTCGGGCACGCCGTCGACGGTGTCGTGCAGGCGCCAGAGGCCCACGGCGACCGCGCAGACGCCCGCGAGCCACGGGCCCGCGCCCCAGAGCAGGTCCATGACGATCGCCGCGCCCCAGGCGTTGGGCGCCTTGTTGAGGCGCTTCCTGCGCATCTGCGCGATCATCTCCCTCTTTCCCTCCGCCACCCGCAGGTTGGTGTAGGGGATCGGCTGCATCACGGTGGGCGTTTGCAAACCCAACGACAATGCTCCTTGTTACCATACACACACGCACGCCATGCTAATTTGGTTTACACAAACTGGCGCGGGCGCGGGGCCTTGCGCTTGAGTGCGGGCGGCTCCTTGTTGCGTGGGGCCGCCTTGGGCGGTGGGGTGGTGCACGCTTGCGCGGCGCTCTCCGCTTCTTGCGCCTCGCGTTGCAGCTGCTTTACGGCGGCCTCAAGCATGCGCGTGCCGCGCGTTTGGGGCTTGGTTGCGCTCTTGCCAACGACGCGAGCCATGAGTTGGTTGGTTGGTTGGTTGGTTGGTTGGTTGGTTGCGCGCGCACGCACGAGCACCGGAGCTAGTTGCTTTTGACGACAACGGCGACGGCCGCGAGCTTGGCCTTGAGCTGCAAGTTCTCGTCCTCGAGCGCGCTGATCTTGCGCTTGAGGCGCTTCAGGTCCAGCGCGTCGGTGGCACCGGCATCGGAGTTGGCGTTGGTGCGCCCCGCGCTGTGGGTTGAGCTGCCGTCGTCGTCGTCGTCCATCGCCGCGCCGGCAGCGGAGTCGGCCTCCGAGGACGAGCCCGCACCGTCGGCTTCCCGCGACGGCGACGCCGCTTCCGAGGAACGCTTAGGCCGCGCTCCGGGCTTGGGTCGGCACCGCTTGGCCTTGCAGCCCTTCTCGTTAAACCGGCACCGCGAGCAGCCCCACTCGCCCGGCACGACCGGTGCCCGCTGCTTGCGCTGCTTCTTGTGGGAGAGGGGCGCGCTCTCGTCGAGGTCGCTGTCGTCGTCGCCGCGAGCGGCGGCGGTGGCCTTGGGCGAGGGCGGCGGCGGCTCCTCGGGGGGCGGGCACGCGGGGCCGCCGTAGGCCTTGGCCGACGAGTTGCCCACCTCCATGATGCGCGTGTCCAGGAAGCTGGTGGGGGGCGTGGGGAGCGTGGGGAGCGTGGGGGGCGACTCGAGGCCGTTGGCCACCGGGCAGGTGTATCGCGAGTCGCGGTGGTGCATCACAAAGTGGTCAAAGGTGGCCTTGGTCTCGTTGAACTTGAAGTAGAGCGTGCGCGTGCGCAGGTCGTCGTGCGGCACCAGGCCGTGCGAGATGGCGATGCGCGTGTGGGGCCGGCCAGCGTGGCGGTAGATCGGGCCCACCACGTTGTCCTCGATCGCCTGGTCGAGCTCGGGGGTGAAGGGCAGGTGCTTGGCGACGCGCTCGCGGATGTGGCCCGGGTTGCGCGCCAGGTACTCGATGAGCTTGCCGAGCATGGACGTCCACCTTCCCGGGGAGAGGTCGCCAAAAAGCGGGTGCGGGTAGAGCAGCGCGCACACGCGCTTGCCATCGGGCTCGCCCGATGGCAGCTTCTTGCCGCTGGGCCAGCTCGGGCCCTGCAGGATGGCGGAGGCCACCGGCTGGTTTTGCGTGCGGATGAGGGAGCTGAAAAAGTGCACGACGATGTCCTCGACAACGTTGATGAGCGGCACGTAGTCCTCCTTGTCCGGGAGCAGGCGGCGCACCTCGCTCTCGATGAGGTGGCGCATGTACGCGTCCTGCATGACGTGGGCGTAGGGCGCGCCGTCGATCAGCAGGTTGGGGTTGCTCAGGCGCTCTTGGTGCGTGGAGGTGCGCAGCGCCTCGGTGCGCAGGGCCGTGACCTCCGTCTCGCTGATCGGGGTGGCGGTGCCCGCCACCACCGTGTCGTCGGCCTCCTTCCTGGAGCGCTGGCGCGGCTTGCGGCGCGTCACCGACGTCATGACGGCGCCCACGTCCTCGGGGGTCGCGTTGCGCGCGATGAGCGCCGTGCGCAGGCCGCGGCCCGGCTTGGCGCACTCGGCGATGAAGCCTTTGACCTCGGTGTCCACGCCCACGATGGTCATGTCGATGCCGAGCGCGTCGAGGTGCGCCGCGACCGCGGCGGCGCGCGCCGAGATCAACGTGGGCAGCGAGGTGTACACGGGGTCGCCGGTCGCCTCGTCGATGCACTTGAGGATCCGCTCGGCGGTTGAGACCGTGTCCTCGCCGTCGGTGACGATGAGGACCTGGTCGAGGTCCTCCATCTTGTCCATGCCCCAGAGCGTGTCGACCGAGTCGACGATCGCGGTGCCGCCATTGGGCGTGGGCGCGTTGAACCGGCCCTGCGTGTTGCTCATGCACTTGGCGGCCGAGAGCACGAGTTTGACCGGGTTCTGCAGGTCGCGCATCGACCCGGACGCGTCGAGCAGGATGCCGACCTTTTTCATGTTGGGGTCCGCGGGCGGGGTGGGGTCCGAGTGGAGGCAGTCAATCTCATTGTTGAAGGCGTACACCCAGCTCAGGTGGAAGTTGACCTCGCCAAACATGGCAAGTACCTGACAAAGTGCGCGCGTGGGGAAAGTGTAAGTTGCGCACGATTGGTGCGCGCACGCACGAGCACCGGTTCTGGTGCGATGCGGTGCGCAAACCGTGGGCCGATCGTTGGGCGTGGGCATTGCAACGTCAGCGAGTGCGCAGCGCACCCCCAGCCCGTACGACCAGCGGGAACTCCGGTGCTCGTGCGTGCGCAACACCCAGACTTTGACAAGTATGGCATCTGACAATTCTGACACTTCTGGCAAGCGGCCCGCCGATGGGGTCCCGGCCTCGTCGTCGTCCAAGCGGGCGCGCCCCGGCCCGGCGCCGGAGCGGGCCATCGGCCAAGGCACGGCCGTCATCTTCATGTGCCCGGACAAGAGCGCGCAGCGCTACGGCACGGTTGCGCAAGTGCACGGCTCGTGGGGGTGCGTTCGCCTGCGCCACAACGACCGCCGCTGGGTGCTGCTCGACCAGCTGCTGCCCCAAGGGTCGCTGTCGATGAGCGAGGAGGAGCAAGCGCGCTGCGACAGGGAGGACGACTCGGACCTGGACTCCCCGACCTGCCCACCCACGCCGACGCCGACGCGCGTCGACGACCCCGTCTCGCCCGCGCCCGCGCCCGCGCCCGCGCCCGCGCCCGCGCCCGCGCCCGCGCCCGCGCCCGCGCCCGCGCCACCCCCTTCGCCGATCGCTGAGAGGGCCGACGACTCGGACCTCGAGGATGGCTACGAGGTCTGCGCAGTCGCCGCTGCGGTGGCCGCGGTGGCCGCGGCGAGAGCCGCATCGGCAGACGTGGCGGTGCGGACGGGGGACTCGGGCTTGGAGGACTCGGACTTGGACGACTCGCACACGGAGCCGTCGCCCTCGCCCACGAAGCGACCCTCGCCACGGCCGCCGCCGTCAGCACCAGCGCCGGCGGAGGCAAACGCCAATGGGGAGGACGAGGACGACGACGAGGACGAGGACGAGGACGAGGACGAGAAAGAGAAAGGGGAGAGATGGGGCTGCTCGCGGTGCCGCTTCCGCGAAAAGGGGTGCGACTCCGCACGGTGCCGGCCCAAGCCTGGCGCGCGCAACGCTGGGAACGCGCGGCCACGGGCGCCCATTGCAAAGAAGACGAAGACCAAGACCAAGACCAAGACGAGGAAGAAGGTCGAGGTCGAGGTCGAGGCCGAGGCCGAGGTCGAGGCTGTCGTCGCTGAGGGGCTGCGGGAGCGCGAGGCCCAGGAGAGCGCGAACGAAGTTTGCGCGCAATGCGGCGGCGCGCCGTGCTGCTGCGCGCAGATGCTCTGCAACCACAACGTTCCCCAGTCCGATTTGCCACCCGAGCTGCTTGATGAGCCGGAGGCCGAGCCGGAGGCCGAGCCGGAGGCCGAGCCGTTCCAGCCGGAAGACGGCGAGGTCGTCGAGGAGCCCCCCGCGGAGCAGGCGCCGGAGCACGAGGCGGCGGCGGGCGCGGCGGGCACAGCATCCACCGACCACGAGACCGAGCGGATGGCATTCCAAGAGGCGCTGTACGAGCAGCGAAAGGCGTGCCTCAAGCGCCTCCGGCCAGACAAGTTCCCCTTCTTCCGGGCGCGGCGCGTGACGACAAAGACTCGGTCCATCGTGAGCGACGGGCTTTTGGCAGTGCCCGACGTTGAGGTGGGCTACGACCGCCTTTACAAGTTTGTGGCCGAGTTCCACCACTCCGAGGAGCTGCGCCGGTCGACGGCCGACTCGCTCATGGTGGCGCTCACCGCGCGCTCGAAGAAGTTTAAGGGCCTCGAGTCCTACCTGGCCTACGCGGCTGCGGCCGGCAAGACGGTCGACTGGGCCAACTGGTGCTCGCACATGACCGAGACGGTCTTCCACTGCAGCTTCATGCACTGCAAGGAGACGCACCGCGTGACCATCAAGGAGTTCATGAACCACATGTGGCAGAGCGCGCGGGGGATTGCGCAACAACTAGAGATGCCCATCACACCAGAGGAGCCGCATGCGCCGTAAGATCGCTAACCACGGGCGCGTGTTTGTGAGTGTGTGTATATGTGTGGGGAGTTGGGGTCGGGTAGCGCCATGCCGGGGCCGTTCAAATTTCAAATACATCTGCCAAGGCGGCACCCCTCCGAGGAGCGCGCAAAGCTCTTGCACAGCCTGGGCAACTACCACGAGGTGGGCACGGGGAAGCGGCACCCCTCCACGGACCGCGTGCCAGTCCTCGCATGGTGCATCTGCATTGCTCTGATCGCCATACTGGCGATTGTGGGCATCGGACACGTCACAAAGCATCGCAGCCACAGCAACGGCCTCAGAAACGACGCCGACGACGGGGGCGACGGTGCGTTCAGCGCCGCCCGCGCCCCGGTCCGTTCCTCGGCCATTTCCAAACGGGCGCGCAGTAGCAGTAGCAGTAGCAGTAGCAGAAGCACCCCCCCGCCCAGGCCCAGGCCCAGGCCAAGGCCAAGGCCAACCCCAAACCCAGCGCCGGAACCAGCGCCGCCACCGCCACCAGCGCCGCCACCGCCACCAGCGCCGCCACCTCCAGCGCCAGCGCCAGCGCCAGCATCGCCCGCGACCGAGCCACCCATTCCCCCCTACCCCTCGCCACCTCCACCGCCGCCGCCGCCGCCGCCCTCGCCCTCACGCTCACCCCCTCGCGCGTGGCCACCGCCATCCACGCCGCCTGCGCCACCGCCGTCTCCACAGCCACGATGGTCACCGCCCTCGCCCGACCCACCACCACCGTCGCCGGAGGCAGCGGTCACAGTGGCAGCGACCAACGTGACACTCGTGCCATAACCCCGGGAGCAATTGCAGCATACTAGAAGCGGCGACACGATGGCGTCCTCCAAGGGTGGTGGTGGTGGTGGTGGTGGTGGTGGTGGTGGTGCGTGGTACGAGGATGGGTACACAAACAGGGCGGGCAGGATCGAGAAGAACACGGGCACCGAGGAGCCCTTCCTGGTCGAGCTGATGGCGGTCAGAACGTGGCAGTGCCTCAACGGGTGCGTCTCGCTCGACTGGAATTACGAAAATTGCCTCGTCGCGACGATCCGCACCGTGGCGCCCTCCTTCCGCATGGCCTACTTCCTGACCGGCGTCTACCTGATCCTCCAATCGCTCTTCTTCCTGGAGTGGCCACTGGTCTTCCGGTACGACACCTTCACGTCCAACCGCGGCCGGTCGCCCGGAAACCTGACCATGAACATCTGCATGATGCTCTGGGCGCTCGACTTTGTCTTTTTGGCGGCGGCGTACCACTACGTGCGGCTCAACTCCAAGGGCGGGTGGGAGTGCTTCTCGTCGGTCACGGGCTACCGTCCCGCGCGGTGGGTCGCGGGCCTGCTGTACGGCCTCTTCTTCATCGCCTCGGCGATCATCGGCATCATCTCGACGCACACGATCCTCAGCCACATGTGGCACACGCGCAACGTGTGGTTTGCGGGGCTCCTGGTGTTCCAGTGCGTGATGCTCGTGGCCGGTGCGCTCGGCGACGCGATCGACACGGGCTCGCCATGGGGCGTCCAGGAGGCCTCGCGCGTCGCGAGTGTGCTGCTCGGGCTGCGATTACGCGTGCTGGTGCCCGTCACGGTCATCTTCTCCGTGGCCGCGATCTTCGCCTCGTGGCCACCGAGCTATTGCGCCGAGTGTTGACCCCCAGAGGCCATAGATATGCGTGTGCGGGGCGTGTGTATTAATAAGTAGCCATGTTTTCGGGGCCCCGACTCGACCCCTTTTCCGCGCGCCTGCTGGCCATCCACCAGAAGGGCAAGCGCGAACCCAGCACGGGCGCCGTTGGCGACGCGCTCACCGACATTGCCAAGGAGCAGGTGGGGCCAGAGGCGGAGCACACGGAGGCGGAGACGGGCCAAGCGGCGCACTCGTCTCCCGACTCCAACATCGCGCTCCTCGAGGTTGAGGAGCGCACCCCCGAGCGCACCCCCGAGCACGCCCCCGAGCACGCCCCCGAGCGCAACCTCGAGTGCGATCCCGAGCTGGGCGGGGCGATGGGTGCGCACATGCAGTGGCAGGAGACGGTCGACACCGGCTGCGCCGAGTGCGGGGGCATGGGCAAAAAGAGCGACCCCGTCGAGGAGTTGCGAGCTGAGATGACGGCGATCAAGGCGCGCCTTGCGGAGCTGGAGGAGGCTGTGGCAGCACTCGAAATGCCGTAGGCAGTGTACCGTTGCGTGTTTAGTATCATCATCATTACAAGCGTAAGCCACACGTTTTCTGAAAAGCCCGCCGATTTTGTGCGCGCGCGGCAGAACCAGGTTGCCAGTGCTCGTGCGTGCGCGCACATGGCTCGGCCTGACCACGCACGGTGCGCCACCATGGAGCCAAAGAAGTTGCGCAAGGCCGAGGAACCGGTGCTCGTGCGTGCGCAAGCACAAGCGCAAGCGCGCACGGTCAACCACCTTTTTGACTTGCCAATTGAGCTCCTTGGCGAAGTCCTTGGGCACTACATCCGCGACGCGCGGCCATGGAAGACGCACCCAAAGACCCTTGCGCAAGTCAACCTAAGCATCGAAGCACTGGAGGGGATTTGCAAGCGCTCATCGATCCTCCGACTCGTCATTCCGACAACCGCCAGGCTCAACTACGGCCTCAAGCGCCAGTACGTGACGGCCATCATGGCGCACACCCTGCGCAAGCAAAAGCTGCTCCTCGAGCGGCACCACTCGACCGACCTCAACTGCATCAACGGGGCCGCGATGCGCGCCATCTACGAGGCGACCTGGTACCAGGTCACGTTTGTGCAGACGATGGTCAAGGACGGCATGGAGGACCTGTCAATGTGGCGGTTCCTTCTGGAGCGGTTGAAGAAGGTCGAGCCGCATTCCTTTTTTGCGGGGTTTGTTGGCGGGGAGTGGCAGGGCCTGCAGCAAGTGGTTTAGATGTGCGTGTCTGTGTGCGTGTCTGTGTGTCTTACAATGATACTGATTTGCAATTGGTGTGCATGCCCCCTTGCGTCCGGCATCCGGTGCGCGCCCATGGCACGGAAGCGCAAACGATCGGAAGCCACTTCGAAGGGCGCTGCGCTCGTGCGTCCTCCCGCGTCGACAGGGGTGGTGCCCGAGCTGCCCGATGAGCTGTGGAACCGCATCGCCTCCTTCAATCTGAATCACGAGGATGCGCACTCGTTTCCCGACATCTCGATCATCTCCAAGATGCGCCTGATCAAGCGCTCCCTCTTCACATACCTAACCGACGCCATTTACAAGAAGATGTTCAAGCGCATGGTCAAGCAACGCGAGGCCATCCGACTTGCGCAGACCGAGGCGGACCACGACAACCCGGAGCTTTCAAGGACCATGCGCTTGAGGCTCGAGAACCTGCGCTTGCGTGAGGACAACCACGACGATGTCCTGTACGCCTTCTACCTGAACATGTGCAACCTGATGCACTTCAAGAAGGTCAAGACGATCCCCGCCGTTGGGGTCGTTGCCGCGCTCATGCTGAACAAAATCAATCATGTGACGGCCGATCCCCTCGAGTGGGGCAGCGAGGCGTTTGATCGGCCAGTATGGACGGGTATGTCGAGAGGTGACGTCCCGTTGACGCTACCGCAGTGAGGGCGCCGGCAACGGTTGCGCTCGTGCGTGCGCACACGAGCGCGCAGAAGATGTTCTACGATCTACACGACATGCGCTACGTGCGGATCGTGAATCCCGAGATGTACGCTCGCTTGACTTCTTTGGACGCGGTGCGACCGCGCGGAGGTTCCACGTTCCGTTTGGGTAGGCAAAAGGACGGGGACAACATCAACAGGTTGTTTTTTCCGCTTCAGTAGCATTCTAATAAATCACGCGTAAAGGGCGTTTCCTTTTACATGACCCCAAACCTGGCCACAAAGTCCCCGTCCAAGCTTCCGCCCGAGACGTTGCTAAAAGACGACGCGTTCGACGAGAGGGTCACCCACGAAGAGCTGGCGTCGGAGGCCGTGTCGCCCTTTGGCCTCGTCTTCTTGGTCGTGAGCAGTCGACCCTCGCCGATCTGGCTCAGGGGCACCGTCTCGATCACGGGCGGCGGCATGCCGCTGTCCCTGCCCTCCGCGGTGAAGAGCGACTGCGTCTCGATGGCGCGCAGGATGTTCGACTGCATGAACTCGTTGACGAGCGTGTGCGCCGGGAAGGCGGCGACGCGCGCCCACGCGAGCTGCCGCGGCAGGCGCTCGTGCTCGGGCGCGTCCTGCCACACGTACAGGGCCAAGCGCGCGCCGTCGGTCGCGCGTTGCAACGCGCGTCGCTCGGCGTCGAGCGCCTGCCACGCATCCTGCGCCATCGAGCACGCGCTGCTGCGCCAGTGATCGAGCTGCTCCCCCAGGCACCGCAGCGCCTTGACCAGGCTCTCGTCGCGCACAAGGTGCTGCGCGTGCACCGGGACGGTGGCCATGACCCCAAAGATGGCGAGGATCGCCGCGGTCGCGCCCAAGCACGTGTACGGGTTGCCGTACTTGGAGTCGATGCGCGAGAGCGGCTCGCTGATGGCCACGCGCTGCGCGTGCGCCACGCGGCACGAGGCGAGCCCGCGCGACAGGAAGATGGCGTCGGAGCCGCGCATGCTCTTGAGCGCATCGGCGATCGGCAGCAGCTGCGTGCGCACCGAGCGGAGCACGTAGGCCTTCTCCCCCGGCACGCCTCGGCCCTCGAGGTAGGCGCAGACCGATCCGAGCGTCGTGCCGAAGGCGCTGCCGCACACGGTCACGTTGGCTCGGGCCTTTGCATAATCTCTGGGCCGCTTTCCGCTAGTAGGAGTCGGCAGCGTGAGCACGAGGCGTCGCACGTAGACCGCCGAGGCGCGCTGGTACTCGAAGAAGGGCCCCAGCGCTTGCACGCGATCGTACCCGGCCGACTGCACCTCGGCCTTGGACAGCTCGCCCGAGCTGCTCAGGTCGACGATGAGCGGCGCGCCCACGACGTTGGCGGGCACGCAGGTGACCGGCGGTGTCGGCGGCACCACCTTCGGCACGCTCAGCTCCATCGGCTCCGACCTGAGCGTGAGCGTCTCCTTCAACATCGCCAACGAGCTGCTCGAGGCGGCGCACGACGAGCAGCTCGCGGCCGACGAGCTCATCTCCCTGGTGCTCGGCTTTGCAATCATATGCACCGCCGTGCAGTCGCGGCTCAACAAGGCCCTGGACGATCGGCGCAAGTCGGCCATCGCGTCGGCGCGGAAGCGCGCGCAGGACGAGGTCGCGTCCGTCAAGGCAAAGCTCGGCCCGGACATCGGCTCGCTCTTCGACCAGGGGTTTGTGCAGGCGGCCGAGCAGGCCGCGGTCAACGAGCTCGCCACCAAGCGGTCGGGGCTCGACTTCTTGGCGCTCGTGGTCAACATCCTTCAGCGGATCCTGGTGGCGATCAGCGTGCAGCTGCTCGCGGCGTCGGTGCGGGCGCAGCAGCAGAGTCGGCTCGTGCGCACGGTCTCACTGATCGGACTCGCGATCTTTTTCGTGTTTGTGGAGTCCTTGACCAATCGACACGTGTGACACTGTCTTAGCGTGCGTACACTCTATACATTGGTTACAAGTTGCAAACCGGCCAATGCCGGATCCTAGGGGTGTCAGATCCTAGCCCTGCGCCGTTCCAGTGTCTCTAACCAGTTTTCCAAGGGTATGGTCAGCTTGCCGTCCCTGACCATACCCAAGGGATGACCATACGAAGTGGTCCAGTTGCCGGCTCTGATCTCGTCGGCCCTAATAGTTCCGCGGGACCAGTTCGGTGGTGGTGCGTCAAACTGAGAGGCGTGCTCGTACACGTCAGGATTCACGATGCGCACGTAGTTGAGGGCGACGGTCTGGTAGATCATTGTTTGTTGCCTGTGCGCGCACACACGAGCACAGGCACGGGCGCAAACACCGGTGCTGCCACTTTCGGCACACGCACGGGTACGAGCGCAGCGCCACCGTGTATTGACTTTGCGGGTTGGAGGATTGGTGTGTGCCACGGCCGCGGAGACGTGCCAGTCCGCGACCATGGCGTGGTGGGCGACCGGCTCAGCCGGTAAGCGCCACACCCGGGTGCAAAAATCAGATCAATATCGCGCAGGTCGGTGACCCGCGTGCCAGATATTAAACTGACAAGAACAGATACTACACTTGATCTTAGCCAAAAGGCCGAGAAGAATGCTCATGGGATGGCCACAAGTTGCAAAGTAGTAAACAGAAAAAAAAATCACACACTTGCGCAAACGCGCCGAGGCTAAGCGTCCGCACGCTGCGTGGCGCCGTCGACCTTGGCCTTGGGAACGACGTAGCGCAGCACTCCTCCCTTGCCGGTCGCTTGCAGTTCGACGACGGCGTCCTCGTACTCCTCGGCCTCGACGCGGCGCTTGGCGGCGTTGGCCTCAAACACCTCGCGAGGCCGCTGCGCCCATTCGATGCGGAAGGCGCTGAGCTCCACCTTGCGGGTCTCGAGCGCGTGAAGCAGCCCGTCCAGCATCTCGGGGCGATTTTTGAAGACGCCGTTTCGAATGTTGTCGCGCAGGTGCTCGTGGCGGCTGCCGATCATGCCGTGCAGCTGGCGGATGCCCATGTTGGCAAAGCGCTGGCGCTCCGAAAGCGGTGCGGCGCGTGCGATGGTCTTCATCTGTTTTTGGGTGTTGGGAGGGTTGCGCGCATTTGTGCGCGCACGCACGAGCACCGCTACCCGTGCCCACGCGTGGGTGGGCACCTTGGCTGGAGTCGGTGGGTTGGCTGGAGTTGTGGCGTGCCGGTTGCGGGGACCGGGTGGGCGCCGCGCACATAATTCACGCGCGCCGATCGTGAAGAAGGTATGCGGCCCTACCAGCGCGAGCTGCTCCAGGACGCCAGCCTCCTGTGCACCGTCCTGTTCAACTGGCTCGGTGCGGCGGCGATCGCCGACGCGTTCTCGCCCACCCTGAACGCAAAGCGGGCCGTGTCGGTGTACGTGGCCACGATCGCGGTTGCGGTGAATGGCTACTCGCTTGCGCGCAGCGCCAGCTTCCTGGGCAAGGGCGAGGCCCCGAAGGAGTCGATCCCGGGGCTCTTTGCGGAGATCGTCAACCTGACGCAGGTCTGGGGCACGCTCTTTGCCGTTGCGCGGTACTTCAGCCTGCCCGACGACCACGACTTTTACGCGCGCTCGCTGCTACGCGTGGTGTCCGAGTCCATCTTCGAGATGTCGCTCGTGCAGGCCGGGGTCGGCTGGGCCGCGGAGGCGCCCGTCACGGTTCTGGAGCGTCTGGTCGCGTGGATGGCCGCCTACCTCGGCGGCGTGCTGTGCACAAACCTCTTCCTGGTGAGCGTCGTGCTCGGGCGCCGGGGGTACTGGGACCGGCCGGTGGGATCGACGCCCAGGACGCTCGAGACGGCCGAGACGCGCGCGGTGACGGGTGTGCGCGTTCCGCTGATGGTCTCCCTGAGGTGAATGAAAGAAACTCGCCCCACCCCCACCCCCACCCCCACCCCCAAAAAAAAAATCGCCGGTGCGCACAGGTCGGGTGCGCACCGGCCCGGGCTGGCACTTTGCAACTGGTGGGACGCATGAGGGGAGTGAGAGTGAGAGTGAAAGTGGGCAGTGGGCAGTGGGTAGTGGGCAGTGCGCTTCACCGCTCGGTTGCGCAATGGCGGCCGCGACCGACTGGTGGGAGTCGGAGCTGTTCACGGTGTCCCGCACGGGCCCCGTGGTCGTGCAGTTCACCACCGAGGCCTGCGCCCTCTGCCCCGACGCGACGCTCCAGATCGACGCCGTCGCCAAGACGCACGACTTCGCGTGGCACATCGACAACGCCTTCAGCAGCACGCTCGCCGAGGAGTTGGAGGTGACCGCGCTGCCGGCCATTTTGGTCTTCCACTCGATCGACAAGCACAAGGTCTACCAGAAGCTGCGCGGCGACGACGTGAGGCGCATCCTGCACGCCGAGTGCGTGCCACGGCTGGTGCTGGACGGGGACTTTTAAGTTCGCTAAAAATAACTAGGTCTTATCTGCGCAGAGAGTGTGGGCGTACCGTTACCATGAACGACGCGCAGTTCGGGTTGCTCATTGCTACCGCACTCGCGCTATTCGCCGCGCTCATCGCGCACGTGACCGTGTGCGCCGAGCGGCACGTGTGCGTCAACGAGGGCACGTGCACCGACCTGAACAGTGGGCACTGGTACGACCCGTCGTGCTCCTTTCGCACGACCGTCACGCCCGCGGGGTTCAAGCTGCTCAACGCGTCGGTGCAGTACGAGACGATGCAGCGGATGAATCGCGGCGTGTGCAGCCCCGGGCTGCGCCAGCAGGTGGCCGCTCTAACGGGCGACCTCGCGTGCGTGCGCAAGCGCTCGTGGCCCGACGCGTACCTGGCCGAGATCGGCGATCCGGACGCGAGCACCGACCACGAGCGCCATTGCGGCAAGTGGATCGACGCCGGCTCGGTGGCGTACGGCGAGCAGAAGTGGGCCTTTTTTGATGCCGGGGACGTGGAGCGCGACGTGGACAACCTGGTGCGCGCCAAGGGCGCCTCGCGCATGGCCATCACCGACCTCGGCAAGTTTCGCGCGAGCTGCCGCTCGATGGTGGCGTCCAACTCGCAGGGCGCGTCGGCCAAGCAGGCGTACGACCTGCTCTTTCCGATGTTGAACGTCGCGTCGATGGGCAGGGCGCTCGAGAGCGTCGGGTTTCTCGCGTCGCACTACTGCGACACGCCCGCGCTCGTGGGCGTGGGCCTCAACGGCGCGACCTTCACGGCCAAGGTGCTGAGCGGCACCGTGCTGAGCGACCAGGCGCTCAAGAATGCGATGTACGTCGTGGGCGAGGACCGCGGGGTGCGCAACCTCGCGATGGCCTTCGCGACGGCGATGCGCGAGCTGGAGACGCTTCGGCCCACGACGCAGGAGCACGCCAAGGCGGTTGTCCGCGGCACGTACCGCGGCACGTGGCTCGAGGGCTACGTGGGCCCGTCGCTCCTGATCACGCGCGCGGTGTACAACGAGCCGCTCGAGCGGTTTGTGAGCGCCTTCGCGTCGCAGGGGCCAGCCATGGCCCACGCGTACCTCAAGGGCGTGGCCGCCGTGTGCTCGCTCGCCGCGCAGGCGGTGGTGGTGCCGGAGCAGGGCAACCTCCTGCCCTTTTTTTCGGAGCAGACCCAGGCGGGCCCGGGCGCGTCGCGCACCGCGGCGGCGCTGGGCCGCCTCATCGTGCCCGACGAGGACCGCGACACCGTCACGGAGCAGACGCTGCTCAACGCGTCGACCGTGCGGCTCTCCGCGCTCTCGGCGCTCGCGAGCGCCAGCCGCGGAAACGCGCGCGACGTCTGCCTCGCGGCCGCCAAGCGCGTGTTCCCCGACGACTTTGACCGCATCGCCTTCAATGCGCTGGTCACGCCCGCGCTGTACGACCGCCTCGAGCAGCTGAGCAGCTCGGTGCGCGAGTCCGCGGCCGTCGCGCTGAGCCAGGACACGATCGGCGGCATCTTTGCGGACTACGCCAGCCGCCAAGCCGCGTACACCAAGCTGCGCGCCACCAAGCTGCGCATCGCCGGGGCGCCGCGCGCCTCGTGGGCGGGCATCGACCGCGAGTTTCGCCGGCCCGACATCCTGTCGGACGACGGCGCGCTCACGATGATCGTCAAGCAGGCGCGCGCGGTCTACCTCGACCGGCTGCTGCCCGTGGTGACCGGCGCGGGCATCTGCGAGCACCCGGCGCTCTACCCGGGCGTGTCGCGCAACGCCTACCTGCTGCTCACCTCGTCCTCGGCGTGCTCGATGGTCCTGCCGGGGCTGCTCGTGCCGCCCTTTGCGGACGAGCGGTACGACGACGCCTCGCTCGCCTCGCGCATCGGCTTCGTGATGGCGCACGAGTTCATGCACGTGACGGCCGAGACCAGCCAGTGGAGCGACGCGTACGCGCACTCCCTGCTGGGCGACTACCCGGAGTCGACGCACGTCGAGGCCATCGCCGACTTGGGCGCCGCCGCGAGCCTTGCGCGCCTCAACCACGTCTCGAACGAGACCGTCTGCGCCTCGGTCTCGCAGCTCTTCTGCGGGCGCGTGGGCTGGATGCCCGTGCTGAACGAGCCGCCCCCGTGGCACCCGCCCGCGAATATGCGCGGCGACAACATGTGCCAGTTTTTGAGGACACACTTCGCTAGCTAATTATTCTTTGGTTTGTTATTAACAAGCGTGCCGTTTGTGGACCAATCACGCGCGCCCGCACGCGCGCGCATGCACGCCGTCGAGCAGCACGTGCGGCGACGCGCCACCGCGGCCGCCGCCGCGGCCGCCTCCGAGATCCGGCCCATCAACGCGAAGAGGATGGGCAAGCGCCCCGCCCATGCCGCCCGGGCCTCCGCCCCCGCCCCCGCCCCCGCCCCCGCACCCGCCCCCGCACCCGCGCTGCCCGCAACACTTGCGGCGGCGCACGGAGAGCCCGGCGTTTGCGCAAGCGACGAGACCGCTGCCGTTTTGGGCGGCCTCGAGGAAGGCGTCAATTCCACTGGCAAGGCCAGCAAGCCGCCCAACGCCCCTCCCGGCCCGCTGCCGAGCAACGAGCGCGGCGAGCCGTCGCTCCTGCAAGAGCGACCCGGCATCGACGCCGACGAGAGCTACGGCTCGCAGGAGCACGCGCTCTCCTCCTATCTCAAGCTGCACCCGGTGCTCAGCCTTGAGAGCACGAGCTGCCAGACCCTGCAGTTGGTGGCCGATCTCGTGGAAGGCACCTCCATCCCGACCAAGGAGCTCGAGATCGTGCCCAAGCCGCACGACGACGAGTACCTCAGGTGCAAATTGCCCCGTTTGAACCCACCGCACTCATGCGAAGGCGTGCCGGGAGGCCACGCTTTGCGTACGCAGTTCGTTAGCCAGAGCACCTTTACAAGTTGCAAATCTCACTCTGGCCACTTACCCGCGTGCGCAGGCCACCAAACGTGGAGATCGGCGAGCGGCCGTGCTGCTTTGGCGACCGGTGCATCTGCGTGTGGCTCGCGCGCTGGCGCTACGGCGACGACACCGACATGGCCTTCATCGGCACCGAGTTCCTGCTGCCGTCGGAAGCGACCGAGTTCAAGAAGTCGGGCAAGCTGCCACACACTCAGGGCAAGTGCCTCGTGTGCAGCCGGTACGTGACCACGTACATCTACCGATGCGCGCGCGCCGACCCGACGTTCAAGCCGAGCGCGAGCATCCCGCTGCAGGCCTTTGGCAACTCGCTCGGCGTCGAGGCGGGCGAGAACGTGCCCACGCACGCGAGCGTGGCCAACGACTCCGATGGCTACCGCCAGGAGGCGCTGCTCTTCGTGGACGAGCAGTGGGCCGACACCAGCGCGGCGCGTGGCGGCATGGCCTCGCTGCTCTGGCGACCCGTCGTCAAGTTTGTGACGACGCACTACGAGTACGTCAAGGACCACACGGGGTTGCCGCGGCTGCTGCAGCGCAACGTGGGCGCGGCGGACGAGTCGCCGATGGCGCATTTTTACCAGCCGGCAGGGGAAGCGCAGCGTCCGCCCCTGTCGGCCAACGCAACAGCGACGCCACCAACGCCACCAACGCCACCGAGCCCGCCCTCGCCGACCTCATGAAGCGGAGCCGCAGCGTCTTCGAGCCGGAGCTCGCGCCGCTCTTCGCCGACTTTGAGGACGTTGGCATGTGCGGCGCGCTGGCGCGGCTGCGCGCCCGCTTGGCGGCGCGCGCACCGGCGCTCGTGGTGCCGGCGTGGGTCTGGTCGCTGGAGTATGAGCACGCCGTCACCGAGTGCGCGCGTTGCGACGACGTGCCCGCGCTCCTCGGTGCGCTTGAGGGCGCCACGCGCGCGCTCACCGGCGCGCCGGCACCGGCCGCGCCGCCAACCGCGGCGCCAACCGCGCAGCAAACCGCCGCCACCGTGCGGCTGAGGTTTGGCGAGCTGCTCGAGGCGCTGGCCACGAAGGAAGCGCGCGCTGTCGTGGGCGACGAGCAGGCGCTCGGCCCAAACGTGGACAAGCACGCGCTCTCGATGCTGTACCACGACGCGTACTGCGCTGCCGTGTGGACGTCGGCGCACGCGGAGTACTTGGGGTGCATCCACGATTTGCTGGGCAGCCAGCCGGCCACCGAGGCGCTCGTGCGCAAGTTCATGGTGCCACCGCCCGAGCTGTACACCGTGGCCAACATGAGCCACCTGGCGCAGCTCGGCGCGCTGACCGAGCGCACCGCCTCGGCGCGCTGCTGCTCCAAGTCGTCGCAGGCGCTGCTGGCCATCCTGACGCGCGTGACCAATGCGGGGTCGCGCGGCTGGGAGACGACGCTCCTCGCGGCCCTCAAAGAGTCCGACGGTGCGGTGCGCGTGTGCATGCAGAGCCTCGCCGTGGCGCTCACCGGGCTCAACCCGGCGGTCCACCCGGGGGTGCGCCGGTCGTGGCGCGAGCGCTTCGCGCTGCTGCGCGCATTGCGCGTGCAGACGCCGCAGGACTTCAAGGAGGTCGTGCACAAGGCGCCCGGCGCGATCAAGGAAGCCATCCGGCTGCACCTCGCCGCCAACTTTGTGACCGACTGCGCCACGCTCGATGCCATGCGCCACACGCGCCACCCGACGGGGCTGCTGTGCGTTCCGCCCATGGGCATGCCCGCCGGCTCGCTCGCGGCCGCGATGCACCGCATGGCGGACGCGGGCGCCGACATGGTGGCGCGGCGCGAGGTGCCGGCCGTGGCCATCAAGCGGCACCTGGTGAGCGAGCCGCGCTCGCGCAAGAAGGCCGAGTCGCGCGTGAGCCGGCACCCAAAGCACGAGGCCGAGGCGATCAGCTACTCGTCGTCGTGGCTGGGTGGGCGCTCGGGCCCCTCGAGCCTGATGGTGCGCCCGGCGGTCCAGGTGGTCAGCGGCCTCCTCTCGGCGTCCTACCGCTCCATCTGGATCCCCTTTTGGCTGCACGGCAACCACCACGGCCACCGCGCCTCGCGCCTCGACTCGGCGCAGTACGCCGCGCTGCACCACCAGTCGGCTGCGCACCGCATGTGCACGCTGCTGTCCGACGAGCAGTTCCGGAAGGCCGAGCGCATCGTCCTCGCCAATGCGGACGCTTCGCTCTTGACAGTGTCGCAGGCGTGCGCGCTCCTGGACATCCAGCCCTCCACGGACGCCGCGCCCGGGTTGCCGTGCTCGGCCTCGAGCCGCGCGGTGCAGGACGCCGAGGTCGAGGTGATGAACCTGTGCGCCAACGACGCGGCGCTCCTAGTGGCGTTTGCGCGCATCGCGACGCTCCGGGCCACGTTGCTCTCGTACGACCTCGGCGCGCAGACGCGGTGCAAGCAGGCGCGGGCCATCTGCCAGCGCCTGCTGCTGCCGTTGGAGCCAGGCGAGGACCCGTGCGTTGCGGTGCGGACGCGGTTGCCGCAGCACGCCACGATGCTCTACTGCTGCTCCGAGTGCCGGCGCGTCGTCAATTCGGTGCAGGACAACACGGGCAAGGACCTGGCCTTCAACGAGCTCGGGCTGTCGGCGAGCATGCTCACGGTCGATTGCGCCACGTGCGCGGGGCACATGCGCTGCGCCAAGCGCTCGTCGGCCGCGCTGCGCACGGCGGTCGCGCTCGAGGCGTCCGCGGAGCAGCTCGAGCTCGAGCAGCTCGAGCCGGTGGCGTCGCCGCTCCTGCCGCAGGATCTGCGGCCCGCGACCATCGTCGCGACCATGTGCACCCGCCAGGCGACGGGTCGGGCGTCGGCGTCGGCGTCGGCGTCGGCGTCGGCGTCGGCGTCGGCACTGCGCGACTCGTCGTCCGAGGTGGCCAAGTTTCGTCGCGACCTCAAGTCGTGTTTTGAGCAGAGCCAGCGGGCCACGAGCTGTGGCGACGTGCCGCTGGTGCGCGTGCCGCTCCTTGGCCGCGCCATCCGCGTCTTTGGGAGCTGGTACGCCCTGTGCAGCACGTGCGGTGCCCTCGCGCGCGTCACGCCCTCGTCGCGATTCCGCGACGAGATCTGCTGCCTGCGCTGCGACTTTGCGATGCTCGCGGGCAAGCACGCGGCGAGCGAGATGCGCGCGGCGCTGCCCAAACCGGCTGCGCCTGCGTGCCGCTACTGCGGCAAGCTGGAGCCCGAGAACGGCGCGGGGATGAAGTGGCGCTGCATCCCGGCACCGGCTGACACCGGCGGTCGCAACGCCTTCGTGCCGCCTCCGCTGCGCAACGTGTGGTGCGCTCCACTGCTCATTTTTCAAACCTCACACCGTAGCTGGGTCACGGCGAGTGTCACGCACCCCCTTCAAAAGGTACTGCCCCTCGCACTACCGCTCGTGGCTCCTCAACGCGCACAAGACCATGTCGACGGCCGACATCTTTGCGCACCTGATCAACAAGGCGCGCCCCATCCACGGGGCCGAGCACGACAGCAACAGCAAGCGCCGAAGGCTGGTCGCTGTCGATGCCTCGGAAGACGGGTCGGAGCGCACGCAGGCGCCCAAGCAACAAGCCAGCGCCGCCTCGAAGCGCAAGTCGGCTCTCGCACGCGTCATCGGCAAGAACAACCGGCAACGGCGGCTTGGAGCCCAATGAGACAACTTTGTTTTAAACAGTGTGAACGTGCCGCGTGTCTTAGCACGAAATCGCAATCACAAACACAATCACAAACACAAACACACACACTAAAGCTACGCGGCGGGCACAATGTGCGTGTTGCCAATGCGTGGCGCGCCCGGGCGCAGGAAGGCCTCGAGCAGTTTGGCTTTGCCCAGCTGTCCCGGGTCTTTGCCAAAGGAGGCGCGGTAGTGCTCGCGCAGCACGTGGGCGCTCAGCCCTTGCACGATCTCGGCGTTGGGGTGTTTCGGCGGGGCGCGGCGCAGCACGGCCGAGGCGGGCTGGTCGAAGAGCGAGACGCCATTGGGCGCTTTGGACGCCGGCGCGAGGACGAACCGGTCCTCACAGGGCGCCGCGAGGGCTTTGCGCTCGCAGTGTATGATGGCTTTCATTCGCTGGTTGCGCGGCATCGGGGGTTGTGCGCGCACGCACGAGCACCGGAACGTGCGCAGACGGACGAGCTCGGGAGGAGGGGAGGGACCCTTCCGTTTACTGTATCGCACGTTTATTACTCGGACCGCCTCCACACTACCAACACGGTGGCTACTACGATCCCTAGGAGACACACGGCTGACGCGGCCAGGTGCGATTTTTGCCGCGGCGTGAACAGGAAGATGGCGACCAGCATCGGCAACGGGATCGCCGGGTCGGGGATGAGCACCGCGATCAGCGAAATAATGAGCGAGAGGATGGGCGGCCACAGGCTGCCGCGGTGCGTGTACTCGGTGCGCGTCTCGGGCCACGGCAGCGTGCCCGACGGGTAGCTGTTGTAGCTGATGGCGGTCCGCAGGTTGAGCCCCGCGGCAAAGAGCAGCCAGCCCGCAAAGAGGCCGTACCCCGGGCCCAGGAAGAGCAGCGTGCCGAATTGCGGGCCCGGAAGCGTCCAGGCCTGGATGATGGCCGACCCGGCCACCGCGAGGAAGGCGGCGAGGAGCAGCACCCCAAACGAGATCCACAAGAAGACCCCCTTGGTTGAGGAGTGCGGCGGGCCGGTCAGTGGCACGGTCGATTTGGCGTTGTTGGCGTTGTTGGCGTTGCTGCTTCTGGTGGCGCCGTCCTCGGACTGGTCGGACGGCGCAAACAGCCCGTTGAGGGTCAGGTTGAGGATGTTGCCGTCGTTGGTCTTGGTGATCTTGGTGGCCTTGGTGGCCTTGGTGGTGCGCTCCGCCTCGTCGTCCAGCTCGGGGTCGTCTCCGCTCCGCGACCCTATGCGGAAGAGCACGGGCCACACCGCGCACAGGCAAAAGGCGGCGGCGACGCACATGGCCGCGCGCAGGTGCGCCTCCTCGCGAAACACCTCGATGGCCGAGATGGCGCCCGCAAAGATCAGGTAAAAGGCCAGGCAGATGAACCAGCCCGTCAGGAAGGTCCACACGACCTTGAAGAGCGGCGATCCCTGATCGGTCTTCTTGGTGTGCATGAACGCGTCGCGCGGCCAGAAGACGCCCGGCGACCACGCGGCCTTGTACCGCTCCGCCACCTCGCGCACGGTCACGCGCTTGCCAAAGACGTCCGGCTGGCCGTTGCGCTCGCCCTGCGACGCCCACGCGAAGAGGGCCAGCAGCGTCACCGCGCCGAGCACGGCAAATCCCGCGATGACCACGAGCGGGCTCGTCTTCACCACATCCTCGGGTGGGTGCTCGATGGCGATCACCTCGTCCATCAACACGCTCATGGGTAGTGCCACAGCCGCGATTCCTTACACTACCGAGTCTCAAGGGACCTTATCGCGTGCTCTGGAGGCGCTGCTTTGCCGCGTGACTGGCGGGTTTAGCGATCCGACTGCGCGGCGGCTTGGTGGGCGTCTGCGCCTTGAGGTGGACGCGCGCGACGCGTTTGGGCGACGCGCTGGCTACCACGGACACGCGCTCCGTGGCCAGGACCACCTCGGCCAGCAGCTGCGCGAGGGGGCCAAGCAACCCCTCCCGATCCAAGCACGCCGACGCAAATGTGCGCCACCGCTCCGAGCGCGCAAAGAAGCAGAAGGCGGACCGCGCCTCCATGGCGCGATTCGGGTCGTCCAGGATCTTTTCGGCGAGCACGTTGACAAAGATGCGCTCGGTGGGGTGGACGATCGCGGCCTCCTTGGCCAGGAAGTCGTACCTCGAATTGCTCACCGCGCTCATCAATGCGTGCGCCCCCGTCGACTCGCCGACGCAGCGCAGCCCCACGAAGCCGCGAAGGCCCTCGGCCACGTCCAGGAGCACCCGGAATGCCCTGCGCCTTGTCCACTCCGGAACGGGCGCGGCCGAAACGAAGCGCACGAGCATCTTGTGCAGCGTGGCGGCCAGCAGGCACTCGCAGTTTTGCAAAAACCACGAGGGGATCGCCGCGTGCCGGCACGTCCCGAAGGCGATCGTCGCGGACCTGTCCACCAAGCGCGCAACGTCGTGCGCAATTGGGCGGATGGCAAAGTCGTCGATTGCGCACAGGTCGCACACGGTGTCGGCGAGGGCGCGCGACACCTCCGGCCATCGGGTGTCGATTAGCAAGTTTGCGCAAGTCAGCTCCACATCCGGTTCCTCGGTGCTGCACCCGTGCAACAAATCCGAAAACAGGCAACGGTAAATACGGTGGCGCTCATCACTGATGGACACCGAATCCGCCATCCCCACAGATGGCAACCGTCGCCACTACACACGCACGCACGTGCCCTTGCTACAAGTTGCAAACCGACGCCCTCTACAACGACACGAGAAATGCGTGGAATTGTTCGATGGCCTCCGCCGCAGTCGGCATCGGGCGCCGGCGCCGCGGCTCGGGCACGCTGTGTCGCGTGCGCCGACGGCCCGACCCCCCGGAATCTTCTGCCTCCCCCCCCTCCCCCTCCCCCCCCTCCGTTTCCTCCCCCTCCCCGTCCGTCGTTGTCAGGTCGATCACGACGGCCAGGCGCTTGGGCACGGGCGTGAACAGCGCCGCCTCGCTGTGCAGCATGCGCTGCTGCGCCACCACCGCGGCGGAGCGCTTGGCGCGTTGCGCCATGCCGCGCTGCTTCGTCGGGTGGTAGCCGGTCGGGTTGCCGATCGGGTGGTACGGCCGCGCCATGGCCATGTCGGCCTTGCGGCGCTGCCTCCGCGCCAAGTCGCCCATCTCGTTGATCTCGTCGTCGGAGAGGTGCGCGTTGAGCTGGGTGCTCAGCTCGGGGTCGCCGTGCGTCAGAATCGACACGAGCCACCCCGGGCCCTCGGCCACGCGCGCCTCGCAATGGAAGCCAAGCGCGCGGCTCAGCACGTGGACGCCCCGGTCCTCCTCCTCCACGTTGTCGTTGGCGAGCACGTCGCAGTCGGGGCCGTACCAGCTCCAGCACTGGGAGAGCGCCACGATCTCGACGCGATCGACGCCCCGTTTGTGGCAAGTCTCGGTCACGGACAGGATGTAGTCGCCGTGGCTGATCGAGTGGCCAACTCGACCGGTGCGCACCATCCGCTGCGCGATGAAGTCCTGGACGTGCACCTCGAGCGGGCCGGGCTGGCCCGTCCACTCCATCGAGCGCAGCTGGTTCTTGGTCATCACGCCGTAGACGTCGGAGTGGCCCAAGTTGCCATCCGTTCCCTTGGCCATTGGGACGTTGCGAAATCCCCAGAGCGGATGGGCCTTGTTCATGTACTGGCCCAGGGGTGCGAGGCGCAAGAACGGGTTGGACTCGTGGCCGCCCAGGAGCTGCGCCAGCCGCGCCAGCGGGTACAGGCGGTGCACCTCGTACTCCCGGATGCGCTTGCCGTTGGGGGTGGACGTGTCCGTGTCGCGGGCCCGCGAGTGCGAGACGGCAAACATCTGGCCCGTGGGCGCGTCGCGGATGATCGAGAGCCCCGCCCAGTAGCGGTGCTCCGCAAAGTGCACGCCGCCATAGAAGCGCACGGGCACGCGCGTGCGCCCGTTGCGCGCAAAGCTGATCACGGCGTCAAAGGGCGTGACCACCCCGGCTGCGCCCCGCCTGGCTTCCGAGCACACGGCGCGGTACGTGGACACGAGGGCCAGCGCGGGCGCCGCGTGCTTGCCCTTGGTGTCCCTCGCGCACTGGTCAAAGATGAGCGTCCAGGCGTCGGCGGCGAGGTCGGCCATTCTTGGCAATTCTTGACAATTGGGGACGACGCGCACGCACGAGCACCGGATCCGGTGCCCGATCAACGGTTGCGCTACTTGGGCTTGGGTCCAAGTCTTGCCGGTGCTCGTGCGTGCGCGCATCAACCACGCCTCAATGAGCACCTTTGCGGACGAGTTTGCCAAGGCTGCGCGCGAGGGCCAAAAGAAGCGCAAGCGGCTCGAGGAGTTTGAGCGCGACTCGCTCAAGGACAAGCTGGCAAAGGAGTGGAGGTCGACCAAAAAGTCGGTGCTGGAAAGTGCCGAATCGAGTGGCGCAACGTGCTTCATTATACACATCGACTTTAAAAAGAACCAGGAGTACCAGCCGAACAACAGGGACATTACGGACAACTTGCCCGAGGACCTCAAGAAGCTGCGCGACACGGAGGGTTGTGACGCCCGGCTCGAGTACGGGCACGATGGCGCCCACACCTGGGAGATCATTCTCTCCTGCACGGGACGCGTGAACGCGCTAAACGACAAGGACCTGCAAGCCGAGACGAGGACGAAAGGGGAGGAATCGGACCCAAACGGGGTGCGATAAACGAGTCATTCGGGGACTCGTGTGGGTGCGTGTCTGTGCGTGCATGGTTCGTCGGAGTCGACGCGGCGTGTCCGGTACTCGTGCGTCGTCGGCGCAAGAGAGTGTACTTGGAAATATCGATCTGCTTAGCCACGTGCTTGCCTGCATTGACGACCCCAATGCCGAGGTGGTGGGGCGCGCAGCCGCGAGCTGGTGCGTGCTCAACAATCTCCACAATTCCATGCTCCTCGAGGAAGATCCTTGGCGCCTTCTGGTTGCGCGGGTGAGCGCGCGCATCCTGCCGCCCGACGACTCCTTCTGGGCCAAGCGGGTGTGCGACCACCCCGACGACTTAGCGTTCTTTGAGCTCTGCTGCCTGGCGCGCCTGCAGCGCACCGGCGTGGCGCGCTCGATGGTGCGCACCCCGTTCAAGATCTTTATTAACAGCGACGCGCAAGAGCGGTGGCGACGCGTGGCCGACGCGCATGGCGGAGGCGCCGTCCTCGACGCGAACCGCAAGTTCACTTGGATCGTCGAGGCGTGGGAGCGCATGGACCCGCTCGAGCGACACGTCTACCAGCTCCAAGTGAATAAAAACTTTGCCGCCTTGGGGTTTACCGAGGGGTGCTGCACGCTACCCGGTGTCCGCAAGTACAGCTAACGCCGGCCGTGTGGTTACAGTGCTCGTGTGTGCGCGCCTTGGCTGGTTGTTGACATTTTTTAGTGCTTGGCATGGTGCGCACCAGCACGCGGTCGGGCGGCGTGCACCGGCCGTCGCCGGTGAGCCTGCTCGTGTCGCTGGCCATCGCCAACGTCAAGCGGCGCTTCAAGGCCGAGCACGCCAAGGCCAAGCGCGCCGGGAAGGACGTCAAGCAGGCGGAGTTGGAGCGCCAGAGGCGCGAGCGCCAGAATGAGGAGCGCGCCAAGCTCCGGCGCAAGGACGCCGAGGTGGTCGAGAAGCTGCTCAACATGGGGCAGTGCGCCGTGCGCTTCAAGCTGCACGGCGCCTGCCAGATGGTCCGGCGCGATAGGGTGGACAGGGCCAAGTGGCTCAAACGGCGCGAGTCGATGAAGCGCACCTCGTGGGTGCTTTGCAAGGCGTGCGATGACGAGGGTCGACACGCATGGCACAACCCGTTCCAGTTTTACGCGCCCAACGAGCTGCACACCGGCCATCGCCACGTGCCGTGTTGTGTGCACCACAGCGTGTACTGCCCGTCGGTTCACGAACTGCGCAAGGGACCAACGTTGCGGGACGTGTGCGTCCTGCCGCGCGACGGGTGTTGCGCACTCGACGCGCCGCTCGTGCCGCCGACGCCGTCACCACCCGAGCCGCCCGAGCCGCCCGAGCCGCCCGAGCCGCATCGCTTGACGTTTCCAAAATGCCAACGGAAGCTGGCCGGAGGTCCGCCAACGCCCGACCACGCCCTCACCTCCACCAACGTCGTCTGCAAGGTCTCGGAGCGCGACTACAACCTGGAGGCCCCGCTGAAGCGCGCGTTGCGCCAGAGGGCGCACAGCCGCAAGAACGTGCTCGGCATGAACGACGCGATCTTCTACAAGCACATGCGCGACCACAACCTGGAGCCGGAGGAGGCGCACTTCGAGGTGCTCAAGCGCATGCGGCTCCTCCACGCGGGTCGCGGCAGCACCTACGAGCCGCCGGAGATGGGGCACCTTGTCCTGGGGCTTTTGGATGGCAAGCCGATCCCCGACTCGATGCTCCCACCGATGGTGGCCGACAACCCGTGGCAAACGTACCTAGACCAACGGCTTGTGGACAAGGCAGGCTTGGTCGCGGCACTGGAGGCGTTTTAGTGTGATTTGCGTGTAAATTTAAAGGTCGGCGGCCAGCTCGAGCGCGCGCTCGAGCGTGGTCGCGGACATGTACTGATAATTTACCCAACTGGGGTCGGAGTAGCACCCCAACCGCACGATGGCGGTCGGCACCTCCTTGAGGTGCAGCCCGCTCCGCAAAAGCTCGCGTGCGCGCGCACGCTCCCCGGCCGCAAACGTCGCGCGGAACGTGGCCGCCGCGTCGTCGGGGCGCCCTCGCCATTCGGTGGCGACCGCGCGCACGCACTGCATCGCGGCGCACGCCAGCGCGCCCCCGGTTGGTTGGGGCGAGTAGCCATTCTGCCACACCACGTTGAAGAAGGGCACGATCGAACGGGCGATCATCGCCCCCTCGGCGCTCACGAGGTCGCTCTCAAAGAGCGCCTGGATGCGCGCCTCGGCCTGCACCGGCGCGCTGTTGGTCAGTATGCAAAACACGGGCACGTCCTTGAGCAACGCCATCTCGAGGCGCAGCATCTCCCGGTAGAGCGCGCGCACGTGGCTTGCGTTCGCATTCTCCCAGGTCCCAAAGGCCGTGCGCTCTGGCTCGGTCATGAAGGACAGCCCGATGTAGGCGAGCTCGCACGTGTGCGGCGAGACCAGGTTGGGTTTGGCGTCGTGGAAGCGTCGCGGGAAGTGGCTGCACAACTGCCGCTCAAACTTCCAGGCCACGCTCAGGCACACGGCGAGGCGTAGGCGCGTCTGGTACGACAGGTCGAACGCGGTGACCAGCATGATGGGCAGGTCGTTGCTGCGCAGCGCCCACGCGCTTGCCAGCTCCACTGCGCCCGCAACCACGTTCCACCCGTCCACGGCGGGCGAGCTCAGGTGGCGCGTGACGAGCGAACGGACCGCCGGGCCGTGCGCACCATCGTCTCCGCCACGCTCAAAGTGCGCAGTCCACAGCTTGTGCTTGACCAGCTGTTGGTAGAGGAAGCTGAACGAGAAGAGCACGATCGGCACCACGGTGCGCACCGATTCCTGCGCCGGGTCGTCGACGCCAAAGTCGTGGTCCACCGAAACGGGAGACGTGCGCGCTTCGCACATGTCGGTGTACTTGTGGATCACGGGCGACGCGTGCACGCCTGGATGCGCGAGGGTCGTGGCCAGGTGCGACAGCCCTTGGCACGCCTTACGGATCGCGCTGGTCACGCACTGCTTGAGGGTCCATGCCGCGTGAAAGTAGCGCGACCCTTTGGGGCGCACAAGCGCCAATCCGCTGCGCAGGTCTTCCCATTTGTGTCGAGTTGGCACGTGGTAAATGCACTTAGCGAACGCTAACGTGACGCATGCGCAACCGTGCGAGCGATCTGGTCAGCGCTCGTGCGTGCGCGGCATGGGGCTCGGCGGCGGACCCAACGGCGCAAAGGCGGTGTTTCTCGACAAGTTTGCGGGCGCCTTCACAAATGTCAAGCGCCTCGAGGATGTGCGCACGCTTGTCGGCGTGAGCCGTGCGCAGACCCTCACCGTCATGGACGGCAACGTCATGATGAATGCCATTCCCAAGGAGGTCGACACGTTCCAGGGGTACGTGCGCGTCTTGTCGTACCAGCTCAACGAGGCCATCCAGGCGGCGGCGCACGTCGTGGTGGTCTTCGACGATCCCAAGGCCATCACGCGCGCCAAGGCCGACGAGCAGCAGCGGCGCGACCAGCTGCGCCAGGCGCGCGTGCCGCTCTGCTCCGACGACCTCGTGGCCACCATCTTCGACGACGACTACCACACCAACGACCTGCGCGCCGACGGGTGCAACGCCAAGCTGCTCATGGAGTTTCGGAAGGCGCGGCCGCGCTTCTACGACGCGGTGTGCGCCGAGCTGCTGCGCAAGTTTCGCGCCGAGATGACCGGCGACGGCGCGTGGTCGCTCACCTTTGACGGCGTCGACCGGCGTGGTGGCGACCGCGGCATCGGCGTGCCGCGCGAGGCGGGCGTCCTCTCAACCGACGACGCCTTCTGGCAGCCGCTCCTCACGCGCACCGAGCCCATCGGCGAGGGCGACCTCAAGCTCACCGACGTCACGCAGCGCGTCCACGACGCGAGCCGCCTCGAGGGCACGCCCGTGCACGGCGTGCTGCTCAACCTCGTGACCACGATCGACACCGACTCCTTCGTCATCGAGCTGCTCCAACAGAACCGGCGCGAGCGGCGGGCCGAGGAGGCCGACCGCGACGAGCTGACGGTCCTGTGCCTCAAGGAGCGCGCGCGCAAGCGCAAGGGCGACGACTTTGTGACCGACGCGCACTACACGTGCTGCGACATGCAGACCTTCCACGAGCTCGTGCTCGACTACGTTTACGGCACGCAGAGCCTGACCGACGCGATGAAGGCGCGGCAGCCCGCGGCGCTCGCGCTCCTCGCCGCCGCCTTGGCCTTTTGCGGCTGCGACTTTGTCGAGGTCAAGGGCTTCCGCTTCGACCTCGCTCTGCCCGTCGTGCGCAAGATGGCGCGCACGCAAGGTGAGGACGAGTCTGTGGACACCATGGGCCAGTTTGAAACTGAGCCCGGTGGCAACCTTTCGGCCTACGGCGCCATCAATGCGTTTGCCAAAAACTACATCCAGTCGCTCGAGGGTGTGCCACGCATGAAAAAGGCCAAGGAGAACGCCTCAACCTATTGCAATCAGCAGCTTCGTAGGGTGCTCTGGACGTGTTCCTACTGGCACCAAGTGGAGCTCAAGGATTGCAACCGGTGGGGCTTCTCTCCTCACTGCGGGTGAGGGGGTGCGCTTAGTGTGCACTTGGTGTGCGCGTAGCATGTGTGCGCGTAGCGTGTGTGTGTGTGTGTGTGTGTGTGTGCGCGCGTGTGTGGGACCGGCTGTGGAAGCG
>Ga0209603_1000745_pt1 | contig 37467 bp, 20 predicted proteins | sample COGITO_mtgs_1206_FD_184812 | JGI IMG/M metagenome (GOLD analysis project Ga0209603, IMG submission 184812) | Pelagic marine microbial communities from North Sea - COGITO_mtgs_120607 (SPAdes) (version 2) | ecosystem: Environmental > Aquatic > Marine > Epipelagic ... | reverse complement strand
CGCGTCGTCCATTTGCGGATGCCATGCGCTCACGAAATCCGTGTTTGTTTCTTCTTTTCCTTTTGGAAGGTTGAAATGTTCTTTTCATACTTGTTCTGCTTAAACGCTTATTGCGAAGCTAGCTCCTAAAGCGGTGCAAATATAACACAACTTTTTGCTTATCCAAAACAAATAAGACGCTCAAAAAGCTATTTTTACTACTTTTGGAGCAAATAAAAATTATGTTCCCAAAAATCATCAAACTCATCTTGGCAGTCGGCGTTTTCGGACTAGCTGTATATCAATTTATTGATAGTGAAATCGGCAACGGTATTTTTGCTTTACTCCTCGCTGGAATGTTTGTGCTATTATATTTTAAAAACGAATTTATTTTTTTGGCCTTCCTGCGATTGCGCAAGCAAGACTTTGTGGGAACGGAAAAATGGCTCAACCGAATCCCAAATCCTCAGGCGAGTCTGGTGACCAAGCAACAGGGGTATTTTTATTATCTCCACGGTATTATTCAATCTCAGACCAATTTGACACAAGCCGAAAAGCATTTCAAAAAAGCGTTGGATTTAGGGCTTAGCATGAAGCATGACTTAGCCATGGCAAAAATGAGCCTAGCGGGCATCTTGATGCAAAAAAGACGCAAGCGTGAAGCTACTATTTTACTCTCTGAAGCTAAAAAACTCGACTCACACGGGATGCTAACTGCTCAGCTTAAGATGATGCAACAGCAGATGAAGAAAATATAGTCTTCTACTCCCCTGCTATGGGGATCGCTATTTCATAGTACTTTCGAGACTTGTTGTTCAGATGATTCTGCATCAACCAAGGGTTATGCAACTTCAATTGATTGTAATCAATTTTCATCTGTTGGGCGAAACGGGAAATATTGGTAATGGCCGTGTCCAAACCTACCGTTCTAATGGTTTGTGGCTGATATAAGTCTTGAGGCGTATATACAAATCCATAACGACGGGGCTCTTTCATGATTTCCTTGATGGCCAAAATTCGAAAAATATAACGCGAGGTTTCGCTTCCCAGATAGAGATCATAGTAACTATCTACTTCCTGTGTAGCCAATTTTTTTCGAATACCGGTCATCCCTCGATTGTAAGCTGCCGCTGCAAGCGTCCACGAGCCAAGTTTTTCTTTGGCCTTTTTTAGATAACGACAAGCAACTCGTGTCGCCAGTTCCAAATGGTAGCGTTCGTCAACATTATTGTTGACCTCCAATCCCATTTCACGACCAGTTGTTCGCATGATTTGCCAAAACCCAGAAGCTCCCTTGGGAGAACGAACGTTTGACAAACCACTTTCAATAACGGCGAGGTATTTAAAATCTTCTGGAATGCCTTCCGCTTCCAAAATACGTTCTATGGTAGGGAAATACTTATTGGCTCTTTTGATTAACAGCATCATATTGGATTGCCAATAGGTGTTTACCAGCAACTCACGATCTAGACGTTCTTTTAGGTCGGGACGTTTTAATTCCATTACTTCTCCAGCAAATTCAATTTTTTGAGGAACTTCTAGCGCATATACCTTGTAGCTAGGGTCGGGTTCATTCGTTGAAAAGGCAGAACGCCAATTGATTGTTGTACTGGCTGTTAGAATAAATACGACTCCTACTACGGTAATCCATGTACTTTTTTTCATCTTGATTTGTTTTCAATTGGCTACGCCAATATTTATTTCATTTGGGACTTCTTTGCCCAAAATTAAACTGGGCAAGTGTTTGTTAAACCAATTCTTCTCCGTCAAAATCATCACGTGACTTCCTTTTATCTTAAGTACCGGTTCTCTAATGGCGCTGATCGGGAAAACGGTATCTTCCGTTCCATGAATATGGATTCGATTGGGCGTTTCCTTAGGCGCTTTCCAATTGACAATCGTATTGATTGACCAACGCAAATAATCAACATCGCGCTCAGATAAATACCGTCGGTACAAGGATAATCGCTTTTTGATCGATTTTCCAAAGGCAAACAAGGCTAAAGCTTCGATGTTTTCTACCCATTGTAATGGCAACAATTTATGTGCGTTTGTTTTTTTTGCCAAACGCATGGTTAAAGGAAGCTCGGCTTCCGATTTTACACTGGAAACTACAAAAACTTTTTGCACCGGAATGCATTGTGCCATTTCCTGAACCAGTATCCCACCAAAAGAAACCCCCAACAATACGGGATTGGAATGGGTTACCCGCTCACACATTCGCTCTGCATAGGATCGAAGGCTTTCGTTTTCTTTGGGGGGGATCCAACTAAGCCAATGTACTTCTATAGGGTCTGGAAACTCCAAAATTTCAAAAATTTTGGGGCTCGCTGCCATGCCAGGCATCAGATAAAGATGGATGGTTTTCATACCTCAAAAATAGATAAAAACTATTTTTTGTAAATTTATAGCCGCTTTTAATTATACCATCCGGTATAAAGCAATAAACCAAAACGAATATTCATGAATACGGAAGCTATTGTTAACAATGAATTTTTACGCCAATTTGAGTACACAACTCAAAACGAAATGGCGCGCATTGAGTATGCAGAACAAGAACGCAAGATCTTTTTAACCAAGCTTTCCATCCCAAAAGCCATCCAAAGCAAAGAATTTGAAGAAGAATTTATCAAAACTGTTCTCGAAATGTTAGGAGACCGCAATTTAAAAGTGGTTCCTACCTCCCCGAAGATTGCTGGTTTTGTTCGCCGTAACAAGTCCTACAAATCCTTACTTCCTGTTGGAATAAAATTATAATAGGACAAAGCGTACATAGCCGCCTTCATCTATCTCTGTTAAGCGTACTTTTTTTGTGGTATTGACCCATCCAGGGTTCCATGGCGCACGGACTTTCACATAGTTGGTGCTAAAGCCTTGGATATAGCCTTTCTTGTTTTCATTTTCGAATAAAACACTTACTTCTTTTCCAAGTTGCGATTCGTAAAATTGATGCCTCTTTTTTGCCGATAAAGCCCGTAGAACCTTACTCCTTTTGTTTCGAATATGCTTTGGCACAGGATTTTGCAGTAAAACAGCCTCCGTGTTGGGCCGTTCGGAATAGGTAAACACATGTAGATAGGAAATGGGTAATTGCTCCAAAAATCGGAAGGTGTCAAGGAAATAATCTTCTGTTTCACCTGGAAAGCCCACAATCACGTCAACACCGATACAGGCGTCTGGCATCACTTGTTTGATTTTGGCGACCCGTTCCTTATAAAGTCCGGTTAAATACCGTCGCTTCATTTTTTTCAAAAGAGGATCGCTTCCACTTTGCAGGGGGATATGAAAATGGGGGACAAATCGTTGGCTTCCAGCGACAAAATCTATCGTTTCATGTTTTAGCAAATTGGGTTCAATGGAAGATATCCGAATGCGTTCAATACCCGCTACCCGATCCAAAGCCTGTACTAATTCCAAAAACGTATGCTCGTGCTTTTTGTTGCCAAATTCTCCCTTCCCGTAATCTCCTATATTGACGCCTGTAAGAACAATCTCACGGATTCCCTGTTCGGCTATGTTTTGAGCATTGGCCACTACATTCTCCAAACGATCGCTGCGAGAAATGCCTCGTGCCTTTGGAATGGTGCAGTACGTACACTTATAATCGCAGCCATCTTGTACTTTCAAAAAAGATCGGGTACGATCGCCCAAAGAGAAACCCCCTTCGTAAAAATCGGCCTCATCAATTTCACAAGCATGAATCTCTGACTGTTCTTTCTTGGATAAATCATTGAGGTAGGCTGTTAGTTTGAATTTTTCCGTAGCTCCCAACACCAAATCTACACCGTCAATGGTCGCTAATTCTGCAGGTTGTAATTGGGCATAGCAACCAATGGCTGCCACAAATGCCTTGGGGTTTTGTTGGAGGGCTTTTTTGACCAACCCCTTAAATTTCTTGTCGGCATTATCTGTTACCGAACAGGTATTGATGACATAGATATCTGCAAAACCTTCAAAATCAACGCGCTCAAAATTTTCTTGCGAAAAATCCCTGGCAATGGTGGCTGTTTCCGAAAAATTTAGTTTGCATCCCAAAGTGTAAAAAGCCACCTGTTTTCGAGTGGAGAGATCAACAAGGGATGAAATTGCTTCTGCCAAAATAGTTTATCCTTATATTTCGGAACAAATATAGCAAGTATGGCTCGTTTGCGCGCTCCTCGCCATAGATTTCCCCACACCCTTCTCCTCGTCGTGAGTTTGGGCCTATTCATGAGCTGTCAAAACAGTGCCAATTCCTTTAGTGATAAGGATGTTTTTCGCTACAATGAATTTCGAAATGTTACAAGCTTAGATCCTGCGTTTGCAAGAAACCCACAAAATATTTGGCCAGTCAACCAAATTTTCAACGGCCTAGTTCAATTGGATCATACATTAGAAGTACAACCCGATATTGCCAAAGCATGGACATTGAGCGAGCATGGATTGGAATACCTTTTTCACCTTCGAGACGATGTTTTTTTTCACGAATCTCCTGTTTTTGGGTCCGAGGGAACTCGAAAAGTAGTAGCGGCTGACTTTGTCTACAGCTTTGATCGCTTGCGAGACTCAAAATTAGCAGCCCCCGGCGGTTGGGTGATGCAAAATGTAGATAGCTATGAGGCTATTGACAAACATCAATTGCGGATTCGCCTACGAAAACCCTACCCTGCATTTTTGGGACTGCTCTCCATGCGCTATTGCTCCGTTGTTCCAAAAGAAGCTGTGATCCAATTGGGTGCGCAGTTCCGAAGCAATCCCATCGGAACGGGGCCATTTCAGTTTCAATTTTGGGAAGAAGATGTAAAACTCGTCCTTCGCAAAAACCCTCTTTTTTTTGAAAAAGACAGCTTGGGACAGCCTCTTCCCTACCTCGAAGCTGTTGCCATTCAATTCATCCCTGATATTCAAAGTGAGTTTATGCTCTTTCTTCAGGGAAAACTAGACTTTCTCAACTCCCTGGATAGTTCCTACAAAGATGAACTGCTGACGGCTACGGGAAAGCTTCAGCCTAAATACGAATCCAAAGTCAATTTACAGGTGGGTCCCTACCTCAACACGGAGTATATCGGAATTTATTTAGAATCTGAAAACCCAGCCATTCAATCCCTTGCCATCCGAAAAGCACTCTCTTTGGGTCTCGATAGGGAGAAATTGGTTTTGTATCTACGAAACAATATTGGCTTTCCCGCCACTCAGGGTTTTATCCCCAAAGGCCTCCCTGGGCATAATGATAATCACAACTCAATCTATGACCCTGTAGAAGCACGGCAATTGGTTCGGGATTATAAAGAACAAACTGGTAAACCTCCTAAACTCCGCTTGGCAACCGATGCGAACTATCTGGATATTTGCCAATACATACAACGGGAAGTGGAAAAAATTGGAATTCAAATGCAAATTGATTTGATGCCTACTGCCAGTCTGCGACAGGCTAAGTCTTCAGGAAAACTAGAGTTGTTTCGCGCCAGTTGGATCGCAGACTATCCCGATGCTGAAAACTATCTGGGCCTGTATTACTCGAAAAATTTTTCACCCGGAGGCCCCAACTATACCCACTACAGCAATTCGCAATTTGACCAATGGTTTGAAGAAGCTTACCGCATCAAAGACAATCTCCAACGTGCCCAACGCTACCAGCAAATGGATAGTCTAATGCTGGCTCAAAATCCTGTAATTCCTATTTATTATGATCAGGCCATTCGATTTTTACAAAAGAATATTAAGGGCCTTCCAATGAATCCAATCAATATCTTGGAACTTAAAAGAGTTAAAAAAGAATAAAAAAAAACCGCCCAAAAGGCGGTTTTAGATCGAGTTAAAATCGATTTATTTTTTGAACTGGGAATATTTGTTCTTGAACTTATCAATACGTCCAGCGGTATCAACCAGCTTTGATTTCCCAGTATAGAATGGGTGTGATGTTCTTGAAATTTCAAGTTTGATCAAGGGATATTCAACCCCTTCAACTTCTATCGTTTCTTTGCTGTTGGCTGTCGATTTTGTAATAAACACATCTTCGTTAGACATGTCCTTAAAGGCGACTAATCTGTAATCTTCTGGATGAATACCTGCTTTCATATTCTTATAATTGGAGCGCAAATTTAAATGTTTTTATAGCAATTTCCTATTCCCTACCCAAAAAAGTGATTCCCAACAAATCTCCCCTATAAAACAGGGCATTTTTTATACATTCGTAAAGCTTTCTACCCAAATCTACGCACTTGCCGCATGAATACGCTACAATCACTATTCAGCCCTTCGACAAATAGAAAACTGAAAGTACTAGCCAATACCGATCTAACCATCATAGGCATTCTTCTTATGGGATCTTGCCATACCATGCAAAAGTCCCATTCGGAAAAAAAGCAAACAGAAACAATCCAGCTAAACAATGGCGCAAAATGGCCTGTCAATGCTGAAATGAAACTCCATATTGAAAAAGGGGAGGCATTATTGGCAGTGTACATCACCCAAAAAGAGCAAGATTATCAGAAATTGGCAGCTGACCTAAAAGCACAAAACAACTTATTGATTAAAACCTGTTGTATCAATTTCTCGCTATTGAGTGTACCTAATAGCCATCGGATTATCTATTTTTTTTCCTAAGGAGGTTCTTTCCATAGCCGTTTTATTCCTTTTTTGCAATGTCTATATGGCTATCATTGTCCTGGCTAAATACGCCACATATCCTAACGAAATCAACTTTCCTCAATTCATTTGGATTCTTTTTAGCTTTTTATTCCCACCTATTGTGATTAAACTAATTCCTTTTTTTCATTCCCAATCCATCAAAAAAACCAATCTCTTTTTGGATGATTAAAATCGAAAATTTGTCAAAAAAATTCGGAACCAAAAAGATTCTTGATTCTATCCATTTAGAATTTAAAAAAGGAAAGATTTATGTGGTTGTTGGGGAGAATGGAGCCGGTAAAACGACACTTTTCAAGTGTATTTCTGGTCTTGAAACTTCTTCTGGAAAAATATCTTCTGATTTTATCTCACTGAAAAATACGTTGGGCTTATTTCTTACAGAACATTTTTTCTTTCCAAAAATTACTGGAAAAGAATACCTTCAATTACTCACCAACGCAAGGCAGGTAGAACTGCAAAATGTTCACGATAAAAACATCTTCGATTTGCCATTGAATCAATATGCATCCACCTATTCTACGGGGATGCAAAAGAAATTAGCCCTAACAGCTATTCTTTTGCAAAAAACGAGGTTTTCATTTTAGATGAACCTTTTAATGGTGTTGACTTTCAAAGCAATTTGGTCATTACCGAAATCATCAAAAAACTAAAAGCCCTCAAAAAGACCCTCATTCTTTCATCACATATATTTTCATCCTTAGTTGAAATCTGCGATGAAATATTTTTGCTAAAAAACGGAAAGATCATTAAAAAGGTAACTCAAAAAGACTTTTCTAACCTGGCCTCAGAATTGAAAGAATTCACCATCGGCAATCGTATTGAAAAACTAGGATTATCCTAAAAATAATTTATCTCAAGGAATTACTGTTTGGACTTCTGCATTCAAAAAAAACGTACATTTAAAATGAATTTAAATCAAAAACCCATGGAAAACCCGAAGCAACCACTAACCGCTTATATGCTCAAATATGGCGGTCTCCTTGGAGGAATCTCCATTATTTTTGCGCTAATGCTTTTCTCTCTTGATATGCACTATGGTCAAGAAGATGCTGTGAATTATGTAAACTATGCCATCTCGATCTCAGTAATTGTACTGGGTATTCACACCTTCCGAAAAGACAATGATGGTTATTTGGGGCTTGGAGAAACAATAAAATTAGGACTGGGAATTTCCTTGGTGTCCGCCATTATTGCAGTTGTCTATACCGCACTGTTAATGTATGTCTTAGAACCTGGTTATATGGCTAAAGTGATGGACTTTGCCAAAGAAAAAATGATTGATGATAATCCTGAAATGTCCCAAGAGGAACTTCAAATTACTCTAGACATGATGGAGAAATTTCAAGGCATTGGGCTTATTGCTGGTTTTATTCTGATTTTTAGTCTGTTTTTCGGATTCCTAACCTCATTGGTAACAGGTCTAATCCTAAAGCGCGCGCGCCCGGAATAAGCCAAGGGTTTTGTACCTTTGAGAAAATTTCAAAGCGCAATGCAATTCTCCCTCGTCGTACCCTTACTAAACGAAGCCGAATCCTTGGTGGAGTTGCAACAGTGGATCGACCAATCGTTAAAAGGTAAATCCTACGAAATTTTCTTTGTAGACGATGGCAGTACAGATACTTCATGGGAAGTTATCAGTCAACTCGCTGCCAAATATTCTCATATCAAAGGGATCCGTTTCCAACGCAACTATGGGAAGTCTCAAGCGCTCCACGCAGCGTTTGCTCGTGTTCAGGGTGATTATGTGGTCACCTTAGATGCTGATCTACAAGATTCTCCAGAAGAAATCCTACCCATGAAAGCCTTGCTAGAAGAAAACCAATGGGATTTGATTTCGGGTTGGAAAAAGAAACGCTACGACTCCATTTTATTCAAAAACCTCCCTTCTCGCCTTTTCAATTGGGCCGCACGACGTGTGTCTGGAATTTATTTGCATGACTTTAATTGCGGACTTAAGGTTTATAAAAAAGAAGTTGTTCAGACCATTGAGGTTTATGGAGAGATGCATCGCTACATTCCTGTATTGGCAGCACAGAGTGGCTTCCAAAACATTGGGGAAAAGGTGGTTCAGCATCAAGCTCGTAAATACGGAAAATCCAAGTTTGGCATTGAACGCTTTGTTCGTGGCTTTTTGGACCTCATCACCCTTTGGTTTTTGCACCGTTTTGGGAAATACCCTATGCACTTTTTTGGTTTGCTCGGCACCCTGATGCTGCTCTTGGGATTCGGTTTTACAGCCTATTTAGGCATTGACAAATTGTTCATCCACACCAGCCGCCGCTTGATCAGCCAACGCCCTGAATTTTATATTGCCTTGACAACCATGATTCTTGGAGCTCAGTTTTTTATTGCCGGTTTTTTAGCCGAATTGATCCTCAAAGGACGCCCACACAAAGATCGTTATATCATCAATAGTTCGACCCCCCCGCATGGAAATTAATGAAAAAGTACGCCTTTGGCAAAGTGATGTTTTTGATGCCGAGACGCATCAGGGACTCCAAAAACTTCAAAAAGACCCCGAAGCCCTTTACGATGCTTTTTATCAAGATTTGAGTTTTGGCACCGGTGGAATGCGTGGTAAAATGGGCGTTGGCACCAACCGTATTAATCAATACACCCTTGGGCGATGTACCCAAGGACTGGCTGGCTACCTGCATCAGTCATTCCCAGGCAAGATACCCAAAGTGGTTATTGCATACGACTCAAGACACAACAGTCAATCATTGGCTCAAAAAGTTGCCGCTGTTTTTGCCGCCAATGAGGTGGAAGTGGCGCTTTTTACCGAACTCAGATCCACTCCAGAGCTCTCCTTCGCGGTACGACATCTGAATGCTCAGGCTGGGATAGTACTTACGGCGTCGCACAATCCACCCATCTATAACGGATACAAAGTTTATTGGCAAGACGGCGGCCAGATTGTTCCGCCCCACGATCAAAATATCATGAAGGCCATCGACGCAGTCCCCTATGATCAGCTTTGTTTTGAGCCTGCCAAAGCACCCATTCACCCAATAGATCTTGAGGTAGATCAAGCCTATTGGAAAGCGGTCTTAGAATTACTACCCGAAGCACCCGTAAAACCAGAAGAGGTCAAAATTGTATTTACTTCCCTTCATGGAACGGCCATCACTGCCATTCCCAAAGTATTCCAACAAGCTGGCTTTGAATCTCTTTCTATTGTGAAGGAGCAGATGCATCCCGATGGGGACTTTCCTACCGTGGTCTCACCCAATCCTGAGAAACGGGAAGCCCTCTCCATGGCGATTCGTCAAGCAGAAAATGAAAATACCGATCTCGTCATCGGAACAGATCCGGATTGCGATCGTTTAGGAATTGCTTTTCGCACCCAAGAAGGAACCTATGAACTCTTGAATGGGAATCAGTTGATGCTTTTGTTGACTGATTTTGTGTTGGAACGCCTAAAAGCAAATGCCAAACTTCCAAACCAAGCCTTTATCGCCTCCACCATCGTATCGACTCGGCTGATGCAAGCCCTTGCCGATGTGCATCAAGTAGAATGCTTCACTACCCTAACAGGCTTCAAGTGGATTGCCGATGCCATTGAGAAAAACCCTTCCAAAACCTTCCTTTGTGGTGGCGAGGAAAGCTATGGCTTTTTATTGGGATCCGCAGTGCGTGACAAAGATGCTGTATCCGCTAGCTTATTGACCGCAGCATTGGTTAGCTACCTCAAAAATAAGGAGTTGACGCTTTTGGATCAGCTCATTGATTGCTACCAGAAATACGGTTTTCAATATGAAAAATTAATTTCCCTCAACAAAGAAGGGGCAGCCGGAGCAGAAGCCATCCTTGAAATGATGCGCGGCTATCGCAGCAACCCACCCCAAAAGCTTGGAGGAAGTGAGGTTATCAAAATGTACGACTACCAAAAAGGTACAGAACAAAACCAAGAAACGGGTACCGAAATATCCCTATCATTACCAAAGGCCAATGTGCTTATCTTCGAAATGGCTAACGGAAGCCGACTGGCACTTCGTCCCAGCGGAACAGAGCCCATGATTAAATTTTACCTCAGCGCCGCAGGCACCTATCAACCTGACCAAAGCTGGGCTTTCAATCGAAATCAAATAGAACAACAACTGCAAACCCTAGAAATGGATTTACAGCTATGATGCACTACTTTCAAAAAATCATACAGTTTGCCAAACCCTTTTGGGGATATGCCGTCCTGAATGTTGTTTGTAATATTTTTTATGCCCTCTTTAGTGCGCTCGCTATGGTGTCCTTTATCCCAATGATGGACGTCTTGTTCAACCAAACTGAAAAAGTAAGCCATCCACCAACCTATACAGGAATAACTGACCTGATCAGCTATGCACAAGGAATGCTCAATTATGAAGTAGCCCACCGCGTAGAAGCCGATCCTTCGGGAACACTCATGCTTGTTATTGGGCTTATTCTGGGCTTGTTTTTTCTGAAAAACATTTTCAATTATTTCGCCTTATTTTTTATTTCCTTTTTGCGTTCTGGGGTATTGAGAGACCTGCGCAACGCCTTGTATAAAAAAGTGCTTTCGCTGCCGTTGAACTATTTTTCTGAAAAACGAAAAGGCGATCTTATGGCACGAATGGCCTCCGATGTGATTGAAGTCCAAGTTTCTTTTTTATCCGTACTAGAGTTCTTGATCCGTGAGCCACTAACCATTGTTTTCAATTTATGGATCATGTTTAAACTGAGTCCAGAACTCACCTTGTTTGTCTTATTATTTATTCCTGTTTCAGGCGTCATAATCTCTTTGATTGGAAAACAATTACGTCGAAAATCTGATTCGGTTCAAAAAGAACAAGGCTATTTCATGTCCATCATTGATGAGACCCTTAACGGACAAAAAATCATTAAAACCTTTAATGCCAAAGGTTTTTTTTCCAAACGTTTTGAAGCCTCCACCCAACGGTTTTTTAATTTTTCTAATGCCTTACTCCACCGAAACAACTTAGCTTCTCCGATGAGTGAATTTATGGGCATTGCCATCATTGGAGTATTGCTTTGGTATGGGGGGCATATGGTGTTGGTGGAGCAAAGTTTGAAAGGCACCGTATTCTTTGTCTATATGGGATTGGCATACAACATTTTGACCCCTGCCAAGGGCATCAGCAAATCCCTCTTTAGCATTCGTAAAGGAGACGCTGCCGCCGCCCGATTGGTTGGAATACTCGAAGCAGAAAACACGGTGAAAGAAGCCACTAACGCCCAACAATTACCCGCACTCAAAGAAGAAATTGTTTTTGACAAGGTTCATTTTGCCTATGGGGATGCACCCATACTCAAAAACTTTAGTCTGCAAATCAAAAAAGGAGAATTGGTTGCCTTAGTGGGGCAATCTGGAAGTGGAAAAACTACCATTGCCAACCTCCTCAATCGCTTTTATGATATCAGTTCTGGGAGATTGACCTTGGACGGCATTCCCATCGATCAACTGCAATTTTACTCCCTTTATGAATTGCTTGGAGTTGTTACGCAAGAAGCGCTGCTCTTTAATGATACTGTAGCCAACAACCTCCGCATTGGAAAACAAGATGCCACCAATGAAGAGTTGATCGCAGCAGCAAAAGTGGCCAATGCGCATGAATTCATTAGCCAGATGGAACATGGCTATGACAGTTCGATTGGGGAAAGTGGCAACAAACTTTCCGGAGGACAAAAGCAACGACTATCCATAGCCCGCGCGGTTTTAAAAAATCCGGATATTCTTATTTTAGATGAAGCCACCTCTGCCTTGGACACCGAATCGGAAAAACTGGTTCAAGAAGCCCTAGAAAAATTAATGGAAAACAGAACTTCCCTGGTGATTGCGCATCGTTTATCCACCATCCAAAAGGCTGACAAAATTGTAGTTCTTCAAGAAGGACAAATTCTGGAAATGGGCACCCACCAATCACTCCTAAAAGAAAAAGGAGCTTATTTTAACCTCGTCAAACTCCAACAACTCTGATGCGAAAGTTGCATGACAACATTGCCTTAGCAGCGATCGAATCCCTCAAGGCCGTTTTACAAGAAAACAAACGCACCTCACGAGTCCTGCAAAAAATGATTGCTACCCACCCTAAATGGGGGGCTCGAGATCGGAAACTGCTCTATGCTATTGTGTTTGACTGTCTCCGTTGGCGACGGCTTTTTGCACATTGCATCCAAACCCCTATGGAAACCACTACCCCAGGACAACTCCTCACTATTTGGTGCCATAAAAACGATTCTCTCTGGACCGATGCCCTTCCACTAACGCTGAGTGACAATCCACAAGAGCGATCCGCTGTGGTGGAAGCTTCCTATCCCGATTGGCTCTTTGAATTAGGCCAAAAAGAACTCCCAGATTATTGGGGCAAAGAATACCCTGCCTTGAATCAACAGGCCGCCGTTTCGATTCGCACCAACCGGCTGCGTACGCATCCTCAAAAACTCAAAGAGGAACTCGCATCACGCTATCAAATCGAAAGTCAAATCATTCCAGATGCTCCAGATGCTCTACAACTTACTCAGGGACGCAAATTGGATAAAAATGCCTTGTTTTTAAAAGGTTATTTTGAAATTCAGGATGCGCATTCCCAAAAGGTAGCCCCATTTACACAGCTAACGCCAGGTATGAATGTTATTGACCTCTGTGCCGGAGCTGGAGGAAAAAGCCTTCAATTGGCAGCCTTAATGCGCAACAAAGGGAGCCTTCGTGCCTATGATATTGAAGCAAATAAACTCAAAGAGCTGCAACGACGTGCCCGACGCGCTGGTGCTAAAATCATTCAAACTGAAATACTGAAACAAGGTGCAACCCTCCCTGAAAATGAAAACTGGGCTGATGTCGTTTTGGTCGATGCCCCCTGTTCTGGACTGGGAACCTTAAAACGCAAACCAGAACTTAAGTGGAGACTGACAGAAGCCACTTTGAAAAGTTTGCAGCAAACTCAAACAGCCTTATTGCAACAAGCCGCTCCATGGATCAAACCCAATGGAGTACTTGTTTATGCCACCTGCTCCATTTTACCCTCAGAAAATCAGCAGATCGTAAACACTTTTCTTAACAGCCATGAAGGGTTTCAACTGGAAGAAGAACAAAGTTATTATGCCCATCAGAGCTCTTTTGATGGTTTTTATATGGCTCGAATGAAAAAAACTAGCTAGCCTCTGTGGATAACTCCTCCACAAATGCTTATAAACACTCTCAGTTGAAACAAACAATCAAGGCTAAAAGCCTTATTTTTGCCCTTTAATCACCTGGTCTATGATTCAGTTTTTTGGCGATCCTGCTACCAAAGTTGTTGCAGTAGCTTCCTCAAAAACCCTTGCCCCCGAAACCATTGATAAATTAAATTGGTTATTTGGCGGGGTCCCCCTCCTCGAAGACAATCAACTCAAAGGCATTTTTTATGGCCCTCGAGCTTCCATGTTAACCCCTTGGAGTACCAATGCGGTTGAAATCACTCAGAACATGGGAATCGAAGGGATTATGCGTATGGAGGAGTACCTTTCGGAAGCAACCATTGGAGACATTGACCCCATGTTGGTGATTCGTTACGAGCAATTGGATCAGTCCCTTTTTACTGTGGATATTGAACCCGAAGCCGTAGAGCAAATTACAGATATCGCAGCCTACAATCAAACTGAGGGACTTGCCCTTAGCAATGAAGAAGTGGCCTATCTAAATGAACTTTCTGAAAAATTAGAACGCCCCTTGACAGACTCTGAAGTCTTTGGTTTTTCGCAAGTAAACTCCGAGCACTGTCGTCATAAAATTTTTAATGGGACCTTTATAATTGATGGAGAAACCAAGCCCCGTAGTTTATTTCAACTCATCAAAGAAACATCCAAAGCCAATCCGGACAATCTTGTATCGGCTTACAAAGACAATGTGGCTTTCGTTGAGGGTCCCGAAGTAGAACAATTTGCTCCTTCAGAAGGGGATCGACCAAGTGGATACCAAAAAAATGCCATGGAAAGTGTGCTTTCCCTAAAAGCAGAAACACATAATTTTCCCACAACAGTAGAGCCCTTTAATGGCGCAGCTACAGGGTCGGGTGGTGAAATCCGTGACCGCTTAGCCGGAGGGCAAGGCTCTCTTCCCCTCGCGGGAACAGCTGTTTATATGACACCTTATTCACGGGTTCAAAAAAACACCTCTTTCGAAAATTTTCCAGAACGAAAATGGCTCTACCAAACACCTCTTGATATTTTGATCAAGGCTTCCAATGGAGCTTCTGATTTTGGAAATAAATTTGGGCAACCCCTTATCGCTGGTTCTGTACTGACTTTCGAACACCAAGAAAATGATCAACGCCTCGGCTTTGACAAAGTAATCATGCTGGCGGGAGGTGTCGGAATTGGGAAAAAAGAACAAGCCCAAAAACACCGTCCCAAAAAAGGAGACAAAATCGTAATTCTCGGAGGAGACAACTATCGGATTGGAATGGGTGGTGCCGCTGTTTCTTCAGCTGACACGGGTGCTTTTGGTAGTACTATCGAATTGAATGCCATTCAACGATCCAATCCAGAAATGCAAAAGCGAGTTGCCAATGCCATTAGAGCCCTCGTAGAACGAAGTCAAAACCCAATCGTATCCATACACGATCACGGTGCTGGTGGGCATCTGAACTGTCTCTCAGAACTGGTCGAAGACACTGGAGGGAAAATTGACCTTGATGCACTACCGGTGGGAGATCCTACCTTATCCGCCAAAGAAATTATCGGTAACGAATCCCAAGAGCGTATGGGGCTCATTATCTCCCCAGAAGACGCTTCTCTTTTGGAACGAATTGCAGCGCGAGAACGCGCCCCTTTTTACATTGTTGGAGCGGTTAGTGCTGATATGCGTTTTTCTTTTCACTCTGAAAAGAAAAAGGAAACGCCAATCGACTTGGATCTTTCAGCTCTTTTTGGCAGTTCTCCCAAAACGGTGATGCAAGACCAATCCCTAGCCCCTAATTTTGAAGCCCTTTCCTATCAACGCTCGGATCTCATCTCATATATCCAAAACGTATTGCAACTGGAAGCGGTGGCCTGTAAAGACTGGTTAACCAACAAGGTCGATCGTTGTGTTACTGGACGCGTGGCGCAACAACAATGCGTAGGTGAACTTCAATTGCCTTTGAGCAACTGCGGCGTGATAGCTCTTGATTATGCTGGCAAAAAAGGGGTTGCTACCTCCATTGGTCATGCTCCCGTCAGTGGTCTTATTGATCCCCGAAAAGGAAGTACCAACGCCATTGCAGAATCCCTGACCAATTTGGTATGGGCACCGCTTGAAAAAGGCTTAAACAGCGTTTCGCTTTCTGCCAACTGGATGTGGCCTTGCAACAATCCAGGAGAAGATGCGCGTTTGTATGCGGCCGTAGAAGCCTGTTCTGATTTTGCTATTGCATTAGGAATCAATATCCCCACAGGAAAGGATTCCCTTTCCATGAAACAAAAATATACTGAAGGAGATGTACTGGCTCCAGGGACCGTCATCATTTCAACGGTTGGGACTTGTTCGGATATTAACAAAATTGTTACCCCCGTCGCCACCCCCGAGGGAGGTGACTTTTATTATATCGATTTTTCAAAAGATGCTTTTGACTTAGGAGGCTCCTCCTTTGCTCAATCGATTGCGGCAATTGGAGACAAAACTCCAGGTGTGCAAGACCCAGCTTATTTCAAAAAAGCCTTTAATGCTTTGCAACTTCTCATCCATAGTGGTAGTATCACCGCTGGTCATGACATCGGTTCGGGTGGACTCATTACGAGTCTTTTGGAAATGTGTTTCCCTTCCCACGGCGTGGGAATGCGTTTGGACTTATCTGTTCTTGAAGAAGCCGATACGGTTCGCTGTCTGTTTTCTGAAAAAGTAGCCGTTGTTGTGCAATCCAAAGAGGATTTGGAAGCTGTACTATCCAAAGAAGGCGTCCAAGCTGTTCGACTGGGGACTGTTCTGCAGGAGGAGATTCTTGACATCAACGGTCTTGAGCTATCCATTCCCGAAATGCGACAATTGTGGATGCTAACAGCTACCGAACTGGAAAAACAGCAAACCAAAGAAGAACTCGCTGCCGTTCGTGCGGATCACATCGTTCAACAACCTCTTGCCTTTTCATTCCCACAGACATTCGACGGAAAGCGTCCGATGCCTAAAGAAACTAAAATTAAAGCGGCAGTGCTTCGCGAAAAAGGAAGTAACTCTGAGCGTGAGATGGCCTATGTGATGGATCTTTGTGGTTTTGACGTCCGAGACGTCCATATGACCGACTTGATTGAAGGACGCGAAACGCTTGAAGATATTCAGTTTTTAGTTGCGGTGGGAGGCTTTTCCAATTCTGATGTACTTGGATCTGCCAAAGGCTGGGCTGGAAGCATCAAATACAATCCCAAAGCACAAAAAGCCGTAACAGACTTTTTCAACCGTCCAGACACGCTCTCATTGGGTATTTGCAATGGCTGTCAATTATTTGTAGAACTCGGATTACTCACTCCTAGCCACGACAAAAAACCGAAAATGTTGCACAACGACTCCGGAAAGTTTGAGTGTATTTTCTCAGCCGTTGACATCCAACCTTCTCCGTCTATAATGCTCCAGGGATTGGAAGGAAGTCGATTGGGAATCTGGTCGGCCCACGGAGAAGGAAAATTTTCTTTCCCAAAAAACAAAGATGCCTATCATATTCCAGCAACCTATCAATACGATCAATATCCGGGCAATCCGAATGGCTCTGACTTTAATGCTGCCATGTTATGCAGTGATGACGGAAGACATTTAGTAATGATGCCGCACTTGGAACGATCCACCTTTCCATGGAACTGGGGCCACTATCCCAAAGAACGATCGGAAGATGTGGTAAGTCCTTGGACAGTCGCTTTCCTGAATGCCCATGATTGGTTATTCAATAAAATCTAGCATTCTTTTTTAATAAATCGGTAATTTCTGTACTTTAATGGCATGGAAATTACTAGATTATTTGACTTTTTGACCTATCAGCGGGAAAAGCTTCCGCTAACAGATGCGCTAAACACCAAGCAGAATGGTGAATGGAAAGCAACCTCTTCTGAAGAATTTTATCAACAAGCCCATCAGATTACTGGGGCTCTGATTGCCAAGGGCGTTAAGCCTGGGGATAAAATTGGAATGATATCAACCAATAACCGAACCGAGTGGTGTGTTGTAGATATGGGGGTGCTCCAACTAGGAGCTATCAATGTACCTATCTACCCTACCATTGCGGCTAAGGACTATGAGTACATCTTGAATCATTCCGAGTCACAATACTGCTTTGTTTCTGATAAAGAAGTTTATGACAAACTCGTTTCGGTTCAAAAAAATGTAAAAGGCCTAAAGGGTGTCTTTTGCTTTGATGAAATTGAGGGATGTACACACTGGAGTAGTTTGTTAGACGAAGGTGCCAAGGCAAACAATCAGGACGAAATAGAAAAACACAAGGACGCGGTCAAATCCGAAGACCTTGCTACCATTATCTATACTTCTGGAACCACAGGGGTTCCAAAAGGAGTAATGCTGTCACATAATAATATTGTATTTAACAGTCTCAACACCTCTGTCCGTTTACCACTGGTTGCAGGGAAATCGAAAGCATTGAGCTTCCTTCCAGTCTGTCATATTTTTGAAAGAGCAACACTTTATGTATACTATTATTTTGGTGTTCGTATTTTCTTTGCAGAATCATTGGAGGCCATTAGCGACAATCTAAAGGAGACTCAACCCAACATTATGACAGCCGTTCCTCGTTTGTTGGAAAAAGTATATGATAAAATTTATGCGCGTGGCGCTGAACTGGACGGAATCAAACAAAAATTATTTTACTGGGCTGTTGATCTTGGATTGCAATACCAACCTTATGGTAAAAATGGAGCTTGGTATGAATTCAAACTTAAAATTGCTCGTAAACTGATCTTTTCCAAATGGAAAGAGGCGTTAGGAGGAAAACTGGAACTCATAGCTTCAGGAAGTGCCCCCTTACAGCCACGATTGGCTCAGGTATTTACCGCTGCGGGAATTACCATCACAGAAGGTTACGGATTGACTGAAACCTCTCCTGTCATTTCTATGAACGAAGTCAATAATGGAGGCTTCCGGATTGGTACTGTTGGACGTGTCAACAAAGGAGTTGAAGTGAAGATCGCAGAGGATGGTGAAATTTTATGTAAAGGACCCAACGTTATGATGGGCTATTATAAAGATGAAGCCAAAACAGCAGAAGTGATGTCGGGCGATTATTTCCATACGGGAGATATTGGAGAAATTGATGCCGATGGATTCTTAAAAATCACAGATCGTAAGAAAGAGATGTTCAAAACCTCTGGAGGGAAATATATTGCTCCAGCCCTTATTGAAGGTCAAATGAAGCAATCCTTGTTTATTGAACAAATGATGGTGATTGGAGAAGGACAGAAAATGCCAGCAGCTCTGATTCAACCGAATTTTGAATATATCGGCGAATGGATTGAAGACCATAAAATCGACTGCCCTACTGATGATCTAAAAGCGATTTGTAGCAATGAAAAGCTTCTCGCAGCCGTCCAAGCAGATATCGATCAGCACAACCAAATATTTGGGAAATGGGAACAAGTGAAGAAATTTGAATTGACCCCTGAAATTTGGTCAATTGATGAAGGACACCTCACCCCCACAATGAAGTTGAAAAGAAAAGTGGTCAAGGAAAAGTACAAACACCTGATCGATTCCATTTACAGCTAATTACAAAAGCCCCTAAAAACAGGGGCTTTCGTAGTTTTTTATACTATGCATGCATAATTATGCGCGCATTATAATGCATGCATAGCAAATTTTATATATATTTACCTTAATGAAAAAAAGAACCATAGATTACGCCTTACGATCCACCTGGGGCGCAGTCAGCAAAATGTATAACCGAACAGCAGCCAAATTCGATTCGACCATGGCTACAGGTTTTGCATTATTAAGTATTGACGCGGAAGGAACCCCTTCTACGGCATTGGGGCCTAAAATGGGTATGGAAGGCACCAGTATTTCAAGGCTTCTGAAGTCCATGGAAGAAAGAGAACTCATTGACCGACGTCCGGATCCTTCGGACGGTCGAGGTGTGTTAATCCATTTAACCCCTTTTGGAAAAGAAAAAAGAGAATTCTCGAAGCAGATCGTTCTTGGATTTAATGAAGCGATAAACCAGGAACTTTCTGAAGAAAAAATTGAGCACTTCTTCGAAGTGATTGACTGCATTACTGACTATTGCAGTGCATACGAAAAACAAACACATCAAGTTAACTTTAATTAGACACTATGGAAACCAGTCCAGCCACACTCACTAAAGGAGGGGAATTCATTATCAAATCCTTTGACCCCCAAGACATTTTTACCCCTGAAGATTTTTCAGAAGAGCAGATCATGATGAAAGACGCTGTCAAGGAATTTATTGACCGAGAAGTTGTTCCCAACAAGGCTCAGTTTGAGAAAAAGGATTACGCATTGACGCAACGCTTGATGCAACAAGCAGGTTCCCTTGGCTTTCTAAGCGTATCCGTACCCGAAGCCTATGGTGGGTTGGGAATGGATTTTGTATCAACCATGTTGGTGTGTGATTATATCTCAGGGGCAACAGGCTCTTTTTCTACAGCTTTTGGTGCTCACACGGGTATCGGAACACTCCCGATCACTCTCTACGGGACGGAAGAGCAAAAAATGAAATACATTCCCAGGCTAGCTTCTGGGGAATGGTTTGGTGCTTATTGCCTTACAGAGCCAGGTGCCGGATCGGATGCCAATTCGGGACGAACCAAAGCAGTGCTCTCTGAAGATGGAAGTCATTACAAAATCACAGGGCAAAAGATGTGGATTTCAAATGCGGGATTTGCAGAGCTTTTCATTGTTTTTGCACGTATCGAAGATGATAAAAACATTACAGGATTCATCGTCCCTAAAGACTTGGAAAATGGAATAACCCTTGGGGATGAAGAACACAAACTAGGAATCCACTCCTCCTCTACCCGTCAGGTCTTTTTTAACGAAACCAAGGTTCCCGTTGAAAATATGCTTGCAGAGCGAGGAGAGGGCTTTAAAATAGCCATGAACGCCCTAAACGTTGGCCGAATCAAATTGGCAGCTGCTTGTTTGGACGCACAAAGACGCGCCACCAGTATTTCCGTAAAATATGCTAATGAGCGTATTCAGTTCAAAACACCCATTGCGCAATTTGGTGCTATTCAGGAAAAATTAGCCCTAATGGCTACAAACACCTATGTAGGGGAAGCTGCCTGCTATCGTGCAGCCCATGATGTTAAAGCGAGAATCGAATCTCTTCAAGCTGAAGGGAAAGGGCATCAAGAGTCGGAACTACGGGGAGTTGAGGAATTTGCCGTCGAATGCTCCTTACTAAAAGTAGCCATCTCCGAAGACATGCAAAACTGCGCCGATGAAGGCTTGCAGATTTTTGGTGGGATGGGCTTCTCTGCCGATGCGCCAATGGAAGCCGCTTGGCGTGATGCGCGTATTGGAAGAATTTATGAAGGAACTAATGAAATCAACAGAATGCTTTCGGTTGGAATGCTATTGAAGAAAGCCATGAAAGGAGAGTTGGATTTGATGACTGCTGTGATGGGGATTGGAGCTCAAATCGATACTCCAGAAACAATGGCCCAACAAACTCGTACCGGATATTTGGCAGCAGAACAGGATATGGTTGAGAATCTTAAAAAAGTATTCCTTTTGGTTGCTGGATCCACTGTCCAAAAATACGGCCCTGACTTGGATAAAAATCAAGAAATATTGATGGCCTTATCGGACATCCTTATCGAAATCTATATGGCCGAGTCTGCCGTGATGCGAACGGTGAAAAATACGCAACGTAGTAGTGAAGAGGCGCAACAACAACAAACAGCAATGAGTCAATTGTATTTATACGAAGCGGTTGCTCTTTGCAATAAAAAAGCGCGCGAGGTGATTGTCTCGATTTCCAAAGGAGAAAATCAACAAAAACTCCTAACCGCCTTAAATCATTTGACGCAAGCACAACCCCTTCCAAATATTACTGAACTCAAACGAAAAGTTGCTGGTGAAGTTATTTCGAAAAATCAATATTGTTTTTGATTTGGTTTATGTTTAAATCGAAACCCGGCTTCTTTGGCTGGGTTTTTTTATTTTTAATAAAAACTATACATGACACAAGCAGTAAGTACTTCTTCATACGGTCCTCGGAAAGCAATACTGGCACTCACTCTCTTGGGATGTTTTATCAGTTTTGGACAAAAAAAAACTGATGTATATTCAATCATTGATGCGATCTCTTATGAAAGAATTACCTCCGACATTCGCACCCTAGCCAATTTTGGTACTCGACATACACTCAGTGACACCCTCTCTAACATAAGAGGCATTGGAGCCGCAAGGCGATGGATTAAAAAAGAATTTGAAAAAATATCCAGCCAATGCGATAATTGCTTGGAGGTTCGTTATCAAAAAAATTATCATTTACCCGAAGATGGGGAACGAATCGTAAAACCCGTTTGGATCAACAACGTACTGGCCATTCAAAAAGGGACAGAATTTCCTGATCGTTACATTATTATGAGCGGAGATATAGATTCCAGGATCTCCGATCCAAACAACTATACTGATGATTCTCCAGGAGCCAATGACAATGCCTCTGGAATGGCAGGCACCATAGAAGCTGCAAGAGTGTTATCAAAGTATCAATTTAAAAATAGTATCATCTATGTGGGACTCGCCGGTGAAGAACAAGGCTTGTTTGGAGGCAAAGGCTTGGCTCAAAAAGCCAAAAAAGAAGGCTGGAATATTATCGGCATTCTCAATAACGATATGATTGGCAATATTGAAGGAGTTGATGGCGTTATAGACAATCGAAGTTTCCGAATTTTTTCTGAGCCCGTTCCTCCTACTGAAACAGAAAGCCAGCGCGTGGCTAGACGTTTTTATGGTGGTGAAGTAGATGGTATCTCCCGACAACTTGCTCGCTACGTTCACAAGGCTACTAAAACCTATATGCCTGAAATGAATCCGATACTCATATATCGCTTGGATCGATTTAGCCGTGGGGGACATCACCGGCCATTTAACGATCAGGGGTTCGCGGGTATTCGTATAATGGAAGCCCACGAAAACTATAATCGTCAACATCAAGACATACGAACTGAAAATGGCATTGCTTATGGAGACGTCATTGCGGGTGTAAATTTTCAATATGCTAAAAAACTTACGGCTGTAAACGCAATTGTTTTGGCTCAATTGGCTTGGGCACCCCCTGCGGTGGAAAATCTATCGATTGGTGGTGCCGTGGAACCTGCCGCAAAATTTCGTTGGGAAAAAGTCAACAGCAAGGACGTTGCGGGATATAAAATCTATTGGAGAGATACGACTAGTCCTACTTGGCAAGACAGTCGATTTGTTGGAGATGTTAATGCCTATGTCTTAGACGGAATTGTCATTGACAATTACTTTTTTGGTATCAGTACCATCGGAAAAAATGGCTTCGAAAGTGAGGTGGTTTTCCCGAACAAAGTATTCAAAGACTAGTAGTAGTTATCAATCTGTAACCTCTTGTATAGCCCTCTGTTGTTTCGACGATAGATGCTGAAATCAAAAATAACAGATAGTTCTAACATACTTGGTGAAAATACTTTTCCTGTGTTTCGAAAGGGGAAATTATAGTGTACCCCAAAATCAAAATTTTCCAATGCCAATCCAACGGTTAAGCCGATATTATTGAGCCCCGCTTGGGTCGCTATTTGTTCCCCTTGAGCTGTATTGTCTGAATAGCTTACAAAAGAGGCTTGCTCAACAAAACCTAATGAGAATTCACCCAATTGAAAATCTTGGGAAAAACTCATAAAATAAGAGTCTCCAAATTTAGTGACAGAGCCATATGCATATAGATAAGAATAACGAGGTAAATAACGGAATTCGTATGGGTTTATATTAAACTCGTATCCTCCCTGAACGGAAACCTGAATGGGCTTCTCATATGGCACCTCTTTATTAAAGGATGTGTTTGGACGATTTAAATGTTTTAAACTCAATCCAATAAGGTAATCTTCAGAATGAAGAATAAATGAGGCTCCCATATCAAAATAGGATGTATTGGCGATGATAGCCGCCAATGGGTCGATCGATTCGGTATTGATAAAACCTGTAGCTGTATCCAATTGATCTTCAAATATAAGATTATCAACATTTAAATTACTACTCCCAAATCCTACATATAATCCGGGAAGTAAAAATGTTTCATTACCTAATTGTATCGTATAGATATAAGCAAGTTTAGCCAAATTTAGAGTTAAATTTGTGGTAGGCATTTTGAATGAATTCAAATCTAATCCAATAGTAAAATTCAAGTCTGGAAAAGCTAGGGAACCAAACAAATACTTGTTGTCCATAGTGGTAGCGTTATTCACTTTAAGTGAATTATAAAGTACCCCTACCCGATTGAGCTCGTTCATTCCAAAATAACTTGCGTTAATCTTCTGAGTATATTTTGTTTGATTGACAACATACTCATCTTGACCAAAGGCCGAAGCTAGAATAAAGAGCAGTAATACCGTTAAAAAGTGTCTATTTTTACTCATTATCTCAAGATGATAAAGGTTCCACTTCTTTCAATTTCCTTTTCTCCAAAAAGCGTAATACCCCGGACAGTATATATGTAATAGGGGGCATTTCCTGCATTACTTCCATCCCAACCTTGAAGTAAAAGGGGTGAACTATAGTTATCTGGCTCTATGGGCGTTCCATCTGGAGGTGTCAATTCGTAGTAAACTTTATTCCCTCGGTTGTCATAGATTGTAAATTCAACTAAACCAAAACCGCTAAATAGTGGTTTGAATCTGTCGTTGACCAAGTCTCCATTTGGTGAGAATACATTTGGAACAAGAATGTTATATCCTTGACCAACAATAATAGGCTGGGTCACTTCCTGAGAACAACCTATATCGTTGTATATTCTGAGTGTTGCAAAATAAGTTCCTGATATTCCATATTCGTGAGTAGTTGGGGATGTGGTTTCTGATCGCACATAGACGAACTCTGATGGAGTATTATCACCAAAAATCCATTCTGAAACGCTAAACGGATCCGTAGATCTATTTTCGAAGGTTACTTGTTCTCTTGCTAGTATGCTTCCGGAAGCTTTAAAGTTTACAGATGTAGCTTCAAAACTTGGTTCACCAACACCTAAGATTATATTTGCAGTTAATGTACAGCCTTCATCATTAACAATTTTTAATTCAGCATCTGGTACCGGTAATGGAATCAAAACAGTATATGTATTATCACTTATTCGATTATCCTCAACATCAACAATTTGATTATTATAATAGAAAGTTAAATCTCCTTGAATATTATCGAAAATATCAATAACAATCCTTCCTGGTAATTGTTTACATAAATCTTCGTCTACAAATGGACCATCTATTATATAAAGATCTTTATTTATTGGAACAACAATGTTTTGTTCAAATCTATTCAGATTTGAACCACCGCAGGTGCTGTTTTGGGATTCAATCACAATTTTGTAATTACCAGGGTCAAGCTCTTTTGAGAAAGTTCTATTTTCAATCTCTAATTTTCTATAGCCTATATGTGGATTAGATGTCCTACCTGTTAGTGGGTCTTCAACATACCATGATATAGTGTATGGAGGCGTCCCACCTTCTACTTTGAATCCAATACTACCATCATTTGAAGTTGATCCGCAATTAGGTGGTAAACTGAAGGTTGGGTTTCCATCGTCATCAACAAGGTCCGGTATCATCTTAAAAGGCTCTGATTCAAAAGAAACTTCTATTGATCCTATAGCTGACGTACCATCAACGGTAACATAACAATTATTACTGTCATAAATAACTAAAGATAATTCTCCCGGTGTATCAACCTCAATTGTTTGCCCAACAAAATTAATGGTTTCACCAGTATATACTCCTGCATCTTTAACTAGAAGTGTCCAATTAAATTGGTAAACTGCCTGACCATCAACTACAAATGGAACACCTCCAGAAACATCTGCAGTTATCTCTGCAATACCTGTACATTCATCAATAAAAAATTCTTGATCCCCGGTATATTCTAATGGTAAATATTCATCAATTTTAAATATGTATGTGTCATCACATATTGTTGAATTTGTTGCAGTTCCTGTTGGGAGAGATGCGACTACCGTATAAGTATCATGCTTAAGTCCAGAGAATGTGTAATTTTGTCCCCTTCTTACAAAGGTTACTCCGTCAGCAGCAGTCGTTGGAGAGGTTTTGGAAGAATATACAAGTCCTCGATTATTGCCAGTAATTTCAACATCAAAAGTATTTGCCCCAGAAGAAGGTATGTTGCTTTCAACTCTGAAATTTAAATTACCTGTAATTTCATCATCAGAACCACAATCATCTGGAATTATTTCTTTTATGGTTGCATTTTGAATTTCAACTCCTTGGGATCCAATTGTAATTGCTCTTGTTCTTACAGCTCCACTCGGACAAATCCCATTACTTGCACCTCTTTGATCTGAAATTGTAGCTCTGTAAATCCCGTTATCAAGAGGGAAAGCAGTAGCCAAACCATTAAGGTTAGTAAGTTCCTGCCATTGTTGCGAAACATTTGTTGTAGATGAAGAAGATAAAGATGTTGTTCCAGAGGCAGTGCTTGATGTGGGTGAAGAAGTAAATAATTCGAGTTCTACAAACTTCTCCCAAATAATTGTTGTAGGTAGTTGTGCGTTTGAAATTGTTAATGCTATTGATCCTACTGATTCTCCGCAGCCTGGTTGAACTACATTAGATACGTCAACTATTAGTTGTTCTCGAGCGACATCTAAAACTACTACTTCTAGAGGATTTGATGGGTCTGTTAAAAAACATGTACTTGAAGCTGTCTGATATAGAACTGAAGCTCTGTATGTACCTGCATATCTAATGTCAAATAAAGTTGCAAATGGAACAGCAGCACTATTAGAATCAAAATAACCTGTCATGTCCCAGGGTAAAAAAGAATTATACCCAGGTAAACTTGGATCATCTAAAGATCCCTGCCATTGTATTTGAATTTTAGAAAGATCTATTATATCACCTGTATCAAGATTTAATGTGATCCTTCCTAACTGTCCTTGAGCACAATCAATATCAACCGTGTTTGCTACAGAGATAGTTACTCTTTCAGGAACATGTAGTGTAGAAGAAACTGAAACAGTAATAGGTGAACAACCACTGGAGGGAGTAACTTCTGCTGTGGTTATTTGACTGATAAGTGTTGGATCTACATTGATTACAATTTCTCTTGGGTTTGTACCAGAACTGCCGGTTATTGCTCCACCATTAAATACTACAGAATAAGTGTCATTTGGTACTCCTCCACTTATATAATAGGTTAACGTAGTATTGGGAGATGTTCCGTCGTTAACACAATAATCTTCAACTCTTAAGTTTGTTAATTCTGTAATAACAATGGGATCTGTTTCTCTTAATTCAATGAAATATGAAATAGTACAATTGACGTTCGGAGTTCCATCGATTATTGGGGTAACTCTAGCTTCATAAATTCCTGGACCAAATCCTGAAGCATCGGTTATTCTATCATTAGGAGCACCTAATGAAGTTCCGTTATAGTTCCTATACCAGCTTGTAGTGTGTCCTACACTCAATGAACTTGATGATATAGTTGAAGTAGTTGTATTTACACTAACTTCAAGGAAAGGTACTGTCTCATCTGGGCACAGAACAATTAAACCATCAATTGTCGAATTTGTGCTAGTACCAGTTGACGAAGTTGTACTTGACGTACTAGTCTGCTGAGTCCATGGTAGAATCGTGTAAGCAGATGTTAAATTAACAGATGGTGTGACTAATATTTGTGGAGGTCCAAGTAATTCAAAAGTATGGGTGTCCTGGCAACCAAGGACATCATCCGTAACAGTTAAAGTATATCTTCCTGGTAAAAGATCAGTAAGATTTGGTGTTGTATAAAGATTTATAGATGATCCAACAACAGCTGACCATTCAAAAGTATATTGTCCAGATCCGCCTACAATTGCGTTAGCAACAATTCCATACCACTGTATTGAACCAGTTCCTATGTCTGCTGGTATATCACTACAGTTATCGTGAACTATTAATGGTTCTATAAGACCGTTCTTAATTTCTAATTGTTGCCCAAAAAACTGAAGAGGTAATGATTCGGTACATCCATTTGAATCAATTACTTGAACAACGTAAGTGTGGGTAAGGTTCAAATTTGAAGAATTTAAAAGTAAACTTGATGTAAGGGCACCATTACCAGGTATTGGCGCATTTACATTATCTGTTGAATCAAACACCACGTATGTATATTCCCCTAATGAAGTTGGAGTCCCTCCTGTTGCAGAAATAAGCATTGTTGCTGAACATTGATTCACCGATAATGCTAATAAAGGTGGCTCTTCAACTGTTAAGGTAACAGTTGATGAACATCTTTTAAATCCATTTGTAATTGCTACTTCAAGTACGTACTCATCTGGTTCTAGAAAATCCCAATTAACTCTTGAAGGATCTGAAGTGTCTTTAGCTCTGTAAACAACAGGTGTAGAGGTATTACTATAAAGTTCAAAGTCATAATACCATCTTGAATTTGCAACGGCATTTACAATAGATACTGTTGATGAGACATTGCCCGGGGTAATAGTCCTATTCACAACAGTTGAAACAAAAGCGTTTCCAGGTACTCTAGCTGTTAATTGAAGATAATCGCCAGAAAAATCTGTCTGTGCTAATGCAGTGACAAGTGGATCAGAATCGTTAATTTGCTTAGCTAAATCTTGAAGGAACTGTAAATCAGTTTGAAGTGCAGGTGTGCCCGGGATGAATCCCTTATCTTCAACATATTCATTTGATTGAAAACCATTTGCGTCCTGAATTCTAATTCTTATGAAATCATTATCTGATAAAGTATTTGAAGGGTGACCCGCTAAATAATTAATTCTAACTTGGTCTACTTGAGGAACATTTGTAGTTCCACCACTAAATCTTTGATTGAATAAGAATGTTGGAGATACAGGTATTGAAATTCTTCCATCGTAAATTCCATCATTACCAAAGTTACATGTATTGTCAGTAACGTCATCTAAAATAACATAATTAGCAGGGTCTCCGATTGGTAAAATTGACGGAGATGGTAACAATTCAACTCTACCTGTAGCAAATTTTTCAACAACACATCCAAATGAATTAATAGTCTCAATCACATATGTATATGTTGTTGGGACTAATACGTTGTCAGTTAAAGTACCGTCTATAATAAATTGTGTACCGACTGCAGCAGTCCTATCATTTATTCCAAATGGATTGTATGGACTCCATGTTATAGAAACATTAGCGGTGCCGGCAAAAACTGCACCCCCTGAAACATCATAAACAATTGGAATAATATCATCATTGTTACAAATAGCATCTCCTCCAGTTTGATATTGTACACTCAATGATTGAGTACTAGAAAGTTGAAGCTCTGATTGTGGCTGAATCTGTATGACACCATTAATCTGAGCTGGATTACACGTACCCGAAGTTGTAATTGTATAAGGATATAATGTTGCTGTTGTACCAGTCACATTTAAAGAAGGATTTCCAACTAGAGTATAAATACTTGGAGATGTTAAACTTCGGACTAAACTCAATCCTGGATTTATATTTGTCCAACTAACACTTGCTGAAAGGGAACCACCAGCTAAAGTAAATTCTACAGGTGAAAATAAAGTTGGAGAACTAGTCTCACAGAAAGCTTGATCTTTAACTCCTGATGTAACACTAATAAGGTCAACAGGCAATACCGTAAGTGTAACCGTATATGTTTTTTCTGGTGTGCAGATATTTCCTTGGGTAATAAATGTATAAGTGTAAACAGTATCAGTTGTAACTGATGTGTTTGGTGTCCCGTCTACTGTGATTCTTCTAAGTGCACTATTCCATAAAACTACTGCTCCAGGATTTGATGGGGACCAACCAAGCCCAGCACCCACATCAGAATATGAAACTGCTCCTCCACCTAATTCAAGAACAATGTCATTAATATCTTCTAGATCACAGACAGTCTCTGTAGGACTTCCACTAATGAGTTGAATTGTAGATTGAGAATTAATATTTAGTGTAAGAGTATCCGTCGAGGCTGTACAATTTGTGCCTCGTGTTTGAACAGCAATATTGTAAGTAGTAGGTGTAGTTTGTGCTGTTGCAGTTCCAGTTATAGTAATTACTCCTCGCATTGGGTTGTCACTTGCAACAACATGATTAATCGTAGCATTTCCGTTTTCTGTGTAACCAAAAGCATTAAATAAGAATCCGTTTGGACCGGTAAAAATCAGATCACCACCCAAGGTACTTACAGATATTGTTGGGTTTGAAATTGATGCACCTAAACCAGCAGCAATAACATTCGGTGTTTCTCCACCCGCAAGTGTTGAGTAACTATAATTTGTGCCATTAATTCTTACAATATAAACTTCTGATGCTTGAGCTGAATTTCCTGAGATTCTTAATCTCATTTCCTGAACAGTAAATGTTGAGGTTGAAGATAGGCCAAATGGAAGATTTATTGTAGGGCTAACAATAAATGCATCATTGGTTCCAAACACCTCAAATGTATATTTATTAGGAGGTGTAATACTCGCATTTTGACACAGTGGGTCATTTGAACCTGTGTAATTTACTGACTCTTTTGGCTGAACAGTAATAAAACCATCAATTGTTGTTTCACTGCAGGTTGATCCAGATGTCTCAATGATATATCTGTAGACTCTTGGAACTCTTATATCAGTTCCAAATGAAGGAGTACCTGTAATTCTAACAACATTGGCTGGAGCAGATATATCTCTAAAGACCCCTGGTGGAAGACCTGAAATAATATTTGCGCTTAAAGCATTATCAAATCGATATTCAATATCCGTTATGGAATCATCCTGACAAACAGATTGATTATCTGTGTTTAAAGCGGAAATAAGAGTTAAAGATGCATTTGGTAACACATTAATTACTACCGACTCTGTAACTGGAATTCCACAAGTTCCACTTACAGTTGTAACCGATACAGTATAATTCCCTTGAGCTGTGGGGGTTCCAGTTAATGATAAAACTTTTGGCCCTTGGACAGCTATAGGTGTTAATCCCACTAATTGGGTTCCACCTCCCGTAGGATTATTAACATAAACGTCAACTGAATAAGATGTTCCAGATGTAATCCCCGTAAGTACTAATTCGTCTCCACTTATCGATGCATTGATAATCCTTGAAGTATCTGATGCAATGACAGCTTGTAATTTTGAAACTAACTGAGCCGGAGTTTCTCCACCAATAGAAGAATAATTATACTCTGTACCATTTATGTAGATATAATGTGTTTCACTAATTACTGTTACACCAGCGATAGAACCATAGTCAATACTTGTAATAAAAGGCTGAACATTAAAAGACGGAATTATACTTGGTGGAAGTCCGGTAATTGAAACAGATATTGATGGGCCTCCCCAGTATTCAAAATCAATTTGTTCAATGCTATTACCCAAACATATATTTTGTAGTGTATGTGTAACAGGTGAAGAAATAACTAGATAATCTGAGGGGTTAACAATTATGGATCCTGTAACTGAGTCTTCAGAGCAAAAATTCTGATTACCAGATGTGAAAATTTCATATTGATATGTAGTTGGTGCCCAGCTTAATGTATTTAAAGTTCCTGAAATTGTGACAATATTATTATTTATAGAAGCTCCTAAGCCTAGTCTTGGAAATATAGTAGGTGGATTAACATAATAAGATGAAGAAGTGGTACCAGTAATTGTGTATTGAATGTCTAGTATTGTATCGCCATTACATAAACTTTGATTTTCAGTATTGATTGCTGATGTTCTTGAAATCTGGGATGACGATGTGATTTCAATGTTTCCTGCGGGTAAAGTAACTGGATTACATGCTGTGCCAAGCGAAGAAATAAAGAATGGATTATTTCCGATTGGTACTGATGAATTAGGAGTCCCACTAATTTCTATTAGACCTCTTGTATCCAGAACTCGTACTGAATCTTCTATCATAAAAGACTCGTTAATAGATAAATCACTAACAGCAAGGGGGGCCCCTGGAGTTTGCTGAGTAATTAATATTGTTCCACTTGCTGTATTATAGGATGCAGTAAATACAGTACTTCCTAAACCATTCAAATAATTGACTAGTTGAGTTGCAAAAGTTGAAGAATTGAGACCGGCTACTAATGTTGGTGCTGAATATTGATATGTTATACCATTAATTCTAATTCTATAAGTCTCAGAACCAGTTGTAGCTAAAACTCCGACAGGCTGAGTTAATGTTAATTCTCTAATTGCTGTTCTAAGGACAGCAGGTTTGGCTGAAACTCCCGGTGGAAGTCCTGTGACATTAACTCCAGTAGCAGAACCATAATATTCAACAAAAATTGGGTTTATACTATCACCCTCGCATATAGTTTGTGAAATGGAACCGGATCCAGATTGAAGTGAAACAAGTTGATCTGGTGAAACAGTTATAGTTCCTTCAAGTGTTGGAGTTGGCACTCCTGAAACGCATCCAAAAACACTTCCGATTAAGGCATATTGATAAGGGTATATTTGTTCAAATTCACCTGCTGTATTGGGTGACCCAGATAAGGTTAAGACACCGCCCACAAAATTACCATTTAACCAAGAGGGGTTGTTACTGCTTGGTAATGTGGTTATACTTGTAGCTCCAACTATATTGTAAGAAATATTTACAATAGGGGAACTGTCACATATGATTTGACTATCACTTCCTGTAGCTAAAATAGCTTGAGCAGCTGGATTAACTGTTATAAATCCTGTTACAGGTGATGAGGTTCCAGTACAGCTTCCACCGACTGCTTCGACACCAAATGAATAAGTTGTTTGAGATACAACTGTCCCTGATACAGTACCAGAGATTCTTGCAGCAGCTGCAGTAGTCGTAATAGTTGGGGATAATGTCATTGTAGCAGATGACACATTAGTTGTCTCAAATGCAATACCTTGTAATTGATGTGTAATATTAATTACTGGATTTGTCCAATTAGCAGATAAATTATTTGCGGCATTATCAATTTCATTGGCTAATGAGGATCCAACGCTATTTAGATCCGTTGCAGAAGCTGTATATGTAATTCCATTAATCATAAGTGCATATGTATCAGAAACACTAAATGCTCCGTTGAGAGTCACAGAAGTGGTTTGATTTCTTATGAATGTCGTAAGATTTATATTTGGAGGTAAATTACTTCCAGGTGTTAATTGTGGGAAAAACGCAGGATTGGAAACACTAAATTCAATTGTTTGAATATCTGAGAAGTTACATACAGAATTTTGAGATAGTGTAGATGGAGCAGTTTCATTAATAACGACTGGCGACGGTTGGATATTTATAGATCCTGAAAATTGAGCAGGATCGCATCCATTAGGATTAGAAGCAGATATAGTATATGGAATGGTGGTTGGTACTCCAGGATTTGCTAATAAACTACCTTGAATTTCGAAGGTATTTAACCCACTTGCAACAATTCCAAGCCCAGCTGGTAAACCTGTTACTATCGGGAAACCAATAGAGTTTGTAACTGTAAATGATATTGGCGTAATTGGTCCACCAAAACAAATTGTAGACGAAATTGTAGAACCTGGTGATAAATCAATTTCAGTATCTGCAACTACTGTAAAGGTTCCTGTTGACACTGCTGAAATACAATTCAATGAATCAGAAGTAGTAACAGTAAAGTTATAGATTCCCGGAGGGGTGTTTTCATCAATGGTACCAGATATTCTAAATGAACCCCTTCCACTACTAGCTATAGTTGATAAATTAAATGTAGATGCAATCGAAGTAGCTATAGGGTATGTGAAGTTTTGCCCAACTTGTGACACTAATACAAGTCTGTCATTGGCTAGATCATATGTAACAGCCTGGAATACAGATGAACTAAGTAGTGCATCTCGCAGAGCAACACCAACGACATCTACGGTGTCACTTACAGCAGAAGAGTAACTATATGGTGTCCCGTTTATAGTAATGGTATATTGTTCCCCTATTGCTGTCTCTGTTGCGGCTCCACTTTGTGAAAATGTAACAGTTACCGTTCTAGATCCAAGACTAAAACTGGCAGGTACTATAGAAATACCTGTAGGTAGACCTGAAGCTACAGGAATATTATTTATTGGTCCTCTTAGTTCATAATCAATATCTCGAATTGTTGAACCAGGACATAAATTAAACTGTTGGTTTGGAGTACCTGGAATTGGATTTATTTGAGGGATTTCAGGAATATACAATGAATAAACAGTTTGTAAATCACCTGGGCATTCTTCATTTATTAGGGTAAGCTGTAATGTTCTATTTGCAAGTGTTCCGCCAGCAGTATTCCAGAAAAGATTAGCTTCATTTGAGGGATCTAATATCCTGTAGAACCTATCAGGATTTGTTGAACTAGTAACTACTCCTGTTTGATTTGCACCAGGAGCCCCGTAAGTCCAATTAAGCATATCTAAATCTGACTGTCTTAGATAGAAAAATACGTTTTGATTAGAAGTTATGGTAGTTGAAACAACTCCACCCGCTGGAATTGGACAACTTGGTAAATCATATACCAATACATCAGGTGCATTTTCTTTATTTTGAGTCAAGGGATAAGTAAATCTTGTCCAATTTCCTGGATCACCGTCACAGTTAATGGGTCTCACTCCAACGGTATAACTACCAAAGAAACCTGAATTCCAACTAACTATACCTAGAGAATTTATTGATCCAACCGATGATACAGTGCCTGAAACATCTGGATTAGATGTTAATTCCCATTCTAAGCTTTGATAATCATTATTTGATCCAGCTACCGCTCTTGTAAAAAATTGCGTATCAGGGGTAGTAAGGGTGATTTCACAAGTAGGTCTTGGTCCTGTAGTATTTCCGCATACAAATTCATTAAGAGCAATTGGTGTGTCAAGAATTGGCATTGTTGGCTCAGGATTTACTCCATTATCTTGAACTACCCATAAGTCAATTTCATACCAAGCTGAGACCGCTGATGCATTACAAGCGACATTTCTAACTCTTACTTTAGCTTCATCAGTAGGAGTACTAAATAATGATGTATCCCAAGTAACTGTCGCATTTCCAAGCTGATCATAATTGATAGTACTTGTGCCAAAAGAGACTTCCCACTCAAGATCCCAATTAGGGTTAGTAGGGCATTGCACAAAAAATGTAGAACTTGTAGTCCCTTGGCAAATAGTATTGTTGTAATACAAACCGGCGTCCTCAGCTACAAGATTATCAATATTATTGGCTCCCATCATGATAGCATAAACGGGCTGCGGTGGTGGTGAAATGTTAATTGTATAAGATCCAATATTCTGCGGAGCACATGCTGTCTCATGGAAAAATTGGAAGATATTCGCATCCTGTGTCGAAAGTACCGTTCCTTCAATTCTAAATCGATTTGTTCCTGAAACTCTCCACCATTGAGTTTGTGAAGCAGCACCAGTAGCAATAATTGTTGCAGTTCCAGTTAATACTGGTACGGGAGTATATTGCTTATCTAAATTCCTAATTACAATGGATGTAGCGCCATTAATCTCAAAAGTAGGATATTCATTTGGTGTCATGATCTCGTCTAGCGACTGACCAACACAAAAAGTTGAGGGACTTGCAGGACCCGCTATAAGAGTTACTGTTGGAGCTGGATTAACAATTATTTCAAAAGGCTCAGTATAAGCAACACATTCACTTGAACCATTAGATGAGACGAATATATTGAAATTATATCCAGATCCAAATGTTGGACTTTTAGTAATTGACAATGGTGTGAAATCGTTATTTAAATAAATCAGATTTGTATCTGGGTAATATGTTGAAAATATTCCAGCAGCAGTTAAGGAAGAAGATAATGATGTTCCAATTTGATCAATTGATGATACTGTTGAGGTTATTTCAATGTTAAATCTACTCCCTGATATAGAGAGCTCATAATTTTCTCCCACAACAACGGGGAAACCAGTAGGAGTAATTTCTATAGCAGTCTCAGAAGTTGGCGATGGTGTCCCCGAAGAAGCTGTTACGATAGCTCTATACAGGGTTGTTTGAGTTGGAGTAGCAGCATTGCCTCCACCGAAAGATAGGGTGCTTGATCCGTTCGCTACTGCAATATCCGTCCAATCAGCACCGTTTAAAGATTGCTGCCAAGTATAGGTTACAGATCCAGATTGAGGTGTTGGGAAACCAACAATGTTTAATTGATTAGGAGTCTCACCATCACATATTTCATTATTTCCTCCTATAATTGAAATTTCACCAGCTTCTAATGCTGGTAAAATTGTAATTGTTACTGCATTAGATCTTTGTGGATTACACGTTAATACACCAAAAGTATTTATAGCAACCCTACGATAAATCACATCCAAAGCAACAGTACCCGTATTTGTAAGTGCTGGTGGTTGATAAGAAACATTTGTAGCAAGTGGAATGAGTTGATAATTTAATCCTCCATTTCTTGAAACTTCCCATTGGTAAGAAATAACTCCAAAAGTTGAAGATGCAAGTGTTGTATTTTGAATTTCTTGAGGTCGAGATCCATAACAGTATGTTCCTCCTGTGTCTGTAGATATTTGTCCAGGGAATATTTCAATAACATCTAATCTAAACGAAGAACTAAAAGCCTCGCAACTCGGACTACCACCACCATTTGTCTGAACTTTTCGTCTATACCATCTTGTCTCGTTTGATGTTATTGTGAAATTATAAGCAGGACCTTGAGCACCACCTATGTCAAAAGTATTTGTAGTGGTCATAAAATTATCTGTTGAATACTGCCATTGATATGTGCCAGACGATGACCCTGTAACTGTTAATGAAATTGTATCATTTTCACACGCAATTTGACTTGAAGGAGTAACAGTTCCTCCAACTAATGGACTTGATACAATTATCTCTAATTCTGATGTACCCTCTTCACAGATTATTCCTCCTGGTAATTCACTAATTGTAACTCTCCTGAACTGATGAGTTCCGGTTGGTAGGGGGCTTGTGAACTGATATGAAATAGATGAAACGCTAGTTGGAGACCATGTAGCTGATCCCAAAATTCTTGTTTCCCATCTATATGTTATAGTTCCAGATGCTGTTGATGTAGCTACACTTATCAAATCACTTGGAATATCAAGACTACATATTGTCTGTGTCGTAGGTGAAATAACTCCTACACTACTTATTACATTCTCCTCAACAAAAATTGTATCCGTTGATACGCAGCTTCCCGTAGTAACATAAACCGTAATGGTAGCACTACCTGCCAACTGAGCATATGGTATCGTAAATGACGACGATCCTACTGCTGTAAGCGCACCAGCATCAATCTGATACTCGTAAGTAGCACCTCCTATAGGAGTCGTCACAAAGTCTACATCGTCATTTTCACAAAATGTGTTATTTGGAAATGCACCTGTAGTAGTCAGATTTACGGGTATTGGGTTTGATAAATTTATTGTTATTGAAGTGGATTCACTTTCACAGCCCAAAGAGTCTCTTACTATAACCCAAAAAGAATCTGCATTATTAAACGTGTGTGGTCCTCCGTTAACCGAAGGATCGAATTGTATTAAAGCAGTAGAGGTTGAAGTTACACTATAAACTGCTGATCCACCATTTATATAAAATTCATAATCAAATGGTCCTACTCCACCTGCTGTGGCCTCAAACCGTACCGTATCTCCAGTACAAATTGTTGTCGTAGTCAGATTTGTGAAAGTAACTGCTGGTGGTGTTGCAATTGTTATTTGTACCCAGCTTGTCGCTTCTTCACAAGAATTACCATTTAAAGCACTAATAGCTACTCGTCTAAAGCGAGTAGATTCTGATATTGTACCTGTA
>Ga0209603_1000736_pt1 | contig 37868 bp, 29 predicted proteins | sample COGITO_mtgs_1206_FD_184812 | JGI IMG/M metagenome (GOLD analysis project Ga0209603, IMG submission 184812) | Pelagic marine microbial communities from North Sea - COGITO_mtgs_120607 (SPAdes) (version 2) | ecosystem: Environmental > Aquatic > Marine > Epipelagic ... | reverse complement strand
AAAATTATTTCCATTCCAATTATAATTATTACATGAACTAATAGTATCAAACGAAGAAAAGGAATTATTAATTGTGAGAATTAAAGTAACAATACTATCACAACCAGCAATAGTAGATAAAGTATCTATATAATTTCCTGACTGGTTATAATTGTTTCCATTCCAATTATAATTTCCACATGTTGTTACAGTTTCCGTAGAGCTGATAGCTGGATTTACCAATAAATTTAATGTTACAATACTATCACAACCTCCAGCTACTAAAATAGTATCTATATATGTACCACTTTGACCATAGCTATTCCCATTCCAAGTGAAATTGTTGCAAGAAGAAATATTTTCTGAATATGAAATATAATTGGATATTGTTAGGTTGAGTAATACAAAACTATCACATCCAAAAGAAGTTTGTAGTGTGTCATAGTAGCCTCCGCTCTGTGAGTAAATAGTACCATTCCAAATATAATTATTACAGGTTGATATGGTTTCCTGAGTATTTAATGTTGGATTAATAGTAAGGTTCAATAATAAAATACTATCACATCCAAAAGAAGTTTGTAGAGTATCATAGTAGGCTCCGCTCTGTGAGTAAATAGTACCATTCCAATTGAAATTATCACAAGTTGTAATAGTTTCTTGAGAACTTTCCCCACTATTTATTGTTAAATTAAGAGTTGCAATACTATCACAACCTAGACTAGTTTGAAAAGTGTCAATATAATTTCCAGAGATAGAGTAAGTAGTTCCGTTCCAGAAATAATTATTGCAAGATGAAATATTTTCTAAGCTATTAGTGGGAGAACCTACAGTAACAAAGGAGGTTTTTATTAGAGTATCAGTATTTATTCCATCACCACTAACCAAGGAAACATTATAAGAACCAGCATTTAAATACGTATGAGAAGGATTTTGTAAAGTAGAAGTTATTCCATCCCCAAAATCCCATGCCCAAGAAGTTGGATTTCCAGTAGAAGCATCGCTGAATGTAATGGGAGTTCCTAAACAGATATTGAAATTATTAGCAGTAAAATCGGCACTTAAGGCATAAAACAAAGCACAGTCATTGCTACATATGGTGTGTTGGTCGATAGTCCCTATTGGTCCAATGTAAGTCCATGTTTTAGTAGCAGTATCGTCTACAGAAATACAATATAAACTTGGATTATTCCAAGATTGAAAATTTGAAATATTAATATTATTACCATTTCTAAGATCAAGGTAAGTAAGGGAATTACTAACACAAATTAAAGTAATTAAAGCTGGATTTTGAGTAACTTCTAAACTGTCCAGTTGGTTCTGGCCACATGACAAAAAATTTAAAGAAGTATTATTGGTAACATCTAAATTGGTTAGTTGATTAGAAGAACATTCCAGTAAAGTTAAAGAAGCATTATTGCTAACATCTAAATTGTTTAGTTGGTTAGATGCACAATTCAAATATATTAAAGCGGCATTATTACTTATATCAAAACTGTTAAGTTGATTATTTTGGCATTCTATTTCAAACAATAAATTATTTTGAGAAATATCCAAATTAGATAATTGATTGCTTACACAATGAAGTTCATTTAGTGAAGAGAAATCTTCGATTCCTGATAAATCAAATATAGATTCATTATTTACATTTAAGGAATCTACAAAACTGATATTAGCAGTAGTTACAGAATCGTTATTTAATATTCCATCGCCCATTGATGTGTTATTTCCAATTGAAACAATGTTGCCATTTGCATCATGAGTTTCTAAATAAGCCTCAAAATTATCATCTGGAACGTAGGTTTTTTGGACAGAAATATTGGCTTGATTTATAATCAATTGATAATCTTCAGCTTGTGCATAAAATGGATTGTAACAGGCATCAGTTATAGTGCCAGTAACAGAAGTTAATTCACTTATAATTCTTAATCTAAGAGGAGTATTAGCCAGTACATTTGCTCCATCTGCAATTGGTATAGTTAGTGTCCCATTACCAGTGGATGTATTAGTTCCATTTGCTCCATTTATATTAGGTGGATTGGCACCAGAAAAAACTTCCTCATTTGGGTCTGAAAAATCTCCATCATTATTAAAATCTATAAATCCTTTGTAATCATGACCATTATACCATGTAGTTAGTTCAAAAGTATAAGAGCTGTCTTCTTCCAATGATATGGTTTTTAGACAGTTGGTAGTGAAATCAACATAACCACCATCGTTTTGAGTTGTAGAACTTGACGAAGAAAATTCATTGATAATTGTGAAATTTATAATTCCACCATATCCTCCACTAGTTGCAGTTGAAGAACTTTGGGGAATACAACTCGTATTAGCTAGCGTCCCCGAAGTTGAATTTGGAGATTCATCACCTTTAGAATAAATTAAACTAGATCCACTAGTAGCTAACATAGCTCTAGATCTATTTTTTTGGTCGTTAGTTAACCTATCTTGACATGAAGCATAGGACATGTAATTTTTTGCGCTGTTATCATTAAAAGTAGCTCCACTACAATCATTTAATGATCCAGACTTACACTGGCTGGTATATCTTTTGTGAGGTTCGGTATCCGAGCAACCATCGCTATCAACGCCAATTGTTAAATCTAAAGGACAAGCATCACCAATTCCATTGTTATCAGCGTCACCATCCCCTTTAAAAGTATGATGAAGATGTAAATAGTGTCCAAATTCATGAATAACAGTAGAATTGTCTCTTGGAGCATTTAAATTAAAAGTAGGTTGACTGTTACTAGGGTCAAATCCAAAAACAGTAGCCATCATAACAGAACCTTCGTAGGCAGAACCAGTAAAGAAATTCGCATATCCTTGAATCCCAAAACCACCATTATTATTTTCAATTTCACTCACAATCCAAATATTAAAATATTCAGTTTCTGGCCATCTACTTAGGTCTTTAAGTATATCTTCATCTGCTTCACCTCCATCACCATAATAATCCACTCCTCCAATTAAATAATTGGGGACAGCACTTGCATTGATTCTATTAATCCCACTATGTGCTATGCAATTAGGATCTTGTTGGGCCAAAGAAAATTCTATTTCAAAATCTACTGGGCTGCTAGCAGTTTGACCTCTGTAAACATCGTTTAAATTGGTGATGGCGCTTTGTATTTGAGTATCAGAAATATTGGTTCCAACTCCGATAGATTCTCCTAAATGTAATACATGAACTACTACTGGTATGGTATAAATATTATTAGATGATCTTGTTTTAGGTGTATTTAAATAGCTAGCAACTCTTTGTTCAGATAATTGAATTAGTTTCTGGTAACCTGTATCTTGAAGGTAAATATTGTGCTTATGGTCGAATCCACATTTTTCAAAAATATTTGATTGTGCTAAGGAGTCAAAACACATAAAAATGATTGTAATAAGAAAGATTAAATAAGAAAATTTTATATTAAACATTTCTTTTATTTAATAACATGACCAAAAATAACGATAATAACTTATTATTTTATTAGTTAAATTTTAATTAACTACTTAATTATTAATGTACTGAGGAATATCTTCTAAATAGTTTACTTTTTTTGAAGCTAAATCAATTTCTAAACAGTAAGTATTTATTCCGTTTGTCAAAATAAGATATTTAGCTCCAATCTTATATTGATAGGAGAGTATTTGATCCATGGTGGATTCATCAATTTTAATTTTTCTAGACTTACATTCTACAATAATATGAGGATTGCCGTTTCGGTCATAAATTAATAGATCAAAACGCTTTTTTAAACCATTCAATACAATAGTTTTTTCAATTGCCATTAAACTAACAGGATATTGTTTTTCAAAATGTAAATATTTCCAAAACTGTTGTCTTACCAGCTCTTCAGGCGTTGATAATATCCATTTTTTTCTTAGTTCATCAAATAAATATTCTTTTGAATTAACTACCTTAGTTTTTAGAGAAAAAGAATGGCCCATATTTTAAAAAATAACTAAAATTGAATTTTAAAGAAATTATAAAATCTATAGAAAACGGAGTCTATCAACCTATTTACTTTCTTAATGGGGAAAATACATATTTCATTGATAAAATTTCTAATAAGTTACTGAATTCTGTCTTAGAAGAATCGGAAAAAGATTTTAACGAAACCATTTTTTATGGTAAAGATTCTAATCCAGAAATGATTTTAGATGTTTGTAAAAGATATCCAGTGATGTCCACCTACCAACTAGTAGTGGTAAAAGAAGCCCAACATCTTTCAAGAAGCTTGTCGCAATTTGAAAATTATTTTAACCATCCTGTCTCTAGCACTATTTTGGTGTTTTGTTTTAAAGGTAAAAAAGTAGATAAAAGAAAATCTATTGGAAAATTACTTTCTAAAAATAATTTCATATTTGATTTCGATCCAATCAAGGACTATCAGCTTCCGGATTGGGTAATAAGTTGTGCCAATGAAAACAAAGTAAAATTAGATTCTCAAGCTACAGTTTTGATTGCGGAATTTTTGGGTAATAATTTATCTGAGATTGAGAAGAATATACAAAAGTTAAAGTTGCTATTAAAAAATAATGAAACTGTTAATGTGGACATGGTTCAAAAACATATTGGATTTTCTAAAGATTACAATCTTTTTGAATTAACTGATGCTATTGCTGCAATGAACGTTCAAAAAGCAGGTTTTATAGCTTATCATTTTGGTAAAAACAATAAGAGTCATCCAATTGTAGTTACCATTGGGCATTTATATGGTTTTTTTACAAAATTAATGAAGTTCCATTTTTATAAAGACACCATGAATGATAATCAATTAGCAGGAAAAATTGGCGTCCATCCATTTTTTTTAAAGCAATATAAACAAGCATCTAATTTTTACTCAAAATCTAAACTTGCGCAAATTTTATCTTTTTTAAGACATTATGATTTAATGAGTAAGGGAGTAATTGTTCCAAATGTTTCAGAAGAGGAAATTTTAAAAGAAATGATTTTTAAAATAATGCATTAATAAATATTATATGATTGATTTAAGAAGTGATACTGTTACTAAACCATCTAATTTCATGAAAGAATATATGATGGATGCAGCTTTAGGAGATGATGTATTTCAAGATGATCCAACTGTTAAAGAATTAGAAGATAAAACCGCAAAATTATTTGGTAAAGAAGCCGGGTTGTTTTGTCCATCTGGTACAATGACTAATCAAATTGCTTTAATGGTATACTTAAGACCTGGAGATGAAGTTATATGTAGTAGTGAAGCTCATATTTATAATTACGAGGGTGGAGGCATAGCTAGAAATTCCGGGGCTTCAGTAAGGCTTATAAATAGAAAAAGTGGAATTGTTTATTTAGAGGAGATTATTGACAATATTAACCCAGATGACATTCACTATCCAGTAACTAAACTAGTAGCTCTTGAAAACACTTGTAACAGAGGGGGAGGTAATTGCTATCCTTTAGCAGAGATTGAGAAAATTTCTAATTATTGTCAATCTCATAATATGCCTATGCATTTAGATGGTGCTAGACTTTTCAATGCACTTGTTAAAACTGAAATTAGAGCTGATTTAATGGGTTCTTTTTTTGATTCTATTTCCATTTGTTTATCAAAAGGGTTAGGAGCTCCGGTTGGATCAGTTTTAATTGGCAGTAAAGAATTTATTCATAAAGCTAGAAGAGTGAGAAAAGTTTTAGGTGGCGGAATGAGGCAAGCTGGAATGTTAGCAGCTGGAGGGCTATTTGCTTTAGAAAATAATATTGAAAGACTTTCTAAAGATCACTTCAACGCTCAATTAATTGCAAAAGCCTTAGAGAAATGTTCTTGGATAGAAAAAGTGATGGAGGTAGAAACCAATATAATTATTGGATATACGAAAGATGAATTTTCAAACGCAGATTTTACAAATAAATTAGCTGAAGATAATATTTTAGTAATCCCATTTGGAAAAGGAAAAATTAGAATGGTTACCCACTTAGATATTAGTGAATCACATGTTGTGAAAATAATAGCATCACTTAAATTCTAAAATATAATTTGATGCATTTTCAATAGCTTCTTCAACACTATTAAATTTATAATTAAGTTGCTTTATGATTTTATCATTTAGATAATCATTTTTTTGGATAGACGTCCTTACAGTTTCTTTTGTTATTTGCGGATTTTTTTTAGTAAAAAAACATTTTATTGCCTCAAGCCTCCATACTATTGATAAAAGATTTTTTGTAGCTATTTTGTGAGGGTATTTTACTTTTAAATTATTTGCTATTATTTTAAAAACTGACTCATACGTGATATTTTCCGAGACTACAATATATCTTCCACCAGAAACTTTGGAATTAACTAATTCTATAATAGATTTTGATACATCTCTTACGTCTACAAATCCGTTACTTCCATTAGGGAAATAGGAAAGTCCGTAGTAAATTTTTTTAAATAGTGAGGTACTAGATCTGTCCCAGTTTGATGGCCCAATAATTATTCCAGGATTGGTAATCACCGCATCAAGTCCCTCTTGTATTCCCCTCCAAATTTCATTTTCTGCTTTGTGTTTTGAAATAGCATAATAACTATTGTCACTACTATCGACCCAACTATTTTTTTCTGAGTAGATATTATTATTCCCCTTTCTGCCAATTGCTGCAACAGAACTTATAAAACCTAATTTTTTAACTTTATTTTCAATACAAGCATTTACAATATTTGCAGTTCCTTTAATATTTATATTCTGCATTTTTATCCTCTGTTTTTTTGAAAAACTTACTATAGCTGCACAATGATAAACATGATCTACTTCATTAATTTGATGGTAAACCTGAGTAACATCCTCAATGTCCATCTCAACCCATTCAATTTTTTTTAATAGAGTTTTTTTGTTATAAAATGCAAATAAGTTATTGATGTAATCAAAGTTGGAATTTTTAGTAAAAGTTGCTTTTACAATCTCATCTTTTTTTAAAAGATCAAGAACAACATGCATACCAACTAGACCAGTGGCACCTGTGACAAGGTTTCTCATTTACAATTAATAATTTTTTAAAATTTAGAATTAAATTTATAGAAACAAATATATTTGTTAATTATCAATAACATGGATAGAAAGTGAATTTTATAGAAGACCTTAAATGGCGAGGCATGATACATGACATGATGCCAGGAACAGAAGAACAATTTTCTAAGGAGCTGACTTCAGCATATATCGGGTTTGATCCAACTGGTGATTCATTACATATTGGTAGCTTGGTACAGATAATGATTCTGGTTCACTTACAAAAAGCTGGACATAAGCCATTTGTTTTAGTGGGTGGGGCAACCGGGATGGTTGGTGATCCGTCAGGAAAATCAGTTGAACGTAATTTACTAGACGAAAAAACCTTATCTCACAATATTTCTTCTATAAAATTACAATTACAGCAATTTTTAGATTTTGATTGTGGTGAAAATTCGGCTGAACTGGTTAATAATTATGATTGGTTTAAAGACTTTAATGTACTTAATTTTATTAGAGACATTGGAAAGCATATTCCTGTTAACTATATGATGGCTAAAGATTCTGTAAAGTCACGTTTAGAAACAGGAATGTCATTTACAGAATTTACTTACCAACTGATTCAAGGATATGATTTCTACTGGTTGCATCAAAATAAAAATTGTAAAGTTCAATTAGGTGGTTCTGATCAGTGGGGAAATATTGTTACTGGAACAGAGTTGATTAGAAGAAAGGGTGGAGGAGAGGCTTATGCTTGTACAACTCCGTTAATTAAAAAAGCTGATGGATCTAAATTTGGAAAAACAGAAGAAGGTAATGTTTGGTTAGATAAAACTAAAACATCACCATATAAATTCTACCAATATTGGATAAATTGTTCTGATGAAGATGCTGCTAACTATATTAGAATTTTCACTTTAAAATCAAAAGATGAAATTGAGAATATAGAAAACCAACATAAAGAAGCTCCTCATTTACGAGTTCTTCAAAAAGCTCTTGCAGAAGATATTACGATTAGAGTTCACTCAAAAGAAGATTTAAATGCGGCTATTAATGCCTCTGAAATTTTGTTTAAAAAAGGTGAGGAAGCAGTTAAAGATTTAAAAAGAATGAGTTCCCAAGATTTTGAAGATGTATTTGATGGAGTTCCCCAAGCCTTGATAGCCATTTCTGAAATTAAATTAGGTATTACTATTGTTGAGGCTTTAACAAATAAAACCAATTTTTTAAAATCTGGTGGAGAAGCAAGAAGAGCTTTAAAAGAAAATTCAATAAGCGTTAATAAAGCTAAAGTTAATGATGAAAAAGTATTAGATACTGATGATTTAATCAATGGTAAGTATATTCTAATTCAGAGAGGTAAAAAGAATTACTTTGTAATTTTAGTTAATTAAAAAGATAACAAATTACACCCTCTTACTTCTGATTTATCAAATCTTCCTAAAATTTCAAATCCTCCGTTATTAGTTTCTTTTCCTATGTCTTGAGTTTCAATGAAAGAACAACTGTAAATATTTGCTAGGTCAATTATATTTATGCCACCACTTAAATGAGGTTTTTTATATGTGAAAGGATCTTCAAAATCTCTAATGATTATTTTCATCCATGGTGGAGTTGAGAATACACCATTCCCTTTAGAATATGCTTGAGATAGTAGTTCTGTCATTCCATATTCACTATGAACAGAGTCAACATTAAAGGATCTCATTAATTGTTTATGAAGGTCATTTCTTATCATTTCTTTTCTTCTTCCTTTCATTCCACCAGTTTCCATAATCACCCAATTTTTTAAATCTAAAGAGCCTCTTTCCGCCAATTCTAGTAAGGCATAAGTTACTCCAATTAGTAACACTTTTTTACTTTTAAGTTTTTCGCTGAGGGATTTTATATTGTTAAAATTAAAATCTATATATCTACTTTCTGAACTTCCTTTGTCAATGAAATGATTGACCATATAAATTAATGAACTATCTCCTTGTTCTAAATAAGAAGGTAAAAGAGCTAAAACTGTCCATTCATTTATTTCACTATATAAATTCTTAAACCCTGTATTAAATGATTTTTCATATAAATCTAAATTATGAACATGGTGCTTACTCTTGTTATTTTGAGTGGTTCCGCTGCTTTTAAAAACTTTTTTAATAGAATGATTTTTAGCAATTACCTCATTACTTTTAAAAAACTGTATAGGTAAAAACGGAATATCTAAATAATGTCTAATATTTTTAGATTTAACTAAGTTTACATAAGACCTGTAAATAGTAGTGTTTTGGTACTGAAAATTAAATACTTCTAGGGCTAATGAATTAAAATCAGTTTCATTATTTATATTAAAAATTTTTTTTAACAGACTCAAAAGAAAAGTATTTGATGTAAATTTATAAAGTGATTATATCTAAATCAAAAATAGTTATTGTTTTTTTATCCTTGTCTTTATTGTCCTGTTTAAAACCTATAAGTTATCCAAATGAACCAATTATTGAATACGTTGGATTCGAAAGCCTATCAGATTCTGGAAAATTAACATTCTCTTTTACAGATGGCGATGGAGATTTAGGGTTAGATCAAAATATAATAACTCCACCACATGACCCAGGTAGTTATTATTATTACAATTTATATATAAATTATTATGAATATATGGACGGAGAGCTGATTAGAGGAACTGCTGATCCATTAGGAAATAATTCTTCTTTTGCCGACTCTATTACTTACAGTTATAGAATTGAAAATATTACTCCTATTGGACAGAACAAGGCTTTAAGAGGAGGTATTGATATTATTCTAGAACCCTTTTATTTTAATCCTTATTCCACACATTCTGATAGTATTAAATTCTCAATTTTATTAATTGATCGTTCTTTAAATCATAGTAATATTGTATACTCACCAACAATAGTTCGTTGATTTTGATTGTATGAAGCATTATATTTACTATTTATTAGTTTTCATTTTTACTTTCAATTCTTGTAGTATATCAAAACCAGTTAATTATTCATTTGAAGATTCTAAAAATTCCTTACATCCTCAATTTTTAGTTTATCACCAAACCAACAGTAAGTCTAAATTATATTTCCAACTTGACACCGAAGATTTACTTTACTCAAGAAAAAATTTAACGGAACCATTCAGTGCTAAAATTTATTTAGAATATATTGTTTACCAAAAAAATCGTAAAGAAATTATTGATTCAGGATCTTACACTATTACCAATCAATATATAGAAAATAAAAAGACTAAAATTGATTCTAATTTTAACTTTAGATTCCCTTATAATCAACTTGGATTTATAGAAGTTAAAATTACAGATGTTAATCGTTCTAAGAATTATTTTGGAACTATAGAAATAGATAAGTTTAAGCAATCAAACAGGCAATTTTTTTTATTAAGTGATACAGCTAATAATATAATATTTGATAATTATTTTAGAAGCGGACAATCTATAATTATAAAAAGTAATTTTAATTATACCACTCTTTTTGCTTCTAACAATAATACAGTATTCCCATTGTCTTCTCCACCTTTTAGTAAATCTTATCAGCCGATTTATCCTAAAAAAACAGCATCTTCTAGTAAATTAAATTTTAGCAAAAAAACCACTTCTTGTCAATTACCTGAAAATGGCTTCGTTTTTTTTCAGTTAGACACAAATATTAACAGTGGGTTTACTTTATTTAATTTTCATTCTAGTTATCCAAACTTGAATAGACCGGAATTACTAATTCCACCATTAAGATATTTGACTACAAAGGACGAATATAATATGTTGATAGCTCATAGTAATCCAAAAGTTGCTGTAGATCAATATTGGCTTTCAAAGGGAGCGTCGAAGGAGAGAGCAAGAAGTTTGATAAGAACTTATTATTCTAGAGTAGAATTTGCAAATAAATTATTTACTTGTCATTTAGAAGGTTGGAAAACTGACAGAGGTTTAATAAGTATTATTTTTGGACCTCCAAATTATATTTCGAACAATAAAAATATGGAGGTTTGGAATTATGGAGATGAAAATAATTTGAATTCATTAAAATTTATTTTTGAAAAGAAAATGAATCCGTTTTCGTCTAACGATTTTGCATTAAAAAGGAATTATTCATACAGAAATCCGTGGTACAGAGCTGTAGAAAGCTGGAGAAATGGAAAAGTTTATTTAGTACAATGAAAAAAAGAAGTTCAGAAGATTTAACATATGGCATTAGAACTGTCATAGAGGCTATAAAAGAAGGTAAAACAATTAATAAAATTCTTTTACAAAAAGGTTTAACAGGAGATTTAGTAAAAGAGTTATTAACCCTTGTTCACAAAGAAAATATAGCAGTTCAAAAAGTTCCTATTCAAAAGCTTAACCACATGGTGAAAAAAAACCATCAAGGAGTTATTGCAATGATATCTCCGGTTGCTTATCACGATATAGATTGGATGGTTCAACAAATTTATGAAAAGGGAGAAGATCCTTTTATCTTAATTTTAGATAGGGTTAAAGATGTAAGAAATTTTGGTGCAATTGCAAGAACAGCAGAATGTTTTGGAGTACACGCGATAGTAATACCAAACAAAGACTCAGCATTAATTACTAATGATGCTGTAAAAACATCTGCTGGTGCATTGTTCAAAATCCCTGTTTGTAAGGTAACAACGCTGAACGCTGCAGTAGATTTTTTAAAAGGTAGTGGACTTACAATTTTTGCCTCAAGTGAAAAAGCGACTATTAATCTTTCAGATATAGAAAATAAAGGTCCAAAAGCTTTAATTATGGGTAGTGAAGAAGATGGTGTAGACGAAAAATTGTTAAAAATGACAGATGTGAACTTTAAAATTCCAATGACAGGAACTATTGCCTCATTAAATGTCTCTGTAGCTTGTGGAATCGCTATTCATAAATTAACTAGAACATAGGCCATGTCAATATAATTTTTTCATTAAATGTATTTCAAATACTAAATTTGATCCTAATATTAGGAAAAGAGTTTTTTTACCCCCCTCATAAATAAATTAAAAAAAAGTAAATAATTTTTAATTAATTTTTAGTATCATAATAAAAAACTAAAATTTGATGAAATTAGTTGATTTCTAAACTAATATTTTGCAGATCTTCCCAAAATTTAGGATAAGATTTATTAACCACATATTTATCATCCAATTTAATTGAATTCACTTTCATAGACAATGGGGCAATGCTCATAGCAATTCTATGGTCTTTGTGACACTCAATAGTTGAGGATGGTTCTACTACATTTTGATGCTCTTTTATTTTTATGGATGAATCATCTATTTCACAACTAATGTTAAATTTTTCTAGTTCTTTTTTAATACACTTTAATCTATCAGATTCTTTGATTTTTAAACTTTCTAAACCTTTTAAGTGCGCTTTTATTCCAAGACCAGCACAAGTTACTATTATGGGCAATCCCAAATCAGGATAATTAGAAAGATCTAAGTCTAAATCTTCTTCTAATACATTCTTTTTACTAAGAATAATAGAATTCTCTTTGAATTCAGTATTTACACCAATTTTAGAATAGACATTAGATAATATTGAATCTCCCTGAATTGAAGCTGAATGTAAATTCGGAATTTCAATATTTCCAGATTTTGAAAGCGCTACAAAACTGTACCAAAAAGCTGCAGCAGACCAATCATTTTCTACCACAATTTTTTTTCCAATATAATGTTGGTTCTCTATGTTTATGCAATTATTTTCCCAAGTATAATCAATTCCAAATTCCCTCATCAGTTCAAGAGTCATCTCAATATATGGTTTGGATAAAACTTTCGAATCAATTTCTAATAGTATGCCATTGTCAAGTTTAGGAGCAATCATTAATAAAGCAGAAATAAACTGACTACTTATGCTTCCCTTTAAGCGTAGTTTCCCACCTACTAATTTTTTACTTTTTATTTCAATAGGTGGGAAGCCGTCTTTATCCAAATACTTGATTTCAGCCCCAAGCTCTAAAAGACAATCTACAAGTGGTTTGATGGGTCTTTCATGCATTCTTTTGCTTCCTGAGACTATCCAATTTCCATCTTGTGTTGCAAGATAAGCCAGAACAAATCTTAATGCTGTTCCTGCATCTTCACAATTTATCTCTTTTTGACTTTTAAATTCATTTAAGATTTTAGTTAGAATTTTTGTGTCATTGGCATTGCTTAAATTTTGAATTTCAAATTTATTATCGCACAGCTCGTTAATAATAAGAAGTCTATTACTTATACTTTTAGAAGACTCTAAATTTATGGATCCATAAATGGTTTTATTTTTAGAAAATATTTCAAGCATTGCTTTGAAATTCTTCCAAATAAGACGCTAATTTTTCATAACCAATTTCATGATTTATAGAGATATCTCCAATAGAATTTGGTAAAGAAAAATTAATATTTTCAGACGAATTTTTTTTGTCAAATTTCATTAAATAAATTAAAGTATTGGTGTTTATTTTAAAATTGATGTAGGAACTATAATATTTTGAAAGCACATTTCTTATTTCCTGGTAATCATTGTCAATCAATATTTTTTCTTTTTTCGCAATAAATGATTCGATTATCATTCCTTTAGCTATCGCAAAACCATGAAGTAATGGTTGTTTTTCATTTAAAAAAAAGCTTTCTATAGCATGCCCAACTGTGTGACCAAAGTTTAGTTTTTTTCTAATATTTTTTTCTGTTGGATCAATTTTTACAATTTTAGATTTTAGTGCATGACTTTTTTGAATTATATAATTAAAATCTAATTGATTAGAGTTTAATTTAAGATAATCCCATAGTTCTAAATCTCCTATTATGCTGTGCTTATATACTTCTGAAAGTCCAGAACTTACGTGATCTAATGGTAATGTTTTTAGAAAATTAATATCATAAAAAACTGCTTCAGGATAAGATAATGTACCAATATTATTTTTTATTGAATTATAATTAAACCCAGTTTTACCACCAATTGAAGAATCTACCATAGATAATAGGGTAGAAGGAAATAATATAAATCTCATTCCTCTTTTAAACGTAGATGCAGCAAAACCTGCCAAATCACCTGTCATCCCACCTCCAATTACCAGTACAAAATCATCTCTTTTAGCATAGTTTTTATTTAAAAAATCCCAAATTCTTGTTACATTATATAAACTTTTATTTTCTTCACCTGAGGACAATGAAAGTGACTTAATTTTTTTAGAAATAAGTTTTTCAAAAACTTCTAAATATTCAGCGGTATTCTCATCAAATACAATAAATATATTTTTTTCACCTAAATATTTCTTAATTTCAGAGGAAAGCTTTTCAATGGAGCCAAAATAACTTTTCACTATGTTATTTATTTTGAATTTTTCTTATAATTTTTTTAGAAAAATCTGATAAAATTAAACTTCCAGAAATTTCAGCTCTTTTAGCTAATAAATCATCCCAATGATCCGTTCCTTCCCAAAAAGTTTTTTTAAGTTTTTTCATGGCTTCTAAGCTGGAGGAACTTAAATTTTTAGTCAGTTGGGTAATGGCTATATCCATATCATTATTATTTTCAAAAATTTCAGCAAAAAGTCCTTTATCATATGCCCAACTAGCATCAAACCATTTATTAGCATTTATAGCAAGTGTACTCATTGCCGAAATTCCAATTTTTCTTTCTACAGCCGGACCAACGACAAAAGGACCTATTCCTAAAGCTAATTCACTAAGCTTTATTGAAGAATATTTAGTAGCATAACAATAGTCAACAGCACTTGCTAATCCTACTCCACCACCAACCGCTTTTCCTTGAACTCTTCCAATAATTATTTTTGAACATTTTCTACAAGCATTAATTACATTGGCAAAACCTAAAAAAAATGCTATTCCTTCTTCTAAATTTTGTATTTCAACTAATTCGTTAAAACTAGCCCCTCCACAAAATGCTCTGTCTCCATTAGATTTAATAATAATTACTTTCACGTCGCTATGTGAACCCGCTAAATGGATATTATCAGCTATTTTCTTTAAAATTTCGCTAGGTAATGAGTTACTTAAAGGGTGATGAAATTTAATAGTTCCAATACCATTATCATCTACTTCAAACTTAACACTTCCACTATTCTCTTTCATAAAAAATTAATTACATGTAAAAATAATCAATTGTTCTTTTAATAGGTATTAACTCTGAAAATTTACAAAACATTATAAATTCGCGTATATTTGAGTAACTAAATTAGTGTAAGTTGCGTAAAGAGATTACTTTATGATAAGAAATCAAATAATATTTATTCTAAGTTTACTACTATTAAGTAGCGTAATTTATTCTCAAAATAGCGATTCTATTAATATCATTCTTGATTCTAAGGATACTATAATTCCTAGCGGTAGAAACAAGAGTTTAATAAATCCCAAAAATTTAGAGCTTAAAAAACTAAATTATTGGGAGGAGTATAGCCAAAGATTGAAAAATCCGCAACCAGAATTTGAAGAAGAAAGTTTATACAAACCTACAGTTTCTTTAGGTGTTGGGACATTATCATTTTTTGGTGATATTGGTGATACTATGCCTGGGAAAAATAACATAAAAAGATCTCCTTTCCAAGGTGGATTTTCTTACACTCTTAGACTAATAAATCCAATTAATGATAATTTAGATGTAGCTTTTTATGCAATGTTTGGAAGTACAAGCATTAAACAATCTTCTCAAAGCACTTTATTTCCATCTGGTTTAATTTTTAACTCCTCAATTAAATCTGGCGGTATTACCTTTAATTATAACTTTAATCAGTTTCTGAAAAAAGGTCATATTGTTGAACCATACATTCATTTGGGAATAGAATCTATAGAATATAATTCTCAAGTAGATTCTGATCCGTCAGATCAAATTAATTTTGATAGCGATGTTAGTATATTCTCACCAGACCAACCTGACAATAAATATGCTCTTGGTATTCCTCTTGAACTTGGGGCGCATCTTCACGTTGGAAACAAAATAAAATTTAGAGTAGGTACGGCTATGCACTTCACATCTTCAGATTATTTAGACGGAATTAATAATTCTAAAAGTTTTCCATTTGGAACAGGAAAAGATAATCTACTTTATACTCATATAGCTATTGCATATGATTTTAATTCAGAGAAGAAAGACCCTCCTTTAGATCCACTTATGGACGAGATTTCGATGAATCTACTCCTTCAAGATACAATTGACTCTGATGGAGATAGTATTGTCGACCATATTGATTTATGTGCTAAAACACCACCTAACACACAAGTTGATGCTTTTGGCTGCCCAGTAGATGACGATTTGGATGGTGTACCTAACTCTTTTGATAATGAATTACTCACATTTGAAGATGTTATTGTGAATGAAGATGGTGTTACCATGACAGATGATGATTTTCTTTTGGCTTATAAAATTTACAAAGATTCAACTGGTGAATATTCTGAGTGGGACACTATCATTAATAAATCATATGCAGGGCCATTAAGATCGAAAATAACTTCGTCCGATAAAAATAAATTCGAAAATAAAAAACCAGAAAAAAAACTATTTATTGTAATTGGATCAGATGTTGAAGGTATTGCTGCTGAAGATTTGTGGGAAAGACTTGCTGACAAAGATTTTCAACAGAAAGAATCAGGCGATTCAATAATGTATGTTCTTGGTGGATATGACGAAAAAGAATTATCAGATAAAATTAAAAAACTCGAAGAAAAAAATATTGAAGTTAAAGGTGTAGTTGAAATTGCTGAAAATGAGGAAATAAAACCGCTTAAAGAAGAACAAATAGAAAAAATTGTTAATACTCCTAAAATCAAAGAAGAGCAAATAGAAAAAGTTGTAAATACATCTCAAAATGAAAATAACAATCCAACAGATTCTGATCCAGAAACAACAGAAGATATGGTCCCGGTTATTATACCTGATGATAATACCCCTACTTTTAGAGTACAAATTGGAGCCTTCAATAGAAAGATTAAAAAATCTGTTTTTAGAGGAATTCCTAATGTAGTTGGGATAAGAGGAGATGATGGGTTATATAGATTTTTCTCCGGTTCATACAGTGATAAGTCAAAAGCTGCCTCACATAAAATTGATTTATCTCTATCTGGATATAACGATGCATTTTTAGTGGCTTTTCAGGATGGAAAAAGAATTACGCTTAAAGAAGCTGGATTTGAAGTAAGTGAAAATTTCAATGAGGATTTAGAAGTATCTTCTAATGCTTCAGAAAACCCCATAGACCCTGAAATGATAAGATTTAGAGTTCAGGTTGGTGCTTTTAGGGAAAAAGTACCAGAAGATATTCTAGCAAATTTTAAAAAAATAGGTTCTGTTATGGCTAAAACTAATGCTGGTCAAGGATATACTAAATACTACATGGGAGATTTTATGAACTATAAAAATGTACTTAAGTTTAGAACAAAACTTTACGATAACGGTTTAGTTGACTGTTTCATAGTTGGTGAATTTCAAAACAAAATTATTACATCTAGAGAAGCATTAAATTTACTTGGTCAATAATCAGATTTAAATTTCTTTATATTATCCCTAGTTTTTCTACTTTTACCAAAAATAATTAATGGAAATTGCTAATAATATTCTTGAAACTATTGGAAATACTCCTTTGGTAAGACTAAACACCATTGTTAAAGATGTCCATGCGACAGTTTTAGCTAAAGTAGAATTCTTTAATCCAGGAAGTTCTGTGAAAGATAGAATGGCTTTAAAAATGGTTGAAGATGCTGAATTAGATGGGAGATTGAATCCCGGAGGAACCATTGTCGAAGGAACTTCAGGGAATACGGGCATGGGTCTTGCTTTAGCTGCTATTGTTAAGGGTTACAAACTTATTTGTGTTTCTACTGACAAGCAATCAAAAGAAAAGTTTGATATTCTTCGTGCAGTAGGTGCTGATGTAATTGTTTGTCCAACAGATGTCTCACCTGACGATCCTCGTTCATATTATTCAACCTCCAAAAGAATCGCAGAAGAAACTCCGAATTCATGGTATGTTAATCAATATGATAATCCCTCAAATACAATTGCTCATTATGAACAAACTGGTCCTGAAATATGGAGGCAAACTGATGGTAAAATAACTCATTTTGTTGTTGGTGTTGGAACAGGTGGTACCATTTCTGGTGTTGGTAAATTTTTAAAAGAAAAAAATCCTGATATTAAAATTTGGGGAATAGATACTTATGGTTCAGTATTTAAAAAATACCACGAAACGGGAGTTTTTGATAAAAATGAAATTTATCCTTATATAACAGAAGGAATAGGAGAAGATATCCTACCTGAAAATGTAAATTTTGATGTAATTGACAACTTTGAAAAAGTTACTGATAAAGACGCTGCCATTTATACTAGAAAATTAGCTCGAGAAGAAGGTATTTTTGCTGGAAACTCTTGTGGCGCAGCTGTAAGAGGTGTAATACAACTAGAAAAACATTTTAAGAAAGATGATGTAGTTGTAGTACTTCTTCACGATTCTGGAAGTAGGTATGTTGGTAAAATGTACAACGATGAATGGATGAAAAAGAATAATTTTTTATAAATTTTATTCTTTAGTTTTTTTCCAAGTTTTATAATCTTTAGTATCAGAATTCTCCTTAACTAATTGTTTAGTTAGTGAAATTGTCTCCTTTAGGGCAGAATGACATTCTTTTGCTAAATTCTGATATATTTTTGTTCCCTCAGTTTTCCACTTTATCATTTCATTACTAACATCCTTAATTATTTTCCCTGGATTACCAACTATTAGTTTTCTATTAGGAATAACCATCTCACTTTTAACCAATGTTAAAGCACCAACTATACATTCATCTCCAATTATAGCATCATCTAAAATAACAGCATTCATTCCAATCATTGAGTTTTTTCCAATAGTTGCTCCATGAACAATACAACCATGGCCCAAATGCGCTCCTTCACTAATAGTAACCGTAACTCCGGGAAACATATGAATAGTACAGTTTTCCTGAACATTAGCACCATCTTTAATAATTATTTTTCCAAAGTCCCCTCTTACAGCTGCACCAGGACCTATATAAACATTTTTACCAATAACTACATTTCCAGTAACATTTGCTTGAGAGTGAACAAATGAACTGGAATCAATAATCGGCTTATTTCCCTTAAATTCAAAAAGCATTGTTATGATTTTTCAATTATTGCTGCATATCCCTGGCCAACCCCAATACACATGGTAACTAAAGCATATTTTTTATTGTTGTTTTGTAGTTCAATTGCTGCGGTTTGTAATAATCTTGCACCTGTCATACCTAATGGATGACCAATAGCTATGGCTCCGCCGTTAGGATTAATTCTAGAGTCAATATCTTCTAGCTTAAGTGCTCTGATACAAGCTAAACTTTGAGCAGAAAATGCTTCATTAATTTCAATAACATCCATCTGATTTAAAGTTAACCCAGTTCTTTTTAGTACTTTTTTAGTAGCTTCTACAGGGCCAATACCCATTATCCTTGGTTCAACTCCCGCCACAGCAGCACCTAAAATTCTAACCATGGGTGTTAAGTGATTTTTTTTAGCTGCATTTTCATTACCTATTAAAAGTGCTGCAGCTCCGTCATTTAATCCAGACGAGTTTCCCGCAGTAACTGAGCCATTTTCTCTTCGAAATGCAGGTCTTAAAGAATTTAATTTTTCAATAGTTGTATGTGCTTTTATAAATTCATCATTATTAAATAGAATATCATCTTTTTTCCTTTGTTGAATGGTTACAGGGCAAATTTCTTTTGATAACCTACCATTATCTTTAGCTTTAGCTGCTTTCATTTGAGAATTATAAGCAAATAGGTCCTGATCTTCTCTAGAAATATTATATAAATCCACTAAATTTTCGGCAGTTTGTCCCATACCATCGATACCATAGGTTTTTTCCATTTTTGGATTTATAAACCTCCATCCAAAACTTGAGTCATGCATTTGAGCATCTCTTCCAAATGGTTTAGATGCTTTTGAAATTACCCAAGGTCCCCTTGTCATGTGCTCAATACCACCTGTTATATATAGATCTCCATCACCTAGTGAAATTGCTCTATAAGCATTTATCGTAGCTGCTAAACCTGAGGAACAAAGTCTGTTAACAGTTTCTCCTCCAATACTATATGGGAGACCAGCCAGTAAAAGAGCCATTCTTGCAATGTTTCTATTATCTTCTCCAGCTTGATTAGCACAACCTAAAATAACATCTTCCACTTGACCCCAGTCAGTTTTAGAATTTCTCCTCATCAATTCTCTAAGTGTATGCGCTGCTAAATCATCTGCTCTAACATTACTTAATGTCCCTCCAAAGTTTCCAATTGGAGTCCTAATAGCATCAAAAATATATACTGGTTTCATTATTTTTTTTTAAAGTTAACTCAAATATGAATCAAATTAAATTTTTAATTTATGACCAACCTTCATTTGTAAAATGAACTAGACCTATAAAATTTGCAATTTTTTCATGATGTTGATTAGTTAGTTCAACACTAAAATTATTTTCATCTTTTAACGAATGGTGACAATTGGCAACTATAGTATCATTTAAATTCACTTTTTTTATAAAGTGAATTTCAGCAGATTTTGTTAGGGTTATTTTTCCATAAGAATTGGCTGCAAAAGCTAAACAACTGTCAGCGATACTAAAACATATTCCACCATGAGAAAGGTTAAAACCATTAGTCATTTCTTTGTTAATGGTTGTTTTTAGGGTGCAAGAACCTTTTTTTATGTTGATAATATTTAGTTTGAGCCATTTGCTAAATGAGTCTTCAGAAATCATTTTTTCAACTATTTCTTTAGGAGACATTTCTTAATTATTTTTTGAAGCATGTTTTACTCCAGCGTCAATTAAACCTAAGAATAAAGGATGAGGATTCTCAACAGTGCTTTTATATTCTGGATGGTATTGAACTCCAATAAACCATGGGTGGTTAGATATCTCGATGGTTTCCATTAAATTATTTTTACTGTTTCTTCCTGAGAAAATCATTCCTTTTGACTCAAATTCATTCTTAAATTTGTTATTAAATTCAAATCGGTGCCTGTGTCTTTCATGAACAGAATTTTTAGAATAGATTTGGTGTAATAAAGTATTTTTTTCAATATCACATTGATAAGAACCCAGTCTCATAGTACCACCCATTTTTTCGAGTTTTTTTTGTTCTTCCATCATGTTAATTACCGGAAACTTTGAATTAGGATCAATTTCTGTAGAATGAGCATTTTCCATTTTTAGAACATTCCTTGCAAATTCTATAACTGCGCACTGCATTCCTAAACAAATTCCTAAAAAAGGAATTTGACTTATTCTAGCATATTCGACAGCTTTGATTTTACCTTCAATTGCTCTGGCTCCAAAACCAGGAGCAACAATAACACCATTAATTTCTTTTAATATTTCCGAACAATTTTCTTTTTCCAATCTTGATGAGTGAATCCAATGTAAATTTACTTTAGTTTTATTTTTTGATCCAGCATGAATTAATGATTCAGCAATAGAAATATAGGAGTCTTTAAGCTCTACATATTTACCAATTAATGCAATATTTATTTGATGTTCGGGAACCTGAAGATTCTCTAAAAAATTATTCCATTTTTTTAAGTCAGGCTTTATTTGTTGATCAAGTTCAAGTTTTTGACAAACAACAGTATCTAATTTTTCTTTAAGCATTAATAAAGGAACTTCGTAAATTGATTTAGCATCTATTGACTCAATTACACATTCTTGTTCAACGTTACAAAAAAGAGCAATTTTTTTCCTCAATCCACTATCTAGATGATACTCAGTTCGACAAACCAAAATATCAGGTTGAATGCCATATTCTAGTAGTGTTTTAACAGAATGTTGAGTCGGCTTAGTCTTAAGCTCACCAGATGTTGACAAATATGGAATAAGAGTTAGGTGAATAAATAGTACGTTTTTACTTAAATCCCACTTTAATTGTCTAATAGATTCTATAAATGGTAAAGATTCTATATCTCCAACAGTACCACCAATTTCAGTTATGACTACGTCATATTTTCCATCTTTTCCAAGCTTTAGTATATGTTCTTTAATTTCATTAGTTATATGGGGAATAACTTGAACAGTTTTACCTAAGTAATCTCCTTTTCTTTCTTTATTGATTACAGATTGATAAATTTTACCGGTTGTTACATTATTATTTTGAGAAGTTGATATGTTTAAGAACCTTTCATAATGACCTAAATCTAAATCAGTTTCTGCTCCATCATCCGTTACATAACATTCACCATGTTCATAAGGATTTAATGTTCCTGGATCTACATTTATGTAAGGATCGAGTTTTTGAATTGTTACATTAAAACCTCTTGCTTGAAGTAATTTTGCTAATGACGCGGATACGATTCCTTTGCCAAGTGATGAGGTGACTCCTCCGGTTACAAAAATATATTTAGTTGAAGATGACATTCCGTATGAATATAATTAATACGGGAATCAAAGTTACTATTTAATTTCATTACTAATTCAAAAAGTAGAAATTAAAATTTCCAGCTCACTCCAAGACTTGGCAATAGTGGTAGTTGATAAACTCTTTCAGTAGTTATTCTATCCACATAAAAGATGTTTTTTCTAGAGTAAATATTGGTAACACTAAAAGTAATGTCAACAGTAGAATTCTTGCTAAGTTCAATATGCTTTTTAATAGCTAAATCAAGTCTATGATAGGATGAAAGTCTACCTTGATTTAAGTCTGCATATATTATTCCAAGTTGGTCATCATTTGCAGTAGTAATATCAGTATTTATACCCTCTGAATAATCAATTGTATGGTAATATCCTTGAGTTTGTGTAAAAGGAAGTCCACTTCCAAAATTCCATCTGGCATTTACTTCCCAACCATCTCCAAAGTTTTGAGTTCCAACTAGATTAATATTATGCCTTCTATCAAACAGAGGAGAGTAAGTTCTTATTCCATCCCACCTAGTTACTTTTCCAATTGAATATACTGCCCATAAATAAGTTTTATCATTGTCATATTTTAAAACAAAATCAGCACCATATGCATCGCCAGTTTCAATAATAAAGTCTTTCCTTAGTACATCATCTACGTCATCAGTTTCTTCATATAATTTGTTTCTATTAATATTACTTAGTTGATTGAACCATTTATAATAACCTTCTACATTAAGGGTTAGATTTTTGGCTAAATCAACTTCAAATCCAAAAATTGCATGAGTAGCTTTTTGTAAAGAATGTTTTCTGGCTACAGTTTTACCATTGTCTAACTTGATAGAATCTTGCAAATTATCAGGCCCAGAAAGAAATCCGTAAAATAAATTAACAACATCTCTATCTGAATTGGCAGAAATTAAATTTTGTGAATAAATACCAGATGCAGCCTTTATTCTAAATTTTTCAGAAATGTTGCACTTAAGACCAATTCTTGGCTCAGGAGAAAAATTCCTCAGAGATGCATAATATTGAGCTCTAAAACTAGGATTAATTACCAAAAGTCCTTTTATGATCTTACTATCTATATAACCTGCTAGTTCAGTTGTGTTATTTTTTTGTTCAATTTTTCTCCCAACACTATTAAAGAAATTAAAATCAGTAGTGAATCCATTAACTTCTATTCCATACTTTATTTCATTTTCACCAAGAAAATATTTAAAATCAAAACCTAAGTTAAATCCATTTATACGACTTTCTCTTGGGTTCAAAGTATCTCCAGTGTTGATAGGATCAAGCTCAGATAAAGAAATTTTATAATCACTAATATTAAATTTTCCCATAATTAATACAGGTGAACTTGCAGGTACTACAACAAAATTTGATCCAATTCCCCAAGAATTCCAATTTAAATCTGAAACTGATTTATAACGAACTCTATCGTTATAGCTAAACCCAAAAAAGTTAACCTTACTTCCTGTCATTCCATTTATTGATACTTTACCATATAAATCTGTAAAGTTAAATGGGAGACCGTTAGAGTCGATGTAGTTATATAACTTTTTGGAAGTTTGCTCTAGGTAAGAAGTTTTACCTGAAAAAATATATGAAGCAGTAGAATTGCTGTTAGTCTCATTCAATTTTTTTATAGGCCCTTCTAATTTAAACTTTGACCCAAAAGGATTGACAGAGATTTTACCGGCATGTCTTTTTTTGTTCCCATCAATTGTGGTAATATCCATTATTGAAGAAATTCTCCCGCCATACATAGCAGAAAATCCACCAGTATAAATATCAGCACTTCGCATAATATCAGTATCAAATACAGAGAAAAAACCGATTGAATGAAACGGGTTATAAATGGTCATTCCGTCTAAAAGCACTTTGTTTTGTATTGGAGAGCCTCCGCGGATATACATTTGCCCTCCCTGATCACCAGTAGTAATTACGCCGGGTGTTGTTTGTAAGTATTGAGCAAAATCTGGTTCCCCACCGATGGCAACAACTCGAGCCATATCTTTTGGAGTAGCAGTAATTACGGACATTTTCACTTCTGTCTTTCTCTCCTCAGCTTCTGCACTATATTCGAATTCTTCAAGAACTTCGTCATTAACCTCCATGAAGAAATTTTTAGTAATAATTTTACCAGCTTTTAGTTCAATTTCTTCTTCAAGAGTTTTAAACTCGATATTAGAGATTTCCAAAATAACCTTTCCCGGGCTAAGTCTATTAATCTGAAAAAAGCCATTTAAGTCTGTAGATGCCCCAGTTCCAGTCCCTTTTATTTTAACATTAGTTCCAAATGATGGTTCTCCCGTTTCCTTCTCATAAACAGTTCCCCTTACAGTAGCATTATTTAAATAATGAAATTTAGTTTGCGCACTAAGATCGATTATAACTAGAATAGTTAACGAAATAAATAAAATGCTTTTAATTATAATCTTCATATTTCGCTCGAAGATAAAATTATTTTTCTTAAAACTGATAGTTATTAATAATGACTTAACAAGATGTAAATAATTATTAATTAATAAACTATTATTTATTGTATATTGTTGTTAAACATTTTCAATATTGTTAGATAACGAAAGTCATTATGATTTAGTTTTTACCGGATGGGGTGCAAGTACTTGTATTCTTTTGATTGAGTTGGATAAAAATTCCTTATTAGAAAATAAAAATATTTTAATAATTGAGCCTAGTGACAAGCTTGAAAATGATAAAACATTTTGTTTTTGGGCTGAGAAAAAAGATGAAATTTATCAAAATTTTAAATCTATCATTTCTAATAGCTGGACCAGTATTCAAATAAATAATAATAATAGCTCCTTAATTGATCCAGTAGAATATTTTCATGTTGACAGTAAAGACTTATACAACTGGGCAAGAAAGATTATTGAAAAATATAATATTGATCATAAAAGAGAAAAAGTTAATTTAATTGAATATCAATTAAAAATTAAGATAACAACTTCTGAATCAGATTATTTATCAGAATGGGTTTTTGATAGCCGACCACCCAACTTCAAAAAGCTTATTAATAATCAATATAATATATCTCAATCCTTCTTTGGGTTAAAAGTAAATTTTACTGAAAAAAAATTAAATCCCGATGTTTATCACATGATGGATTTTAGAGTTTCTCAAAAAAAGGCAACACAATTTGTTTACATATTACCCTATTCAATTAACTCTGCTTTAGTAGAGCTAACTAGGTTTGGAAAAGAACTTCTAGAAGAAGAAGAAGCTAGAGAGGAATTAGATGTTTTTTTGAAAAAAAACTTTGGTCACTACGAAATTATAGACTCTGAACAAGGTATCATTCCTATGAGCTCTGTTTTGCCCAAACAAATTTCAATAAATAAATGGGTACACATAGGAACTAGAGCAGGAAATGTAAAACCAAGTACTGGATATGCTTTTAAGAATATGTTTAATCATGCTAAATTAATTTGCGAAAACGGGAGATTAAGTTCAGCGAAAGTAAAAACTAATAAAAGATTTCATTTTTATGATCAATTATTACTGATAATTCTAACCCTGTGGCCTAATAAAGGGAAATATATTTTTGAAAGACTATTTGAAATTAAATCAGCAAGGTTTATTCTTAAATTTCTTGATGAAAAAACTTCCTTTACTGAAGATCTTTCTATGTTTTCAAAATTACAAATTGGTTTATTTATAAAGGCATTTTTTTACTGGACTTTATGGAAGTTTAAAAAATTACTTTTTCCTATTTTAATGATTTTATATATTTTATTTGATAATAGTTTGCCTAATAAAGAAATTTTTAATTTATCTAATAGTAATTTGCTAATTATTATTTTAGGGATGTTAACTATAGGAATTCCCCATGGAGCCTTAGATCACTTAACAGATTCGTTGACCAGCAATAAAAAAATCACCTTAAAATTTATATTTTTTTATCTTTTATTAATGGCCCCTATTTTAATTTTATGGTACTTCACTCCTACAATTGCTCTATTATTTTTTTTAATTTATTCTGCTTGGCATTTTGGAAATACTGAAACTGTAAGTTGGGGAATTAAAAATTCAATCATTGGATTAATGTGGGGTAGTATACTTTTTGTCTCAATATTTTTAACTCATTATATAGAATTTTCCAATATTCTTTCAGTAATATCAATTAAAACTCCTACTCTCTATTTTGAACCTAAATTAATTGGTAATTTAATGTTAATGATCCCTTTAATTTTAGCTGTTTACAAAAGAAATCCTGTTTGGATTCTAATGATATTATTTTTTTATCTTTCAACAGGAAAAGGTCTCCTTCTAACCTTTGGTTTATACTTCATTTTTCAACACAGTATTATCGGATGGACACACCTTAAAAACAAATTAAGATTTTCACATTTAAAAATGTTTTTAAACGCCTTACCATTCAATATTGGAGCCATTATTTTATTTCTTACTTTCAACTATTACTTGAAATTAGATTTGAGAGAAGGCTTAGTTTATTCTTTTATTTTTATCTCTGCCATAAGTTTTCCTCATGTAATTTGCATGCATTTATTTTATAAAAAAAATCGTAAATTTTAAATATATCTTAGATCTAAGGAAAACTGGTCTGGATTCCTAGGAGTTTTAGTTTTATAAAAACTCATAATTCTCTTCATATCATGTTCCTTATTATCAGATGGATACAAAGGGCCACCAATCCCAGCAGTTTTTGTTTTGTAATCTAAAAATCCAAAGCAAATAGGTAGATTATTATCTTTAGCTAGATGATAAAAACCACTTTTCCACTTTGTTCTTAATGATCTTGTACCTTCAGGTGTAATTCCCATAGCAAATTCATTATTTCCCTTAAATAAATCAGCCATAATACTTACATTACCTCCTTTAGTCTTGTTTTTAGTGTCTATTGGTAAACCACCAAGAGGTTTAATAATTAAATTAAATGGGAACCTAAACCACTCTTTTTTAATAGTAAATTTATATGGAATTTTTAAAATTTTAAAAAGGAAAATTGAATAGAATAAATCCCAATTACTTGTGTGTGGTGCTCCAATTAAAACACATCTTTTATATTCTTCAGGAACATTTTCACTAATTTTCCAACCTAATATTTTAAACAGAAATTTATACACTAATTTTATTTTAAGAACAAGAAATCTCCATTAAAATGGTACATATTATTGCACCTACAGTTCCAACAGCATATCCTACAACCGCTAGTAATACACCAACAGTAGCAAGGGAGGGATGAAATGCAGAAGCAACAATTGGAGCAGAAGCTGCACCTCCCACATTTGCCTGACTACCTACAGCTAAGAAAAAGTAGGGTGCTTTTATTAATTTTGCTACTAAAATTAAAAGTGTTGCATGAATAAACATCCAAACAAACCCTATAGAAATTAAACCTAAATTGTCAAATATCATTGTAAGATCCATCTTCATTCCAATAGTGGCAACAAGTATATAAATAAAAACACTTCCAAATTTACTTGCACCTGCTCCTTCATAGTTTTTAGCATTTGTAAAAGATAGTAAAATGGCAATAATTGTAGAAATACTAATAAGCCAGAAAAATTTAGACTCCAAAAAAGTAAATATATTTCTTACACTAGCACTTTCAACTGATGAAATATAACTTTTAAAAAAAGAAGCAATAAATCCAGAGCAAAAGTGAGCAAAGCCCACAGTTCCAAAAGCTAAAGCCATAATAATTATAATGTCAGTTAATGAAGGGTTTCTTTTTACTTTTTTTGAAAAACTAGAAACTTTTTCTTTTAATGATTCTATTGAAGAATTATCTGCATTTAGCCAACTATTAATTTTATCAGATTTCCCAATTCCTATTAAAATAATTGACATCCATATATTGGCTACTACAATGTCAACAAAGACCATTCCACCATATAATTTTTGATTATATCCATAGATTTCTAACATAGCTGTTTGATTAGCACCCCCACCAATCCAACTACCTGCTAAAGTTGAAAGACCTCTCCAAACCGCATCAGGACCAATGCCACCAACAGTTTCTGGTGAAATTATAGATATTAAAAGTATTGCAATTGGTCCACCAATAATAATTCCAATTGTTCCAGTAAAAAACATTGCTAAAGCTTTCCAACCCAGTCCAAAGACAGCTTTTAAATCAATACTAAGAGTCATCAGAACCAAAGCAGCAGGAAGTAAAAACCTACTGGCAACATAGTAAAGATTGGATTGCTGAGTCACTAATTCTCCAGATTCATTAATAGCCTCCCATTCAGGAGCAATAATCCCTAATGAGGTTAAAATTGCCGGTATCAAATAAGCCATAAAAAGGCCAGGAACTATTTTATAAAATTTTGGCCAAAAACCTTTAGACTGGGATTCTGTAAAAAAAACTAAACCCAATGATATCATCAATAGACCAAAAACAATGGAATCATCAGTAATTAATATATCTGTTTTCATCTTAAGCTTTAAGATTGTAAAGTAACTTATTTTTTATGAAATGCTTCAGACAATTTTTTTAATTCATCTCTAAGAGTAATAATTTTTTCTTTATTTTTTTGGATCTTAATTTGAAAATCATCAAACATTTTTCCTTTTGCGTTTGAGAAAAAACTTAAATTATTTTCTAACTGAGTGGTTTCTTTTATGGTTTGATTTATTAACTTATTGATTCTATTCTTCTCATCTGTAAAAGCTTTCTCAGGATTGGAAGAATTAGATAAAAAAGAAGCTTTTATCCCTCTTTTAATTTGATGATTTTCTTCATTTGAAAAATCTCCTTTCGAACAATGATAATTAATTAGTTTATCAAATTGAATACTTATTTCATTAGATTTTTTTCTTGGAACTTCGCCAACCTCCTGGAAATTTTTGATGAAATCCATCATTCCAGAAAAATTTATTTTAGTTTCATTTTTTAGCTTATCAAGTAAAGAGATTTTTATCTTAAGGTTCTCTTTTTCTTTTTCTAAAACCTCATTTTTAATATTATTTTTTGCATCAAAAAAATTATCACATTCTATTCTGAATTTTTTCCAAAGTTTTTGTTCGGCAAAACGGCCCGAATTTCCGATTGTCTTCCATTTTTCTTGAAGACTTTTTATTAATAATGGATTGTTGTCATTTGCCACATTTGTCACATATTTTTTTGCAGTTTCAATTAATAATAATTTGGCATTATAATTTTCTTTTAGATGGCTTTTTTCAGTATTTAGTATTTCTTTTCTCTTATCAAAAAATTTATCAAAGTATGATCTAAACTCTATCCAAATTTTATCACTTATATTTCTTGGCACTGGCCCAATATTTTTCCAATCCTCTTGTAGTTTTTTAAATTGAGCTGTTATAGATTCTAATTTTTTTGAATCTGATGTATCTTCATCAACTAAGTCTTTAGCTTTTTTTACTAATTTATTTTTAGCCTCTAAATTTTCTTTAAGACTTGTTTTCAAATTATTGTAAAATTCTCTTATTCTTTTTTGTACAATATTTACTTCTAACCAATAATTTTTCTTTATTTCTTCCCAGTGTTCTTTAAAGGTTGGGCCAATCTCTTCCCATTTACTTTGTAATAGTTTTAGTTCTAACTGAACCTTTTTATGATCCTTAATTTCTGCTAATCCTTTTATATCGTGGATAATTTGATTCTTAAGAGAGAAATTTCTTTTAAGATCATTTTCTTTAAGTTCTTTATATATATTAAAATTATAATTGAATGCTTCATTTAGTTTACTAAACTCTTTTTGTAAACTATGCTCATTTTGGATTGATACATTTTGAATTTTATTCCACCTATTTTTAATTTCTTTTATTCCAGTTGCTAAATCACTTAATTTTTCTTTGCTATTAATTAAGTTCTCAAATGCTTTAAGAATTTGTCTTTTAGCCTCAGTATTTGTTTTTTCCTCTTTTTTTCTTTTTTCTTTTTTTCTTTTTTGATCTTCTTTAAAAAGTTTTATTGCATTAATGATTTCAATATTATTAGAATCTTTTTCAGGGTCTTCTATCTCTTTTGGTTCAGATTTTTTGAAATCTTCAATTTCTTTTTCAAATATTACTTCAAATATCTTTATTTGGTGTTCTGCTTCTTTTAAAGCTAGTTCATTGTCTGCTCCTAAAAAGCTTTTAATGCTTTTAAGTATACTTTCTTTATTTAATTGCATTGTTATGTGGTAAGTGGATTGTTAGACGATAAACAAAATTTGATGTTACAAATTTAAAAGTTTTCTTTTTATTTACTGCGAATTAATTCATTAGATTTTCAAACTAAATAAATTTATTTCTGGTATATTTTTAAATAAATTTATTAAGCTCTGGTATTTCTGTTAAAATATAATTATTGTATAAAATAGATTGAAATTTATTTATACATATCTTTTTTACTCCCTTTGTAAAGAGGAATATGGACCAATTTTGTTTCAATAGGTCCGTTAAATAATTTTATTCTTCGTATCGGCCTAAGGCCTATATGTTTTAAACTTTCCAAGTCGCCACTTAATATCCAAGCATCTGATCCGCTCCATGAATGTTTAAGTCTGGTACCAATTTGCTCATAAAACAAATGGTTTTTTTCTTGAGCTATTCTAACATTGTATGGAGGGTTAAGAATTAACATTGGTTTTTCTGAAGGAGGTTCTAAATCAAAAAAATCTTTAAATGTAATTTTACAGTTGTTATTAGAGATAACATTATTTACATTATTTCTTGAAGCAATGATCATCTCGTTAAAATTGTCATAGCCCATTATTGTAGGGTTGTTTTCATTTATCTCCTCAAGAGATTTAGTTTTTAAACTTTCCCATAAGCTATGATCGTAATCTTTATGGTTCATAAATCCGAAAGATTTTCTTTTTATTGTTGGTGGAATATTTTTTGCTATCATTAAAGCTTCACATATAAATGTCCCTGAACCACACATTGGGTCGATTAATGTTCTTTTAGAATCCCACCCGCTAAATTTTAGAATTCCAGCTGCTAATACTTCATTTAATGGAGCAAGGCCTGTCATAGTTCTATATCCTCTTTTAAATAACGAATCTCCAGAGGTATTCCAAAGTAAATTTACTTGGTCATGGGAAATTCTCACCACAAACTTATGGTCTGGCTTTTCTCTGTCCACACTGGGCCTTTTTCCAAATTTCTTATTAAACTGATCTACTATCGCATCTTTTATTTTTAAAGACGCATATTTAGAATGGTTGAAGAAAGGGGAATTTACTACGCTTGTTATAGAGAATGTTTCATGAATTGAGAATTCATTGTCCCAAATAAAATCATAAGCTCCATTATAAAGCTCGTCTTCATTACTTGCTTTATAATGATGTAATTCTACCAAAATATCTAAGGCAAGTCTACACCATAAGTTTAGGGAATATATAACTTCCAATCCACCATCAAGATATACAGCTCTTTTACCAATTTCGGGTTTAATATTGGTAATCTGAAAAATTTCTTCACAGAGAATTTCTTCAAATCCTTCAAAAGTTCTAACGATAATTTTCATGGATTTATTTATTTTTCTTTTTCATCTATCTCCTCAAAATCAATAAAAAGATCATCCTCGATATCAATTTTTTTATTTTCTTTTGGTTCTGAAAACGGATTTTTATTTACATTATTAAAAACTTCTTCAAAGGGATTTTTCTTTTTCACAATTGTTTTTTGTCCGCTTAATTTTAATACTATATCCTTTATACTGTTAATTCCCTTTTGAAATATAGAAAGCATGAAAAACACAGCAAATACTCCAAAAACTCCTTTGAGAATTGGAGCCTGTGATAAGCCTTGAATGGTTTCGTTAAACCAAATATTTAACGGATTTAGATATATTAACTCACCAAAACCAGAAAAACCTATGCAAGCGGTATATACAACCATTGAAATACCAATAATATGATTTTCATATTTAAGTTTATCAGATTGGGAGTTACTTAAATTAAATTTAGATTTAAGTCCAAAATTTGTGGCTAAAGTTAATAGAGATCTTTTTTTATTTAGTTTACTTACCATATAAACAAACAAGAATAATCCTCCAATTATATAACTAGCAGCTACATTAGCATCGTTTGAACTATTATTTTGTATATGGTGAAGACAATTTGAAAAAGTAATATTACTAAGGATTAAGAATTTTAAAGTTGACAGAACATAATCTAAAGAAATATTTTTTTGGAATCCCATTATTAGCCCTTTTGGAACTTTAACAATTAGCCACCATACCAAATTGTATATTACATATACGATACTTAAATCAAAAATTAATTCTATAGTATTCATCAAGCAAATATAGTTTAATGCTTAATATTTGAATAAATAACTTTGATATTAAGATTTCCATTTTATATTAGACATTATTAATATTGTAATATGAAAAATAAAGTCCTCTTTTTAACAATACTCTTTTCATTTCAAGTATTTAAATTTTTCTCACATGAAGGTATGTGGATTCCGTCCTTAGTAAAGGCTTTTGAAAATGATATGCAAGCTATGGGGATGAGGTTATCTGCAGAAGATATTTATGATGTTAACAACTCAAGTATCAAAGACGCAATTATTCACTTTAATGGTGGATGTACCGCGGAATTAGTCTCATCACAGGGTTTGTTATTAACAAATCACCACTGTGGCTACTCACAAATACAATCTCATTCATCATTAGAAAATGATTATTTGAAATATGGCTTTTGGGCATCGGTTAAAAGTGAAGAACTTCCAAATCCTGGGTTAACTGCTTCGAGAGTAGTTAGAATTGAAAACGTAACCAGTACTGTATTATTTGAGACTGAAGGTTTAGCAGAAAAAGATCGTAATTCAAAGATTCAAACAGTAATTGAAAAATTAATTGTAGATGCACAAAATGGCACACATTATACAGCTAAAATCAAACCTTTCAATTATGGAAATGATTACTACATGATTGTGAAAGAAACATTTACAGATATAAGATTGGTAGGAGCACCACCTAGTTCAATTGGAAAGTTTGGTGGAGACACTGATAACTGGGTCTGGCCTAGACATACTGGTGATTTTTCAGTGTTTAGAATTTATTCAAATCAAGACAATCAACCAAATGAATATAGTGAATTAAATGTTCCTTATAAACCACTTCATTTTCTTCCTATTTCTATGAAGAAAAGATCTGTGGGTGATTTTACAATGATTTATGGATTCCCAGGAACAACCGAACAACACTTAACTTCTGGTAATCTGAGTTACATCATGAATAAAGAAAGACCAGCTCGTATTAAAATGCGAGAAAAGTCATTAAGTGTTATTGATGCAAGTATGAGATCTTCTGATTTACTTAGAATTAAATACGCTTCTAAACAAGCCCGTATTGCCAATGGTTGGAAGAAGTGGATTGGTCAAGTAGGAGGTTTAAAAACAGTTGATGCAATTCAAATTAAAATTGATAGAGAAAAAGAGTATAACGATATGGTCTTTTCAAACCAAGAATGGCAAAAAAAGTATGGCAGAGTGATAAATGATATGAATGCTTTAGTTAGTGAATATAAGGAGGTAGATTTTGGTTACTCAATGGCTATTGAATATTTATATGTTGGACCGGAGCTATTTAAAAGAGCTCGTGAAATAAGCAAATTCTTATCCAACTATGGTGTATATGAAAAAAATGGCGAGTTGGAAAATGAGATTGAGAAACAACTTAAACTTGCTAAGGGATTCTTTAAAAATTATGACAATGCAACTGACAAAAGAATTTTTGAATTGTTGTCAGATGAGTATATGAAGCAAATGGGGGATAGTCCATTGGCTTCAATCCTAAAGGTTAACTCTATTAAAGATTTGGCAGATATAATTTACGAAAAATCAATCCTTACTAGTGAAGTTCGTTTCAAAAAGTTCATGGATAATCTTAACAAGAATTCACACAATAAACTAAATAATAAAGATTTAGGATATATGTTATGGATGGAAACAAATGATATTTTCATTAAAAATATAATTCCAGAGGTTAGACTTTACAGAGTTTCAATGGATAGACTTTTAAAAACATATGTTGCAGGAAAGTTAGAAATGTTTCCAGATCTAAAACACTGGCCGGATGCAAATTCATCAATGCGAATAACATATGGAAAGTTAGAAGGTTCTGCCCCTCATGACGGTATGCAGTATACTGAACATACAAATATTGATGGAATCATTACTAAAAATAATTCTGGAAACCCTGATTATGAATTATTACCTCGTATGAGAAAGTTAGCTGCCGTTAAGGATTATGGAGATTATGGACAAGATGGAGAACTGTGGGTATGTTTTTCAGGTTCAAACCATACAACGGGAGGGAATTCTGGGTCTCCGGTCTTAGATGCTGATGGGGACTTGCTAGGTATTAATTTTGATAGGTCATGGGAAAGTACGATGAGTGACTTTATGTTTGATAAAAACCGATGCAGAAATATTATGGTAGATATTAGGTATGTACTTTGGGTCATAGATATTTATGCAGGTGCAAGACATCTTATAGATGAAATGATTTTAGTAAAATAGCTTTTATTCTCCTATATAGATTGGTCTTCTTTTTTCGAAAAATGCTTTAACCCCTTCATTATGGTCCACGGAGTTTGATGCTGTAATTTGATTTTTTTTCTCCAATTCTAATTGCTCATCAAAACTATTATAATTGCTTTCGTTTAGTAAAGTTTTAATTAGCCCTATCGACTTTGTTGGCATATCACTTATTTTTTTGGCATAATCTAATGCTATTTGATAGCCATTTGTGTCATCAACACTTTTGTATATCATTCCGATTTTTTCAGCTTCAGCAGATGAAATTTTCTCACCACTAAACATTAGAGCTGCTGCTCTTTGCTTTCCAATAAGTCTAGGAAGATTATAAGTCCCACCACTATCAGGAATTAATCCTATATTAATAAAGGACTGAATAAATTTTGCAGAAATAGCAGCAAATGTAATATCGCAAGAAATTGCAAGGTTGGCACCAGCGCCAGCGGCTATTCCGTTGACATAACAAATAACTGGTTTCTTTGTGTTATTAATCATTTTAATAATAGGATTGTAAGTGTGTTCAATTATTTTATCTATTGACGGTCCATTTTCTCTTGTTGCTTCTTCAAGATCTTGTCCTGCACAAAAGCCTCTTCCAACGCCAGAAATTATAATTGCTCTGATATTTTTATTTGTCTTACATTTTTTAAGAGCATCTAAAAACTCATCTGCCATTTCATAGTTAAAACTATTTAAAACATCAGGTCTATTGAGTTTAATTTCAGCAATATTATCTACTATTTTGTGTAAAATATTATGGTATATCATTCTATGTTTTATAAGTTAAGAGTAAACAACAATTATCATTAAAAAAATTATTACGAATTTCGTGGAAATTTAATTATAAATAAAATGGCAAACTTTTTTTCAGTTAAGGTAAAACAAATTCATAAAGAAACTCATGATTCAGTTTCACTTTCGTTGGATGTTGGTGACAAAAATTTAAAGGAATTTCAATTTATTCCAGGCCAATACATTACCATAAAAGCTAATATTGATAGTGAGGATTGTAGACGATCCTATTCAATTTGTTCTTCAACAAGTGAGCTTTTAACAGTTGGAGTTAAAAAAGTTTACAATGGTAAAATGTCAACTTACATTAACGAATATTTAAATGAAGGAGATATAATAGAGATACAACCTCCTCAGGGTAACTTTAAATTAGAAGATGTCAATCATTCTAATAACAGAAAGTTTGTTGGGTTTGCTGCAGGTTCAGGGATTACTCCTATTCTGTCAATGATTAAAGAATTATCGTCCAAAGAAAAAACTTCTCAATTTTTATTATTTTTTGCTAATAAAACTTCAAATGATGTAATGTTTAGAAAAGAACTAGACGCATTATCATCAAAAAATATAATAATCAAATATTTGTACACAAGAGAAAATTTAGAAAATGATTTATATAATGGTAGAATAAATGAAGCAAAATCTAAAGAATTATTAAAATCAAATATGGATTATTTAAATGCAGATGCTTTTTATTTATGTGGTCCAGAAGAAATGATTTTTTCCACTAAAAACGTATTAGAATCTTTAGGTGTTGTTTCATCAAAAATAAAGTTTGAATTATTTAATGCACCTGTTTTAGAAGATATCAGTTTGGAAAAAGAGAATTTAGATGTCGAGTTTAATGGAGAATCTCAAGTTAAAGTTATATACGATGATGAAGAGGTTGAATTTTCACTTAATAGAAGAGGCGATACAATTCTCGATGCTGCTATGGATAACGACTTGGATGTACCTTTTTCTTGTAAAGGTGCCGTGTGCTGTACTTGCAGGGCTAAAGTAACCGAGGGATCGGTTGTCATGGATGCCAACTATGCACTTTCTGACCAAGAGGTAGAGGATGGATATATATTAACTTGTCAATCCCACCCAAATAGTAAAAAAGTAGTCATTGATTTTGATTAAATTTCAAATTATTATTCAAATATGTTTTTAATAATTAAATTAGAATTTAATTTTAATATTAAACACATTGATTATTGTAATTACAGGATGCTCTAAAGGAATTGGTTTAGAATTAGTCAAAATATGGGCTAAACACCATAAAGTATATGGAATATCAAGAGATTTATCAAAACTTAAAGAATTAAAATCGTCATTATTAGTTACTGATAATTTTGATTTCCTTGCTCGGGATATAACACAACTTAATTCTGAAATCCTAAACAATTGGATTGTTGAAGATAAAATTGACCTTCTTATTAATAATGCTGGAATACTTATAAATAAGCCATTTAAAGAAATTCGTTACGATGATTACAGAAAATTAATGGACATTAACTATTGGGCTTCCTTTAACTTATCACAGTTATTGTTAGAAAAACTTTCTAACGCTAAAGGACAAATTTTTAATTTATCAAGTATGGGTGGGGTCAATTACTCTTCTAAGTTTCCTGGATTATCTTTATATAGTTCCTCAAAAGCAGCTATTTCTATTTTAACTGAATGTTTGGCAGAAGAATTAAAAGAATTAAATGTAAGGGTAAATGCATTTGCATTAGGATCAGTTCAAACTGAAATGCTTGATAAGGCTTTTCCTGGTTATAATGCTGGGATAAGTGCTGGAGAAATGGCGTCATTTATTGTGAATTTCATTTCATCTTCCAAAAATTTAGTAAATGGCCAAGTTATTAGAGTTGCGAAAAGCAATCCTTGAGCCCTGATTTTCAGATAAATATATAGCGCTTTCAATTATTTTTAATTTTTAGCGAAAAATAGTTGTAGTTTTTCAAATATCATAGTATGTTTGCACCCCGAAAAAAGTTGTTTATTTATTCAAATTAGGTCACAAATAAAGAAAAAAATATTTTTTTTTCCTTTTTGCTTGTTTGATAAAAATTATAAATTACCTTTGCCGGCCGATTGTAATTCCAAAAGAGGTTTTACATTAAGAAATTGAGATTTTTTCTCACACAAGAATTAAGTTCTTTGAAGTATTGAAGTAAAGAATTAAAAGACTAGCAACCCCTGAGATTTGTTTCAACAAAACTTAAAGTTATAATTACAATGGAGAGTTTGATCCTGGCTCAGGATGAACGCTAGCGGCAGGCTTAACACATGCAAGTCGAACGG
>Ga0209603_1000734_pt1 | contig 37984 bp, 21 predicted proteins | sample COGITO_mtgs_1206_FD_184812 | JGI IMG/M metagenome (GOLD analysis project Ga0209603, IMG submission 184812) | Pelagic marine microbial communities from North Sea - COGITO_mtgs_120607 (SPAdes) (version 2) | ecosystem: Environmental > Aquatic > Marine > Epipelagic ... | reverse complement strand
TCTTCCATTAGGATATGCGCTATTTAACACATACATTTCTCCGGTTATTAGTAAGCCTTCGTTGGCAACTATTAGAAGTATATTCGGCGATGGTGATATAGGTGACCCTACAATAGCAGGAGCATCGGGCTATGTTGTAGAAGTTAATGAAGACATTGGAATACTACAAGATACATTTGATTCTTCATATTGGGAAGAATGGCTACCTGGCTTAGACTTCGACGGCGTTTATGATGCTAATGTTATTTACCAACCAGGTGATGTTGTGCAATACGGCGGATACTTATTCCAATCAAAAGTTATTAACAATATTGGTAATAAACCATCAACAAACTTCGGTGACGATTCAACTGACGCATGGGAACTAATTACAGAAGCATATGAAATTGCAGGAACATGGGACAGTGCTACAGAATTTAAAGTAGGTAACGTAGTAAGATACGGCGGAGATTTATATGTTGCACTAGTAGATAGTGTTAACGAAAATCCAGGTAACTTTACAATTCAAGCACCATATGAAGCAGAAAATTCGAGCGGAACACGCATTCAAGTAAACTTAGGAGATTCTGTTGCATCTGATTTAATTACAGTTGGTATGACTGTCACCGGCGAAGGATTTAGTAGAGGTCAAACTGTCGAATCAGTTAGTTATGACGACGACTCATCTAACGCATCAATGTATGCTACTGTTATTCTTAACGAAGCACCAGACGGTCCTATTTCAGACGAAGCAGTACTAACATTCTCAGGAGCAAGAACAGGAATTTGGGAATTATTAATTCCAGGGTTTAACTGGGAAGGCAAATGGTCTGACGGTACATTATACAATTTAGATGACGTTATCTACTGGAAGAATGCTACTTATCGAGCTGTTAGAGAGCATACGTCTTCATTTGTATCACGTCCGGATAATGATTTACAAAACGCATATTGGTCATTATACTTGCAACACGATCAGAGAAATACTCTTAGCGAGTTTGGCGAAATGATTATTTTTGACGGAGAAAACAATGCTCCGTTAACAACAGGCGCCGACGGTAACGTTCTTAAAGTTGTAAACGGATTACCGACTTGGAGTGATATCGACTTTACTCCAAACGTGTATTATGTTGCAACTAATGGAGAAGACTTACCTACTAACGGTACCACTCCAGACACGGCTTGGAAAACAGTTAAGTATGCTTGTGAAAGAGTAAAACTAGGCACGATGCGTCAAAATGCAAAAGTGATGCTCGAACAAAACAAAGACTGGATTGTTCAGCAAACGTTTTACTGGTTCTTGTATCAACAGAATCAAAATATTGCACCATTTGATCAGTCTTATAACTTTGATAACGAAAAAACATCTAGAGATGCAGAACTAATCATTGACGGTGTGATTCGCGATGTAAAACGAGGAGGCAACGCACAAACAGTTAGAGCAACGCTTTCTTATTTTGATTTAGAAAGTACAAACAAATTTACAAATGCTACCGTAGCAGAACAAGCTGAGTTCTTTATAGCATTCTTTGTTGAGTTGTTTAGTAACATAGAACTAGCAATTACAAATACTGCGCCTGCACAAAACTACCAAGTGCTCGAAGGCGTTGAAAATCCTGTAGCACAGTATTTTAATAATGGCATTACTATTGAAGATGATGCTGTTACATTTGTACAAGCATTAGAAAGAATTTTATTAGATGCATTTGTTGCTGGATCGCCTTCAAGTGTGCCTCCAGAGAACCAAGGTACTTATTCTACAATTAATATTAAGTCTGGTACATACAATGAAAGACTTCCTATTAAAATGCCACCTAACACAGCATTAAACGGTGACGAACTTCGCGGAACAACTATTCAGCCAGCAGCACCTGTTAACACATTATGTACAAGAACATTGGGCTTTATTAATCAGTTTATTGTTGGCTCAACAGTTAACATGGAGAACAACACACCTGTACAGTTTGTATCATTAAACCCAGTTGAAGATATTAGTACAGTAATTGGTGGTGTTATACCTGGCAAGACTTATTATGTAATAGGCAGTACAATTACCGATACTACATTTAGTGTGTCAGAAGTACTAGACGGACCGGCTGTTGAACTAACAACTAACATCGGCGCAATGTATGTATACGGCGGCGAAGCACTTGGAGATATGATTCAAGTAACCAACGACTGCGGTGTGCGTAACATGACTGTTAAAGGTTTATTAGGGACACTTTCAGTTGAAAACGAATACCTAACAAGACGCCCGACAGGTGGTGCATATGTAGGCTTTGATCCAGGTGAAGGACCAGACGACACTAGTGTTTGGATCACTGCACGTTCGCCATATATACAAAACGTTACTACATTTGGTAAAGGATGTACAGGTTGTAAGATTGATAGTACATTACACAATGGCGGCAATCGTTCGATGGTATCAAACGACTTTACACAAATTATTTCAGACGGAATTGGGATATGGGCCAGAGGCGGTGACGCACTAACAGAATGTGTATCTGTATTCTCGTACTACAACTATGCAGGTTACTTTGCAGAAGACGGTGCAAGGATACGTGCAACAAATGGTAACAGTTCTTACGGTACATTTGGTTGTGTTGCAGAAGGATTTGACATTGCTGAAGTACCAGCAACTGGTACTGTAAATAACAGAAACAACGATGCTGTTGCAAGACCGGTATCTGCACTCGGAGCACAATCGGAAGTATTAAAAATCGAATACGAACATGCAGGCGAAGAATATTATACAGAAACTACTAACTTATTAAAACAATCAAACAACTTGTTAGCTGCAAGCTGGCAGTCAGATGGCGAAGTTAGCATTGTACGTGCAAATACAACGCCGTACGACGGTGAATTTGCTTGGAAAGTAACAGCAAATACATCACTAACAGATAGTTCTTATATTTCGCAAAATGTAACATTGTCGCCTCAAGGCAGAACATATACTAATATAGCAGGAACAAACGTTAGCGGTTCTGGTATTGATGCAACGTTTAATGTTACTGTGTTTAGTGAAAGATATGAAGTTACTATTAATAACTCTGGCAGCGGCTACGTTGTAGGTAATGAGATTACACTAGACGGAAGAAGCTTTGGTGGCCGAACACCAGAAAACGACATTACTATTACTGTTCAAGACTTGAGTATTACTGCAATTTCAGGAATTGATGCAGATGGAATAGTTCCTACAGGCAGCGCATTACCTTATACTGTTAGTGTGCATGTAAAGCAAGGCACTGCCAATTATATTGACTTCTATAACATCTTTAGCGGATTTGCCGAAAGAACTTTGTATGCAAGATTTAACTTTGCTACTGAAGAAGTAACTACGCAAACACTGTCAGACGGTATTAGCGAGCCATTTAATTTACAAGCAAATTTCTTAGATGACGGCTGGTGGAGAATACAATATACTATTGTTGACGAAACAGCCCAAAATACTCAACTGCAATTTAAAATTTATCCTCGTGGAATTGACGGCATCCAAGGGTACACTAACATTTACGGAGCTCAGATAGAAACTGGAGACGCTATGTCATTTTTCTTAGAGACATACGAAAATACTCCAACTTCTTATGCAAATGTGCTTGTACAAGGTGCAGGTAAAGATGCAAGAGTAATTGCAAACGAATTACGTTCTGGATCAATTTATCAAAGTAGAATATTAGAAAGTACTATTATTAGAAAAGGCGGATTAGGATACAACTTCCAATCAAACAACGCACAAGGCGGCAATGAAGAATACTTAGTGCTTGCACAGTCAGAAGTGTCAACAGCAGCAGAATATGAAGGCATGAGACTAAGTGTATCATCAGGTAAAGGTGCAGGACAATATGGTATTATTTCAAACTACAATCCTATAACTAAGTTTGCTAGCATAACTAAAGAATCGTTTGGTCAGCAAGAAGTAGTAGCAGCAGACGCTGTTTCTAACAGACTATTATTAGGTTCTGGAGCAGACTTCCATAGATTGTATACAGATCAAGCAATTACGTTTACTCCGACAACATATAATATTGATATAATATCTAGCTCACAAAGCCAAGTTACTGTAGTTGGCACACGAGGTGACTTAAACAACACAATGGTTGTTACCACTACAGAACGCTTGCGAGTAGGACAAAAAATTAACTTTAGTGGACCAGTATTCGGCGGTGTAATTACAAACTTTGATTATTATATTATTGATGTTATTGACGACACTGACATTCAGCTATCTACATCATTAGGCGGCGCAGTATGGCCATTAACTAATGTTAACGTAGAAGATGCAGTAGACGAGTTCCAGGGATTTCCGTCATTTACACTAAACTATCCAGACGGTACTAGTTTCTTAGAAGCAAGCACTACTGATAACATGGAAGTAACATTGCCAATTCAGTTTACAGGTAGAGCAATCGGCGGCATCGAATTAGGTGATACATACTACATTCACGATGTATATGAAAACAATAAATTTTCAATATCTACAGCAATACGCGAAGTAACAGTAACAGCTACTTCTTCTGCAGATAATTCACTTACAATATCAGATACTTCGATATTTAATCCCTTAGATGCTATTATATTTAAAGATGGTGTAATTGGTGGAATACAAGACAAACAAAGGTATTATGTAAAAGAAATTATTAACGGAACTAACTTTACAATCACAAGTGCTTTAGTTAATACAATAGCAACAACAACTGAAGCAGTTACTAATTTGATTACAGTTACTAGTACTGCTGGATTTATAGCTGGAAACCCTATAATGTTTACAGGTATTACATTTGGTGGAATAGTAAGCGACACAGTATACTATATACAGGTTGTCAACGATGCTACTTCGTTTACGATTTCTGCAACACCCGGTGGCGCAGCAGTGGCATTAACATCAAGCACTGGCGAAGTTATTGTTCGATCGGCAACTAGTGAATCGATATTAACAAATGCAACTGGGTCAATTGTTGGCACTTCTCCAGGTGGTAAAGAACCTTTAGAAGCAGGACGCGACTTAATGGAAGGCTCATTTTTTACAGAAATATTTGGCGGCATAACTTCGAGTACAACATACTATGTTAAAGATAAGTTTGAGGCAGGATCAATTTTTGAAATTACTATTACTGACGAAGAAGGCGGAGTAGTAGATGTTTCTCTTATAGAAGAGACAGGCTCAATGCAGATCAACGCAGTAGGATGGGATCATATCAATCCTGGCTTCCCACTAGTTAGTGCATTTGATTCAACATCTGTATACGAAGTACTACCAAGAATAGAATTTAGCCTGCCAGATTTTTATCAATTAGAAATGACAGGAGTTGAAATTCCAGAATTTACACCTCAAACTATTATTTCAAACGGATTTTTACCTATTGCAATACCGAGATACGGTGCCGGAGTATTTACTACTACTGAGTATTCAGGATGGGATACTGAAATTAACTTACCGATAGAGGGTGCCGAAGTTACTCTCGAGAATCCAGATGCTAACGGCGGCTGGGTTGACGGCTGTTATGGTAACGGCACTTGGTTCCTTTTATCAGAAACTGGTAAAAATTGTTTGTACTCTGTATCAGATGGGTTAACTTGGTTAAGTGTTGATTTACCTACACTTACAACTGGGAAATATCAAGCAGTTACATACGGCAACGGAGTGTTTGTAGCAATTGCTAGAGGCGAAGACACAGCAGTTTATTCTCTAAACAACTGTTCAACATGGACAGCAATAGCACCAGCTAATGGCTTAAATCCTAACACTGACTTTGTTGATATTGCATACGGTAAAGAAACATTTGTAATTATTGACGGATCTAGCGATGATGTATATTCGTGGGGATCTCCTAATACTTCTATAGACGCCTGGGCACTTTCAGATATAGATGATGCTCTAGATTCTACAGTTAATAACTGGAGAACAGTTAAGTACGGTAACGGACGTTTTGTTGCTGTATCAGAATCTGACAGATCAGCAGCATATAGCTTTGACGGCGTTACTTGGTATAAATCAACTACTCCAGTAAGTGGCACTGCACTAGAATACGGACAAGGGTTGTTTGTTGTTATTAATAACACTCAAGGTATTTGCTGTACATCATATGACGGATTACAGTGGGACGTACAACCTATAATCAGTGAATCTAATTATGCAACAATTGGATTTACATTCGATGCAGCTACTAAGAAAGGTTGGTTCTTAACTTTAGACGAAACTGGCACTATTGCTAACAAAATTTCGGGAGGTGCTAGAGCACAGGCAAACGTTGAAATTACAGGACAATCTATTACTAAGATTAGCATGTTTGAACCAGGTTCGGGATATGAAGAAGACAGCTTCGGACCTAACATTACAATTAATGACCCTAACAACTCAGAAGAAGCACTTGTACAATTACGTATAGGTGACGGAACGCTCGGTGCTCCGACATTTGTAAACTTTGGTAATGGCTATAATACAACATCTACAGGAATTTCGCTGCGAGGTAGTGGCTTCTCAGATCAGTTCCAAGAAGGACTGCGTTTAATAGCAAGTGATATCACAAGATTCCCCGGGCCAGGTGATAACTTACAATTTAACGGCAGCGATCAAGTATATCGTGTTGCAACAGCTATACCACTAAGAGGCACAACAACGCCAAACTTAGAAGCAATTATACAGCTAAGTCCGCAAGTTGATCAAGAAGACTCGCCAATACACAACACACCATTTACTATACGTAGTAGGTTTAGTCAGGTACGTTTAACAAACCATGACTTCCTAAACATTGGTTTTGGTAACGAGCAACAATCTAACTATCCTGACCTACCTGAAGATACTGGGCTTGAACCACAAGACGAAATCCAAGAAACAAACAATGGACGTGTGTTCTACTCAAGTACAGACCAAGATGGTAACTTTAGAGTTGGCGACTTGTTTGCTGTTGAACAGGCAACAGGTATTGTTACGCTAAGTGCTGACGAGTTTGGACTAGACGGTCTAACAGAACTAGCAATTGGTGGTGTTGCACTAGGTGGTTCACCAGTAACAATTAATGCGTTCTCAACAGACGGAACGTTTGTTGCTAATTCAAACAACTTAGTTCCAACACAGAGAGCAATTAGAACATACTTAGCAAGTAGATTGAGCCAAGGTGGTGCAGATACATTTACAGGCTTGCTACAAGCAGGTACAGTTAAAGTAGGTGGACCAGATATTATTACATCTTCAGTAGCAGAAGGCGGTGAAGGATGGCAAGTTAAGATACCTACTAAAGCTATGTTTGACGGACCATTTGGAAACAGTGGATGGGCTGGCGACGGACTAGCAATGTCTTATTTTATGAAGACATTGGTCGATCCTACACGCGGCGGACAACAATAAGATAAATACATGAACATTACGGAGTTTAATTAAAAAATGGCAGAGTTTAAACTAGGACGAATTAGATTTGTTTGGCAAGGTGACTGGACAGCAAGCAGAACTTACGTTGCAGATGACGTTATCAGCTTTGGCGGTAAATCATACATTTGTATCAGAAACCACACATCATCAGGTGCTTTTAACACTGATTTCGATAACGAAATCCCAAAATGGGAAGTTGTATCAGACGGCACAAAATGGAGGGGCGAGTGGGAACCTGAAGTAGAATATGCACCAGGTGACGTTGTTAAATACGGTTCACTAGTATATATTGCAGAAACTGGTCACGTATCAGCTACATTTGAAGCACCAGACTTTTTAGGCCTTGAAGAAGATTTAGACAACTGGACTCCGTTTGCTACATCGTTTGATTGGAAAGGTGATTGGACAACAGATACACGCTTTAAAATTAACGATCTAGTACGCTACGGCGGCTTTGTATATTTGTGTACTACTGCGCACATATCTGCTGTTACTGCCGAGTTAGGTTTAGAAAACGACCAAGGTAGCTGGGAACTATTTAGTGACGGATTAGTATACCTAGGTGAATGGGTGACTGCTACACGTTATAAAGTTAATGATGTTGTTAAGTACGGCGGCAACGTATTCATTTGTACAGCTCCGCACACTTCGGATGCTTTCTTAACAGACGAAGCAAACTGGGACGTATTTATTGAAGGCTTCCAGTTTGAAGATAGCTGGAACAGTTCTACTGTTTATCAAATTGGCGATACAGTTACATACGGTGGTTATGTATATGTTGCTAAAACAAACAACTCTGCTGCACAACCGACTTCTAGTCCTCTAGATTGGGAAGTATTTACAACTGGTTTTGCATTCCAAGGAGATTGGAGCACACTAGACACTTACAAAGTAGGTGATGTTGTACGTGTTGGCGGTACTACTTATGTAGCAATTGCTGACAGCACAGACCAAGTTCCGCCTAACGATACTTACTGGAGTAAACTAAATAGTGGCATCAATTGGACTAACAGTACTGAAACATTCTCACAAGTACAAGGTACTAACTCAATAGGTTCAGGTTCGGGTGCACGATTTGACGTAGTTAAATCTAAAACAGTATATACGCTAAGTGTTTCGACCGGGTTTGCAGGTACAGGCTATAACGTAAATGATGTTATTGTAGTTAAAGGTAATCTAGTAGGCGGCACTACACCGGCAAATGATATTGAGATTACTGTAACTGGTGCTACAGCAGGAGAAATTGATACAGTATCACATAGTGGTTATTCTTCGACTTGGAAAACAGGTACAGAATACTATGTAGGCGATGTTGTAATTTATGGTGCAAGTAGTTTTATTACTACAGCAACACATGTTTCTGACACTGCTAATCGTCCAGATAATGATTTAGAAGCAGAATATTGGAACTTGCTAACATTAGGTAGTGAAGCATTATCACTTACTACTGAAGGTGATATGGTTTACTACGGTAACCAGGGTCCGACTAGATTGCCAATTGGTGTTGACGGACAAATTCTTCGTGCTACAAACGGCATTCCGGACTGGGCTAACTATGGACTGGTTGATAACGTTGTTTATGTAGGACCACTAGGTACAAACGAAGCTGCACCAGCATCGGGTCTATCTATCGATAAACCATGGGCAAGTGTGCGTTATGCATTAGAGCAAGTACGTGACGGTTACCTAAATCCACAATCAAAAGAAATTTTACAAAACAACAAACAGTTCTTTAAGAAAGAGGTTACTGCTTGGTTAAACTATACTTACACTGTAACTGTTACTGAAACAGTTTCGGCTAATCGTCAGTTTACTACTTACGATACAAGCAACTTAAAAGACGGAATGCCGATTGAGTTTGACGGTGTTGATATTATTGGCGGTGTAGTTGAAGGCCAGACTTATTATGTTGATGCAATTATAAGTTCTACTACATTTAGAATTGCAGAAACACAAGGTGGTATCTCGTTTATTCCAACTGATGACACTGGTGTTATGACCGGTAAGCTGTCTTATAACGCTGCAAAGTGCGAACGTGACACAGGTTACTTAGTAGATGCAATGATTTACGATATTGGTAGAGGTGGCACGCTAAGGACAACCGCAGTTGCAAACTCTTACTACACCGAAAAAGGTAATGAGTATATTTCCGATGACTTAGGATACCAGCGTCAACAAACAATTGAAGCATACGAGTTCTTAAAAGAACTTGTAGCGGAAGTACTTAACAACGAAAAGCCAGTTAGCTATCAATCATTAACAGGTATTGCAATTGAATCTCGTGCAGCACAAATTATTGATTTAACACTAACTGCTGAAGCCATTGCAAAATCAAAAGCAGCCGGTTTAATTGACATTGTAAACGTTGGACTAGAAGCAGAGTCAAACACTGCTGTTCCATTACCTCAATTACCTAACACAACAATATTCATTAAAACTGGTACGTATAACGAAATTCTTCCAATTATTATTCCAGAATATACTGCTATTGTTGGTGACGAATTACGTACATCAGTTATTCAACCACAACCTGCTATTGCAAAACTTGCAACTGACAAAAATAAAACAACTAGCGCACTGAATAGAATTAAAGATGTTTCTGAAAAGCTAATTCAAAACATTACAATTGCACCAACATCAGGAAACACTGCTTCGCAGCGTTATTTGAACGGATACGGCGGCGCTACTACGTCTACTCAACGTGTAGATACATCAGTTACAACTACGCTAGACATTCTAGAAAATGGTTTAGATAATGTTGCATTATTACCTACTGTAGGCGACACTCCAACTAGCGGATCAAACAATGCTAGTGATAGCGGCTTTGCTAATGCAATTGCACAAATTGAAGCTAATATTGACTTTATTATTGCAGAGCAAACTGCTTGGATACAAGCACAAGTAGACGGTGTAATTGCACCATTTGCGGCAGACTTTACGTTTGATACTGCAAACTGCGAAAGAGATACACGTTACATTCTAAACGCACTACGTTACGATTTAACATACGGCGGCAACTTCCAAACTACTGTTGCGGCAAGAAGTTACTTTGTTAACGGTAATCCAGTGTATGGCACAGGCAAGAAAGAAGAAACTCTTGCAACTTACACACACTTGAAATCAATTGTCGGTGATGTAATTACCGAAACAGCAATTACTCCAACAACTGGTAATGCAGAAACACAGGATGTAGAAGGAACAGCCGGCAGCGCAGCAGCAGAAACATTCGCAGATACTCGTATCCAAGAAATTTTTGATACTATTGACACAGACGGTACATTGCCAACACCGGTAGCTCCAGATACAACTTGGGTATCAAGTGTGTTAACAACGGTTGCATCGGACGTTACAAGTGCAAAGACAACTTTACAAAATTCTGTAATTGACTTTATTAATAGTAACTATGGTAAATTTGTGTACGACAGTGCTAAGTGTCGTAGAGATTCTGGAATTTTACAAGAAGGCGCAGCTTACGATGTTGCATTAGCAACAAACTTTAACGCTGTTCGTAATGGCGTATCATACCGCAGAGGCGCAGGCGAAAAGGTTCTAGAAGATCAATTAACAGAAACACTAGGTGCAATTGCAGAGCAAAAAACTTTAGTTGCAGCATTAGTGAGCGATTCAACAGCAATTGCTAGAAGTGATGCTTATTGGGACGAAGTGCTTGATATTATTGAAAACAACACTCCTAACGCTCTTACTTGGGGTGATCCGGGTGTTGCATTAAAAACGACTGCTCGCACAGAATTACAAACAAATAGAGCAAGCATTATTGCAGATACAGTTACTTGGATTGATGCTAATTATGCATCTTTACCATACAACGAAACTGCATTAGGATTAGAACTTGGCTACATAGTCGATGCACTATCGTACGATGTACAGTACGGCGGCAACAGTGCTACAATTAAAGCAACAGAACTGTTCTTTAACGAATATATATCTAAGCTACCTACTCCTTATTACGAAACATATGCAGCAATATTAGAAGAAGTTGCAACAATTGCAGCAACTTATATGACAGGTGCAACAGAAGAAGCAGAAGTAGCTACATTATGTCAAATTATTGCAGATGTTGTTAATGCAGGCGATGTTGTTGCACTACCAGCAACTACTTATCCTGATATTACTTGGGCAACTGCACCAATCCAAACTGATGCAAACGCTGTAATCGACGATACAACTGTTGTACCAGCAGTGCTTCAACACATTACAGATACGTACAGCGGATTTGTATACGATCATACTAAGTGCTCACGAGACACAGGTTACATTATTGACGGACTTGAGTACGACATGCTGTTTAACAGCACATACAACGGTACTAAATCAGGAATGGCGTATCGCAGAGCAATTAGTTCTGCAGAAGTTGTAATTGGAGAACAGCTAGAAGCTACACTAGGCGCAGTAGATCACTTAAGAAGAGAAATCAGAGATATTACTTCTCGTACTACTGCTATTGGAACAAATATTTCTACTATTAAAGATATTGTAGTTAACAACAATGCTCCTGCAACTGTTATTACAGATCCAGCAGGTTACGATACTGGGTTCTTTAATGCACGTAGACTAGTAGTTGCTAACAAAGAGTTTATTAAAGACGAAGTTGAAGCGTTTATGAACACAAACTACAACAGTTTGTGGACAAGTTTAAGCGCAGGCGATCAAGCTAAATGTACTCGTGATATGGGATATCTTGTAGATGCATTAGAATATGATTTAACTTATCGTGGTAACTTGGAAACAATCGTTGCAGCACGTTCTTACTATGTCGATGACGTATTTGTAGAACCAAGCAATCAAAAAACAGCACTACTTGCAGTACAAGATAGAATTATTGCTATCATTGATGACATTGCAACTGCTGTTAGTATTACTCCAAGTGCAGGAAACGTTACAGCACAAGACACTAGCGGCACAGCAGGTAGTGCAGGCGCAGCAGCATTTGCTGTAGACCGTATTACTGAAGTTAAAAACACAGTCGATACTGGCATCCTTCCTGCACTAATTGATCCTTCGATTGCTTGGGTTGATAGCGGACTGCAAGAACTTAAAGGTGTTATTGATGATAGAAGAAGCTTAATACAAGCAAGCGCTATTGATTACATCAACAAACTACATCCTGCACTAACTTACGATGAAGACAAGTGTTCACGTGATGTAGGCTACATGATTGATGCTATTGCGTTTGATACTATTTTTAATAGTAACTTCCGTAGTATTAAAGCAGGCGAATCGTACCGCAGAGGCATTGCTTCTACTGATGTTGTACTAGCTGATCAGTTAGGACCAACACTTGATACTGTAGACTTTGTACAAGAATCGTTAAAAGAATTAACTATTGATGTTGACACAACTATTGGTCAAGCAAATGCTGCTAACGAAGCATTTGATTTAGTTAAGGATATGACAACTATTATCCAAAACGGATTAAATTCAGTACCTCCGATTAAATTCCCAGGACCTCTTGGACACAACACAGATGCATTAGTAGATACTGCATATGCAACTACATCAAACACAACTGGCGACACTAGCACATATGCTGATGCAGCAGCTCAGCTGTTAGCAAACAGAGACTTTATATCAGATGAATTGCAACAATGGCTAGTAGACCCGACTAACGGTTACAGCAGTATTTGGACAAACTTATCACTAGGTGCACAAGAACGTTGTATTCGTGATGCACAATTTATTGTTGACGCTCTACGTTACGATTTAACATACGGCGGTAATACACAGTCACTAGTTGCAGGTAGTGCATACTACTCAAACTTTGTACTAACTATTCAAAACAATGAACTACAAGCAACTCTTGCAGCATATGCAAGGCTGAAAGAAATCGTTTCTGAAATTATTGCAGAAACATCAGTAACAACTAGCCCTGGTGTAACTGAAACACAAGATACGTCAGGTACAGCAGGTAACGCAGCATCGATTGAATTTGCTGAAGACAGAATTGACGACATTACAGACTACATCAACACTGCTGCTCCTAATGATACAATTGAAGTAGCAACAGCATGGCAGTTAAAAGAATTTACAACAGCATACGAAAGATTTGTTGATCGTAAAGATGAAATTGTAGAAGATGTTGTGTTCTGGGTAGAAAAGTATCATCAAGATCTCAGCTACAACCAAGCAACTTGTCGCAGAGATGTAGGATTAATTGTTGACGCACTTGCACGTGATATTGTCACTGGATCAAACTTTGCAACAACTAAAGCAGGCATGGCATATTACAGAGCTATTCCTTCAGCACTTAAGACACTACGTTTTGAAAAATCAGCAACTATTGGCGCTATGAACTTCTTGGCTGAGAAAGTAAGACGTATTGCACTAACTGCTCCTAACGAAGCATTTAAACAGCTTGTAACTGATATTACTAGTTACATCGACGGCGGCGCACTACCTACACTGAAATGGGTTGATAATAACTTCGAAAGTAATCCAGTTATTGTAGGTGCATCGACTATTTGGGAAAATAAAGAATATATTGCAGAAGAAGCAATAGAATTTATTACACTAAATTATCCAGAAGTTGTTTACAATAAAGATAAGTGCAGAAGAGACACTGGTTATATTATTGATGCATTGCGTTATGACTTAACCTTTGGCGGAGAATATGCAACAACAAAGGCAGTTGAATACTACTACAGTGGAAATACTTTACAAATTGGTGATAATGAATTGCAAGCAACTCTAGGAGCATACGACCACGTTAAATTTATTGCAATGTCATTAGCAGCAAACACTATTGATAGCCCAGGATCACTACAAACAAAAATAGCTCCAAAACTTAGAGATGATATGCAGATAATCGGAGATGCCGGCACTGTGAGCCGTGTTGAAGAATTAATGACAAATCTGTACAATAGACTAAGCGCAGAAGCTGTTATACGTAGGTCACAAATAACTGTAACCGATATTGCATCAAATGTAATTACAACAAGCACTGCACATGGTTTAGTAATAGGGTCTGAAGTTATAGCAGACGAAATATTATATATTGTTAAAACAGTTCCAACTACTACATCATTTACTTTATCAACATATTTCGGTGGCCCAATTGCACCATTTGAGGATGTAACCGGAACAGAACTTATTTGGGAAAGTATTGCAACACCGGATCTAACAAATGTAACAGCAAACTTTAAACAGCAGTTTACTAACATTCAAGGTTCTAAAGCTGCTATGCAAGAAGCTGTTACTGATTATATTGCTACAAAATTCCCAACACTTGTATACAATCAAGCTAAATGTGAAAGAGATGTTGGGCTGATTATTGATGCAGTAGGCAAAGATATGATGCTAAACTCCAACTACTTAACAACTGTCGCTGCTCTAGCATACTACCGCGGAGCACAAGCCGATGTAGTTATCAAAGATCAGCGTTTAGCAACAGTACAAGCATACAGAGAACTTAAAAACTTTATAACAACATATGTTACAGGTGAAGGTGCATCTACAAACTACGGTGGCAGAAACGATAATAGTCAAGCAAAAGTACGCATTAACAACTTAATGGACATTGTAATTAACATTACAGAACAAGGTGCTAACGTAACACCAGAGTTCCATGGTACTGTTACATACTTTAACGACAGAGAAACAATTAATGCAGTTGATGCACTTAAAGCTAACAAAGATTTCTTAGGTAGCGAAGCAACAGCTTGGATTAAGGCAACCTTCGGTGGAACTGTTACAAGCTTAAACGGATCACCGGCTACTGCATCGTTTACTAGTGCACATAACTTGCAACTCGATGATCCAATTGTGTTCTCAGGAACAGTATTTGGAGGAATTGTAGCAGGTACTACGTATTATGTGTCGACAGTTACTTCTACTACAGATGTTGAGCTTACTGACACGCCTGGCGGAGAAAGTATTAACACATTTGCAGGTGGGACAGGGACAATGACTGCAAGTTACGACTTTGACGAAACGGCTTGTAAACGTGATATGGCAGCATATATTGACGCTATTGTATATGACTTACAGTATCCAGGCAATTATCACTCATTGAGAGCTGCAAGACTATATGTTAATGCAGTTGACGGATCTCAGTATTCAGATATGTTCTATGTACGTAACGCAACAGGCGCACGTAACATGACATTTAACGGATTACTTGGCAACTTGTCAGAAAAGAATGAGTTTGGTACAAGACGTCCAACAGGCGGAGCATATGTATCACTTGATCCAGGTTTTGGTCCTTGGGATACAGAAGCTTGGGTAACTAACAAATCATGTTATGTACAAAATGTGTCAACATTTGGTGTTGGATGTGTTGGTAACAAGATTGACGGTGCTCTACACGCAGGCGGAAACAGATCTGTTGTATCAAATGACTTTACACAGATTCTAAGTGACGGTATTGGTGTATGGTGTAGTGGTAACAACTCACTAACAGAGCTTGTATCAGTGTTCGCATACTACAACTATGCAGGTTATATCGCAGACTTAGGTGGACGTATTCGTGCTACAAACGGTAACAGTTCTTATGGTACATTTGGTGTTATTGCTGAAGGTACTGACTTAGGTGAACAACCAATTGTTGCAGATGTAGACAACTTGTCACAAAACGCACTAGTATACGGTATTCAGACAGACGGCGAACAAGAAGTTCTAGCAATGGAATTTAGTAACGCAGGTACTGGATACACTAATGCACAGTACGCAATTAGTGGTACAGGATTTAACGCAGCAACTGTCGCCGATGAATTCCGCGACCAGGCACTTGTTGAATCTCGTATTATTGACGTTGACAACGGTACTACGGTAGGTGGCGAAGATTATGTTATTGCACAGAACGTTGCACAAGGCGGTAGCCCAGTGCATATTACTCTAGCTGCAACTGATTTTGCACTAGGTGATGCATACAACGGTATGAGAGTACAAGTTACAGCAGGTACAGGCGTTGGACAATATGGTAACGTTATTAACTTCAATAACGGTACTAAGAACTGTACTGTTTACAAACCAAGTTTTGACAACCTAACTGCTACAGCAACTAGTGCAACTGGCAATGTAATTACAGTTGCAGATACTACAACACTTTATGTTGATATGCCAGTTTATTTTGATGAAGCAATTGGCGGATTAGACAGAGGTGATAGTCCAAGTGATGTTTACTATGTAACTGCAATTGTTTCAGGTAATACCTTTACAGTAAGTGACGAAGTAGGTGGCACTGATATTACACTAACTAATACTAGTGGGCAAAATGTAACACTTTATGCAGCAGGATTTGACAATGTTATTGCAGGTAAAGTTGCAGAAAATTCGCTAGACTTAACAACTGGTTATACTGTTGAGCCTGCAATTACTTATGCGAAACCTGGATTTACAGCAGCAAGTATTTCAACTGCTGATGCAATTGATTTTGGTCCAGGTATCTATGCTGATAATAGATTTATTGCTATTGATGGCGGCGCTGGAGCATCTACTAACTACTCGTTAGATGGTACAACTTGGACTACAGGCGGTGCATTACCAGCAAGTGCTAACTGGAGTGATGTAACATTCGGCGGCGGCCAAGGCGCAACTGCAAGAGCAGTTGTTGGCGGACTAGGCGGCTCGGGTGCAGTACTTGAAGCAGAACTAGGCGAACTAAACAGCATCGGTTTACCAGGACCTACACAGATTGCAAAAGTAAATGTAGTCCAAGGCGGCACAGGTTATACTACACCTCCGACTATTGTGTTTACAGCAACACTAGGTGGCGGTGGTGCTACAGCCGTAGCAACAGTTAAAGATGGTGCTATACAAAACATCATTATTACAAGTACTGGTGCAGGTTACGCACAAGCACCAACTGTTACTGCTGCAACAGATAAGCTAACAGAAGTAGTTATTGAAACAAGAGGTAGTGGATACGAGTCTCCACCAACTGTTACTATTAGCGGCGGTGGCGCAAGCACACAAGCAACTGTTATTGCAACAACTGAAAACAAAGGCATTACAAGCATCTTAATCGACACAGACGAAGATGATAACCCATTGTTTGGTGAAGGATACACAACTACACCGACCGTTGAAATTGTTGATGCAGATGCTAAATGGATAGCTGTTGCAAATGGTACAACTACTAATGCATACTTAGCAACTACTAGTGCAGCAAACGCTAACTGGACAGCAGGCAATCCGTTTACTGCATCGCATTATGCGGGCATTACATATGGTGAAGGCACATTTGTTGCTGTAGGCGGCACTGGCGGAGCCGGAGGGGCGCAATCTTCTACAAACGGTAATACTTGGACATCGCGTACAATTACTACTCCAGCTAGCGGCACATTTAGCGCTGTTAGATACGGCGCAGGACGTTTTGTTGCAATCAATACTGACGGTTACACTGCTGTTAGTATTAACGGTATTATTTGGACAGAAGGTGGTAACATGCCAAGTGCATCAGGCACCTGGACAAGCCTTGCTTGGGGTAACGGACGTTTTGTTGCAATATCGACAATAGGCGAATATGCAATTAGCTATGACTTTGGTGCTAACTGGTTTACTGTAGGCAATACGCTTAACAACATTAGTACGACTGGATGGACTAGAGTAGCATACGGACAAGGCATGTTCTTAGCAGTATGCGACGGCGTAGCAAGTTGTGCAATTAGTGCAGATGGTGTAACTTGGACAGAAGAATTACTAAGTGGAACAGCAAGCTGGTCAACACCAATCTTTGGTAACCCAAATAGTGTTCCGACCTGGGTAATACTAACAAGCGATGCTAATACAACAGCTAATAAGATCAAGACAGGTGCTAAGGCAATTGGTAGATGTTATGCAGAAGACGGAACACTAATTGCTACTACACTACTTGAACCAGGTTCGGGTTACCCAGTTGGTAGTATAGTTTCTGTTACAGCGCCTAACACTATTGAACTTGATTCAACAGACAACATGTATGTTGGTCAACCAATTACGTTTGATGGTACAGACTTAGTTACAGCAGCACTTAATAGTGAAATACTTTACTACGTATCAGACGTAACTGGTGACACAATTGAAGTAAGCTTACTAAGTGGCGGAGCAAGCTACAGTGTTGAATCTATTCTAGGTCCTGACATGATTGGATCAACATTCCAAGCAGGACCACTAGTTACTGTTACTGATCCGAGCGCAACTGTTGATGCTAACATTAACCCAAGAATTAGAAACGGTGTGCTAGGACAGCCAACGTTTACTAATAGAGGTACTGGATACACAAGTGCTACAGCAGAACTAGGTGGTGACGGTAATGCTGATTTGTATCAGCCAAGTACGTTTATTGCAGTACGTAACTTGTTTGAACTACCAGAACCTGGTTCAAACGTTGAGTTTGCAAACATTCCAGATTCGTACTACAAATTGGTTACAATTAGTAATGTTATTGGTCAAGAAGGTAGCTACACTGCTACATTACAGATCAGTCCAGGATTGGATGTACTAAAAGCACCGAAAGATGGTACGTTAATTACTACTACTAACAAGTACTCGCAAGTACGTCTAACAGGACATGACTTCTTGTACATTGGTACTGGTAACAAAGCTCAAACAAACTATCCATTTGTGGATATTACAACATCTTACATTGAATCACAGCAATTAAGTAGTGGCGGCGGACGAGTGTTCTACACAAGTACTGACCAAGACGGTAACTTTAATGTTGGCGGATTGTTTGGTGTACAACAGTCGACAGGTACTGCGACACTAGATGCAGATGCATTTAACTTAGCAGGACTACAGTCACTACAAATTAACGGTTTAGGACTAGGCATTGGATCGGCAATTGTTACACAGTTTAGTACAGATCCATTCTTTACTGAAAACAGTGATAGCATTGTTCCAACACAACGTGCAATTAAGAGTTACATTACAGCACAGATTGGTGGTGGTCAGAGTAGTTTGAACGTTAACACACTAACCGCAGGTACGGTATTCATTGCAAACGATGAAATAACAACAACAAGCGGCGGACAGCTAAATATTAAAGCGAAGATGAACTTTACAGGTGGTGTCGACGGTGCGCCGGTAGCACTTGGATACTTTTTAAGCAGATAACGACGGAGAAAACAACAAAATGGCAACAGGAAGATTAGGAGTACAGGACTTAACGGCGAACACAGATACAACTGTGTACACCGTTCCTGTGGGCACATATGCAGTAGCAAATGTGTCTATTACAAACAGAAATGCTACCGCTATTACACTTAGATTAGCAATGGCAACAACGTCAACACCAAACCCGGAGGAATTTATAGAATATGAAACTGTAATTATTCCAAACGGTGTGTTTGAACGTACAGGGTTAGTTATGCAAGGCGGACTAAATATAGTAGCAAGAGCTAATCAAGGTAGTGTAGGTGTTACAGTGTACGGCATTGAAACATCAACAACGTAATTGACAGGGGAAATAAAGAATGGCACGTTATAATACAGCACCGCAAACACTGGTGATAACAGAAGAAACTACATTTACCTATGCTTTTACTGGAGGAATTATTTCCTTAACTGGTACTAGTGGTTATACTGTAACGATGGTAAGTCCGGTGTTTTTCCCTGGTAGCAGACAAACATTTTACAACGCAACAGACGGCTCTGTTACTATTGCAACAGCAGCAGGAATAATTACAGGTAATGGTGTTCCAGTACCGTTAGGGAATCAAATTGATATTCCAACTAACTCCACTTACACTATTACATCAGATGGTACTAACTATGTATTAACAGCAGCATTATCTGGTCCTACTGTATTTGAACTTCCTGTTACGTTTAATGATTTATTAGATGCAAATGGTAAAGTTGAATTAAATCCGTTAGACAATAATGTAGAAATTAAACCAACAGGAACAGGCATAGTTGACATTAGTCCTCAATCCTCCGTCTCAATTCAACCAGGGGCACAGGCAACTATCCGTCCTACAGGCGATTTAACACTAGCATCTGCATCGGGCTCAGTAAGCTTAGGTGAAGCCGGCAAGGCAACAAGCTTTCCGGGTAACATTAACTTCACAGCAAATAATCAAACAGTTAACATTAGTCCAACAGGCTCTAGTTCTTCAGTAACTATCGATCCAGCTGGCAATGTTACTATTGGCGCTGGCGGAACTTTAAATATTAGTTCTGACACACTTGGTGGCATTACTAATATGAGTATCGGTGCGTCAAATCCAAGTACAGGCGCATTTACTTCAATAACAGCAGGCGGCTCGGCTACATTTACAGCTAATGCTACTAGTACAAGCACTACAAGTGGTACTATTATTGTTACAGGCGGCGCCGGTATTAGTGGTGCAGTTTATGCAGGAAGTTTACAAGGTACTCCAATTGGTAGTTCTTCTCGTAGTACAGCATTATTTACTAATTTAGGCGCAAATGGCGATGTAGCGTTTACTAAAAATGTAGCATCAACTAACACTACAACTGGTACACTAGTTGTAGCAGGTGGTGTTGGTATAGCAGGAGCACTACACGCAGGCAGTATTCAAAATACTGCAATTGGTAGCTCAACACGCAGTTCAGGTGCATTTACAACACTAAACGCAAACTCAACAGTTGATATTTCAGGTACAACAGAAGCTACTAACGCAACTGGCGATACAGGTATTTTAAGAGTAGAAGGCGGAGCAAGTATTGCTAAACGAGTATATTCCGGAGGCGGATTTGTTGGCGCAATTGGTAACGTATCAAGAAGCACAGGTGCATTTACTACACTTACTGCTAACTCAACAGTTACACTAAGTCCAGGTGCTAACGTAACACTGAGTCCAACAGGCTCAGGTACAGTTACACTATCGCCAGCCGGTGGCGGATCAATTAACAACATGTCAATCGGTTCTACTACTAGAAGTACAGGTAGATTTACATCATTACAAGCAAACAGTACAGTTACATTTACAAGTGTTCTTGATATAACCGGTACTACTGACGCTACTAATACTACAGGCGATACAGGTATACTACGTTGTGAAGGTGGTGCTAGTATTGCTAAACGTGTATATTCCGGAGGCGGCTTCTATGGTAGCTTATCAGGTAACGTAAGCGGCAACCTAAGCGGTAACGTAACATCAACTGGAACTTCAAGCTTTAGTGTTGTTAATGTAAGCAGTCGAGTAGACGTTACAAATACAACAGATGCAACTGACAGTAGTGGTGATACAGGTGCATTACGTGTAGAAGGCGGTATTAGTTGTGCTAAACGAGCATTCTTTGGCGGCGCAATTGTTGCTAATGGCGGATCGCAAGGTATTATCGGTTATAACAACAGAACATCAAGCTTTACAGCACCCGACGCTGACGCTAAGTACATTATATCACGAGGCGGTACAATGACTGTTACGTTACCAGTTACTGGTACTGACGGTAGAACAATTGTTATTGCAGACGGTCTTGATTTTGGTGCATACAATTGTACTGTTGCAAGAAATGGCAGAACGATTAATGGTGTAGCAGACAACTTAGTATTAAACGTTGCAAAATCTAAAGTAGAATTTATATACAGAGGCGGAGACTGGAAGGTCTTCATGAGCTAATAAGGGAAACTAATGGCTAACTTATCAACATTACTAAACGATAGAGCACAAGTATTTAATCGCGGTGAAGAAGACATCAAAGGCGGACGCACTTACTTCTTCACTCATACAGATACTGCAACTGGTCGCTGTCAGTTCTGTTGGAAATCACCAGGCAGCGGATGTGCCGTTGTAGAAGTATGGGGATCTTCAGGCGGAGGTGGCAGAATGTGTTGCTGTGCCGGTCCGGGCGTTCCAGGAAATCCAGGTGCATACAGTAGAAAGTTTGTTCGTGTATGTAGCGGAAGTTATGTATGTGGTTGGGCAGGTTGCTCTGTGCAGCCTACTAGCTTGTGCTATGGCGGACGAGGAAATTGCTCAGTAGCATGTGTGTTTAACTCAGGTAATAATGGATGTGCAAGAGCAGAAGCAGGATACGGCGGCTTTAGTAGATGCACAACTAGTACTTCACAATTCCGTTGCCTAGCGTGTCAATGCCAATATTGCAGTACAGCAATTGGTACATATTGTGGTATTGTATGTAATAAATACGGCGGCGTCCGTGCTACCTTTGCTGCTGCATCCAGCGGAGATCTAAACATCGAAGGCGGCATTTCTTGTACTAGGTTCTGTACGTGTTATAACTGTAGATCGTGTGGTTACGAATACACACTAGCATTATCTCCAGGAACACATGGTCAAGAATGTTCACCTTGCATAAGAGTTAAAAATACTTCAGCTCCTATGTTGTGGTGTACCTGTGCTACGCATTCAGGACGTATGACAGCACAATTAGGTGTAAGAGCATTAAGTAAAACACTACCTCAGTTTTATCCTTGCTGGTCAAGCGGCAATAGAGAATGTGCTTGCTACGAATTTGTATCGTGTTACTATAATGGTGCAGGAGTACCAGGATTAGGCGGTATACCATGCGGCGGCGTTAGAGCTAACCCAACACGTGGCGGCCACGGCGCAATTAAAGTAACATTCTATAACTAAGGAAAATAATTAAATATGGCAAGTTTACAAAAATTATTAAATGATAGGGCTAATAAAAAGTTACAGTCAGTTGAAACACTTTCAGGCGGCAATGTATTTTATTACACCTTTCTTGATACTCAAAGCGGTAAATGCCAGTTTTGTTATAAGTCTCCAGGAACAGGTTGTATTGTACTAGAAGTTTGGGGAGCAGCAGGATCAGGCGGCCGTCAATGTTGTTGTACTATGGCAGGATTGCCAGGCAATGCTCCTGGCTACAGTAAAAAGTACATTCGAGTATGTAGCGGAACTTACATCTGTGGTTGGGCAGGATGCGCTACTCCTGCTATGTCACTTTGTTATTCAGGCAGGGGAAATTGCTCAGTAGCATGTGTGTTTAATTCGGGTAATAATGGTTGTGCAAGATCAGAAGCAGGGTATGGCGGATACACTAGATGTATTACTAGTGGTACACCGTATTGTTGTTTAAGATGCAATTGCTTTTGTGCAAGCGAAAACTCCAACGGTTGTGGTATTGTTTGTAACTATAGAGGTCCAAACGGTGCTGTACCTGCAAATGGATCATCTGGTGATGTAAACTTATGTGGCGGTTGGTCGTGTACTAGGTATTGGTGTTGCTGTAGAGGCTATCAGCTTTGTGGTGTAGAACATAATGTATCAATTGCGCCTGGCATACACTCTGCAGAAGGCCCAACTTGTTTACAATTCTCACGCAACCAAGCACCGACAAACAACGGAAACGGCGGATCGACAGGTAGAAAAGAATTAGAAATTGCATACGCTGGACTAGGTAACACAATGCCAGGAATGGACTTTTGTTGGCAAGGTTCAAGAGAGTGTGGCTGTTATGATATGTCGGGTTGTTACTTTGGATCACCGGGTGTGCCAGGAACAAGCGGTGTTGGCTGTGCAGGCGTAAGATCAATGGGTGTCCGCGGTGGCCACGGTGCAATTAAGATAACGTTCTATTCATAGGAAGAAAACAGTATAATGGCAAATTTAAGTACATTAATTAAAGAAAGAAACAGAGATGTAAAGCGCGGAGCTGATAAGGGCGCTAGAGGTACAGTATTTTACTATACGCAAACTAGAACCGACGGCGGCGTGTGTCAGTATTGTTGGAATTCTCCAGGCACAGGATGCGCTGTACTAGAAGTATGGGGATCTTCAGGCGGCGGCGGCAGAATGTGTTGCTGTTCGCAATCCGGTATCCCGGGTAACTCAGGTGCATATAGTAAAAAGTACATTCGAGTATGTAGCGGAACTTACATATGTGGCTGGGCAGGGTGTGCAACACAAACAACCAATCTTTGTTGCGGCGGCCGTGGGAATTGTTCAGTAGCATGTGCGTTTAACTCAGGTAACAATGGCTGTGCAAGATCAGAAGCAGGATATGCCGGATTTACACAATGTACAACCAGTACTTCACAATTCCGTTGCCTAGCATGTCGTTGTCAGTTCTGTAGTTCAGCAATCGGTACATATTGTGGTATCGTATGTAATAGAAGAGGACCGTTTAGTTCGGTTCCTGCTCCAGCAAGTTCTGGAGACGTTAATATATCAGGCGGCATTTCGTGTTCAAGAAACTGGTGTTGTTGCAATCAAATTTGTAAAAACAATCACGATCAAACTATAGCAATATCGGCAGGTATATTTTCATCAGACAGTGTTACATGTCTACAATACCAAAGAAATTGGTTTCCGACGTCACAGTATCAAGCATCAAACGGATATGCCGAAATGAATATTGCATTATCAGCATTAGCAAAACAGTACCACAATAGTCATTGGAGATGCTGGCAAAGTTGGTCGCCTTGCGGATGTTACGAACACATGGGCTGCATTTACGGTGCAGTAGGTGTTCCAGGCACTAGCGGACAACCGTGTGCTGGTGTTAGATCAAATGGTCTACGTGGCGGGCATGGCGCAGTTAAAATAACATTTTATAGTTAAATACAAAAGTATTAAAAGGATAAAACAATGAGAAAGCAAGTTACATTTTATATAAACGACGAACCGTTAGTATCGACTGCAACAGAAAAAAGACAAGCAACAGTCACATATGAAGGACCGAGATACCTTTATATAGAATATTGTACACATGAAGAGTGTGTAATGGCTCCGGTACATTGGTCAGACGAACCTGAACCTGAAGCAGCAGAAGAACGTAGAACAATAGACGAATGTAGAGTAATTGTAGAATTAGATGCACAAGATAGTATTTTCCCGCATTGTGTGTTTATGCCTACTATGAGTAAAGTATCAATTCCGGATTACACAGAAACATTGCCAAACGGCGATGAATACACGTATGAATATTCGGATGATCCTACATTAGACGATATATACGATATTAAAAACATGACGTTTGATTTAGAGACAAAAAACTTTGAGTGGGTGTATGACATTAATGATATCGATGATGAAGAATTTATACAAAGTATTAACGATGCTATAGAGTCTGTTCAAGATGACATCGACGATGGTTTATTTGACGAATCAGATATGGGATTAGTAAATGCTTATAAAACTGAATTAACTACACTAAGAGATACCTATGACGGGTCTATTAAACATTGGAAAATTGAGTTTCCGATACTCGAGTTAAATCCACCAACTTAATACTATTCATATTTGAGAATACAAAACAAAAGGTCCTATAAATATTAGTAGCAATATTAATTTATAGGACTTTTTAATGAGCACAACACGATCAAAAGCATTCTTTATGAATGGCGGAGCAGGAAGAGTTATTTGTTCTATTCCTGCATTTGAAAAATACGCTGAGGAATCAGGCGACAAAGACTTTATTATTGTCTGCGAAGGCGGAACTGAGTTTTATAAAGGTCATCCTTTATTAGATGCTAAAGCATATGATGCGTGGCAGAAAAACATATTCCAAGATAAACTTAAACACATGGACTTAGTAAGTCCTGAACCATATCGTGTATGGGAATACTTTAATCAAGAATGTAGCCTTGCACAAGCGTTTGACATTGAAATAAACAATGCATCTGTTAGAGAGTTACCATTACCAAAAATAGTCCTTTCTAGAGAAGAAGAATTATCAGGCAGAAGTGTAATTAACGAAGTTAAGCAAGGTCTAAAGAAAGATAAAGTTGCTGTATTTCAACCGTTTGGAAGAGGAATCGGTGATCATAACGGAATACTATCTGATCCGTCAGGAAGAAGTGTTGAACATGATTCGGTTATTAATTTAATTAAGAAATTACAAGATGACAATTGGGGCATCGTAATAATGAGCGAATTAAAAATAGATACTAAACAAACAGAATTGCAAGAAGATATTGCTCAACCAGAAGGAGCAACGTTGAGAGACTGGGCTGCAATAATTGCTGGAGCAGATTTATTTCTTGGATGCGATAGTGTAGGTCAGCATATATCGCATTCGCTAGGTGTTCCTACAGTTTCAATTTTAGGATCAACTTATCCCATTAACGTGTCATATCCGGAAACTGACAGATTTAAAGTTATTGATTTAGGAGAAGGTGCTAGACAATATTCGCCAATTCGAATTGTACAAGACGAATCAGTTGACCGAGCAAATGAACGTCTTATGTACATGACTTCTGAGATTGAAGACTTTGTGATCGAAGAAATTAAAAACTTGCATAAAGCTACAAAGCCATCTACAGCTAAACTATTACTCAAGTAGGATTATCAATGAAAACTAAAAAAACAGGCTGGATAGCAGCAATTACACGAGGACATAACTCGGGTGTATGTTTACTTAAAGATGGTAAAATTGTATTTGCTATAGAAGAAGAGCGTATTAGTAGACACAAATACGACGGCGGACCACTTGCTTCTATGGTTAAAATTCTTGATTATACAGATAAAATAGATTATCTAATGATAGCGCATACACAGACTTTAGAAGGCACAGCTGGCCGCATAGACTTTACTGGCGACGATGTGTACACTGGTCTTGCTAGAAAACTAGGTTTAATTGAACGTAATGCTGACATTTATAATCATCCACAAGTTATTGATTTAAGCACAGTTCATCATAAATTACACGCAGCTTGTGCATTTTATCGTTCTGGGTTTGATAGTGCAACTTCTGTAATTGTCGACGGCGCAGGCACATTTATTAATTTAAGTATCGGCGGCGCAGACGAAACTGTATGGGAACTAGAATCTATTTTTAACTGCGAATACCCTGCAGAAATCAATACAGTGTACAAGCATTTAGGCGGTCGCGGACCGTTTGTAAGTGCTAGAATTCCGGATCAAGATGCAGAAAGAGAAATGGAAGACGGCACTTATGAGCTAATACTTGACGATACTGCAGGTATTACAAAGGCATACGAAGCTGTAACACAGTACTGTGGTTGGCAACCTATCGAAGCAGGCAAGACTATGGGACTGTTTCCTTATGGTAAACCTAACGATGCTATCCCACCAATATACACTGACGGTAATGGAGGTTCTTGGACAACTAGTGATAGGAACATAATTGTGCCTACGTATCCTAATGGCGCACTAGTTAACGAAGGCAGATACGAATATTTAGATACTGACATGTCTTCAACAGAACCGGATATTACTAAACATCAAAACAGACGAGATATGGCATATGCAGTACAAACACAAAGTCAAGAACAAGTTGCTAGACTAATAGAAAAGGCAGTTGAAACAACAGGAAATAAAAATGTAGTGTTGTCAGGTGGATATGCACTTAACTGCGTAGCAAACTATTTTTACCTTGAAAGACTTAAAGATCTTGGAATTAACTTATATGTCGAACCAATTAGTTCTGATGCAGGAACAGCAATCGGCGCGGCACTATTGGGGTATTATTCACTAGAAGGTGTATCAGACAGAGTACACCAAGACGAAACATTATATTTAGGTCCTAAACCAACGTATACTGATATTCAAATTAACGAAGCAGTAGAAAAGTATGAAGGCGAAGTACAAGATAATGTAACTAATACAGACGTTATCGATTTAATAACAAATAAGAATATTGTAACAGTATTTCAAGGTGGCTCAGAAGCAGGACCTCGTGCATTGGGTAACAGAAGTATCATGTATGACCCTACAGACCCTAATGGTAAAGACTTTGTTAACCAAGTAAAGCGTAGAGAATACTTTCGTCCGTTTGCAGGGTCAATTCTTGCAGAACACGCACACGAATGGTTTGACATGCGTGGATTAGAAGAATCACCTCACATGATGTATGCTATGAATTGTCAAGAAGGCGTAGCAGAAAAGATTCCAAGTATTATTCACGTAGACGGTACGTGTCGAATTCAAACTGTTACTAGAGAGCAGAATCCGCACTATTATGATCTAATTAACGAGTTTTATAAGAAAACCGGTGTTCCGATTATCTTTAATACAAGTTTTAATTTAGGTGGCGAACCTCTTGTAGAAACACTTGACGATGCTGTTAGAACGTTGTATAGTAGTGATATAGAATTCTTGTACTTGCCGGAGCACGGAAAACTAATAACAGTTAAAAATTTGTAAATCAATGCATAATAAAAGTTCGTTAGACAATTTAGAAACCTGGATAGAAAACTGGATACTGCGTTTAAACAGCCGATATATTGATCCTAACGGACAAAAGTGTCCATATGCTAAGTCAGTATTAGATAACAATCGTTTAAAAATTGTTAAACTGCCAAATGCAGCACCAATCGACTTTTGGTCAAGAATAACAACTGAAAGCGATAATCTTACCAACGACTTAGATGTTATTGTAGTTGCAACCGAAGCAAACAAAGAATTGTACGGACATTACTTTGTTACTAATGGCGGTGTTGACGCTTTAAATTGTACGTTCAATGTACAGAATAAAGATGTATGGTTACTGTCTGCTTGTGACGACGATTATACAATAGTTTTTATTCAAAGAATAACAGACATAGATGATGCTAGTAAAGTATTAGATGAACAAGGCACTTACTATAAAAAGATGACTACAGAGTATTACAATAGATTTGTTCTACAGCGCAGAATACTTAGAGAGCGACTAACTTAGAAGGACTAACAAATGCTGTATCAAACTACAATTGGTTTAGATCGTGACGGGACTATAAACAAAGATCTAGGCACATATGTAACTAACCCTAATGACTTTATTCCAATACCAGGAAGTTTAGAAGCTGTTGCTATGATAAGAGATAAAGGATATAACGTTGTAATCCTTACTAATCAAGCCGGCATTATGAAAAATATTATGACAGCCGAACAAGTAGATGCAGTAAATGAACATATGATGGATTTGTTAGGTCAGGCCGGATGCAGATCGATCAATGGTTTGTATTATAGCACTACTAATCTTAAAGAAGACATTTATGCTAAACCTAATGTTGGAATGTTTAAATTAGCAGAAAAAGAACTAGGTGTAAAGTTTAAGAATGGATATTATGTAGGCGATAAGATGTCAGATCTTAAATGTGCAATTAAAACTAAATCACGCCCGGTACTTGTTAAATCAGGGCACGGCAACGAAACATTAACTAAATTAAATACATTTTCTAATAGGCCACTAAAGAAAAAGACCCAAGTGTTTAACAACCTTTGGGCCTTTGCTGAATCTTTACCTACTGCAATAAAATAATAAGTTATTATGTCTGTGATGCAAGTTTGTTATGGTTATCAGTAACTTGACTGTCACCTGGACCAATTCTGTAATTGTCTTCAACTGAATCAGCGGTGCTTACTTCTGTAACACTACCTTCTTTTGTAAGACAAACTAACTGATGAGGTTGTAAAGGGGGATTATGCCATACATCACCTTCTTTGAGATCTTTTTCATACATTACACTATTAGACGTGTCGATATAACGAACTTTAAATTTACCATTGTTTACAAACCAAGTTTCGTCTTTTTCTTTGTGAAAATGCATACTTGTCATTGCACCTTCACGAGTGAACGCCATAATCTTGCCACAGTATTTGTCGTTAGTGGCCCAGATCATTTCATAGCCCCATCCTTTTTGGTCTACACCAGATTTTCTAGTTGGTTGATTCATTTACATATTCCTCTACTGTTGCAAATTTAATATCTGTTACTGTACTTAATTTTTTTGTGTCTGCGCAAGTATATTCTTGATACTGCCCTTTTAACTTCTCAGGCATTGGAATATAATTAATATTAGCATCATATTTTTTAGATATTAAATTAGCAATTTCTTGAAAACTTGTAGTATTTCCAGTTCCAATATTATATAGCCCTGGTTTTTTATTTTCTAACATCTGTTTATGTGCTTCACAAACATCACCTACAAAGATAAAGTCTCTTACATATTGATCGCTATCTTCGAACAACTCAATTTTTCCAGTTTCCGATGCCTGTTTAATAAATTTACTTACAGGGCTCATCATGTTGCCTTTGTGATCTTCTAGTGGTCCGTAGACGTTAAAATATCTAAATCCTTGAATTACAACGTTATGGTTTTGTTGCCATAGCCATCTATCAAATAAATATTTTGACCACGCATATGGCGACTGTGGTTGTTTAGGTGCATCTTCGTTAAAATCGGTATTAGTACCATACACGCTTGCGCTCGACGCATATTGAAAATTTACGCCTTTTGTATTACATTGATTAACTAGCCACTTTGAAAACTCGTAATTTTGTAGCATAACTTTATCTACATCGGTTTCAGTAGTACTACTAATAGCACCAGTGTGAATAACCCAATCGAAGTTTTCTACTTCGGGTAAATGTTCTTCTTGCCATTCGTATCCAAAAAGTTCGTGTTCGTGTTGTAAATAAAATGTAAGATTTTGACCAATAAATCCTTTATGACCTGTAATTAAAATTTTCATTTGCTTGCCTCTATAATGCTTGTTGTTGAATAACCTTCGACTGTAGACACCAAATGTACATCTGCTAAATCGTGTCCAACAACTGTTTCTACTGTGTAATCACCGCCTTTTACAATTAAATGCGGCTTTAATTTTTTAATTAATTCGTATGGAGTATCTTCATCAAATACAACTACTCGATCTACCCACGGTAATATTTCTAATTGACTAATGCGCTTCATTTGATTGTTGATTGGGCGTGTTTCGCCTTTAAGACGTTTGACACTTGCATCACTATTAATGCCTACAATTAGTTTCTCACCGAGTGTTTTTGCTTCTGCTAAGAGCTCAAAATGACCCTTGTGCAGTATATCAAACACTCCGTTAGTAAACACTACTCGATCTTCTAAGTCGCTTACAGCAAGCGTATATGTGCCTGTGTGTTGGACACTTTCTCTAGATCCTTTGACTGCAAGTTCTATACATTTTTGATGAGAATACCCTTTAGTTAATCCGTATACAAACGCTGCAAGGAAACAGTCCCCTGCGCCTGTAACATCATTAACCTCAACAGTGTCTACATCTACTTCATAAACTTCATTGTCTATCTTAGCAATTACACTTTTGCCTGCTCGTGTTGTAATAATATTACCATGCCAATTGATAAAGTATTCTTGAAATTCTTTTTCGTTAGGCTTTACTAACCAAGCACCTTCATAATGACTTGCGTGTTCTTTAGGATCAACAATTACTTTGCATCCAAACGTATTTAAATGTTTAATAATTTCTAGCGAGCAGTCTAATACACCTTTGTTGTAATCACTTAGTATTACATAATCATATTGTGAAAAATCGTTTGCTCGTATAATATCTAAAACCACTTCACCGTCTGCATATTTGTCATCGTCAATACGTGTGATGTAATGCCCATCGCAAATTACTCTAGTTTTAACACTACTAGTACTGCCTGTTTTAAACAATTCAGCATCGACACCTAAACTTCTAAGATTTTCAAATACAAGACCTGCGCCGCCCCTAGTTTCAACTTCATGCTGGTATGTTACAACAGGCACAGGAGCCTCAGGACTCAAACGTGTGCTTGTTCCATAAATATATCTGTCGATGATTATATCGCCAATAACTAAGACTTTCATGCTATTATTATACACTAAACTATCCATTTAGTCAAGTAATTTAATCAATTCAAATATAGTTTCTAGTTTTTTTAAATTAACTTTTTTGTTTAATGTATTTTGTAAACCGTAATGTAACGGTTTTGGCCATTTTCCAAAACTACACCAGGCATATCCGTCGTGTTCGTTATTAAGTTTAGGAATAAATTCATTATTTACTAAGCACAAGTATGTATGAAATTTGAACTTAGTATCGTTGGATACAAACGTTTCTAACGGTATAGTTTTTTTAATTTCTACATTGCCTATTTCTTCGTCTATTTCTCTACGTAAACCTTCCCACGGAGTTTCAGATTCTTCGTTTGCACCGCCAACAAGTCCCCATACGGCATTGCTGCGTTTACTGTTTGATCGATGTAAAAATAAAAAACGTTGAGTATCGAGTGTATATAGTAGAGCACCACTACAAATAATTTTTTCCTTCATATATATAATTATATTAGAAGTCTAGTTTCCAAGCACCGTTTGGATATTCTCCTTCGAACGAAAGAATCCATTCACCTCTGTCAAATTTATATTGCACGCCGGTATTAAGATTTGTAGTGTACACAGTTCCGTATGTACTTGCGTCAGTGTCTGCATCAAATACTATTGTCCATTTTGCACCATCCCATTCTACAATATCATTCTCACTTGCTATAAAATCTGTATTATCTAAGTTTTTCCAAGCATCTGCGCCATCTGTATTAACAGCATTGCCTATTGGTCCTAGTAATAGTATTCGTGGATTGCTAGAAAGACTCAGATGTTGAGGATTTGATTTTGTTGGGTCAATAATATAGTCAATTTTACTTCTGTTGCCTAAATCTGATGTAATAACTGTATCAGACGGCAATGTATCTTCGTCCCAATCAACAATTGCTTCAGTTTCGTCAGTAGGATTAATAGCTAGTCTGCCGATCACATCATATTGCCAATCATTTCTAGAAAGTCTTAAGCCTGTGATTCCGGGTTGTAGTTTTTCAGGAAATGCTATTAAAAATTCTGGCCAAGTAATTCCGCCTACTACTCCTCGTTTAACTAGTTTAGCAGTATTATTAATTACTAAAATATCAATATTTCGATAAGCTGTTGCAACAGTGTCAAGAGATATATTATTATACCAATCTTTAGTAGTTTCTTGTCTAGATAATTCACCAGTAGGAGCGACATAAATTTTAGTTCTAATATTTGCTTCTGCATCAAGTCCGTCTACCGGAGCTTCTTCAAAAATTTGAGTAATAACATCAGTAATAACACCGAGGCGTTTAACTTTAGCAGGCGGCGAAATATATATCGGAGTACTAAAAGTTAGAGTTGATACATCTATTTCTGTTTCTGTGCCTTGAGGAATACTTCTTGAACTCCAGTTAATACTATCTAAATTAACAACGCTTAAACTAGTCCAGTCTAGATAATTGTCTGTGGTTTGAATTTCTAAACTTGGATTAAATAACATTAATATTTGTTCAACAAGTTGCAATTTTTGATTTGTATTAGTTGTCCATATATCTACATTTATTGTAAGATTATACGGAGTTGGCATCAACCGTTCAACGGTATAATTTTTTCCGCTTTCATTTAAGTATTCATTTCCTGCCTGGTCAAATGCACGTTCTCTAATATTAACTTTACTAACATATGACGAGTCACTGGTTCTAGTACGATCCATTTCTAAACCAGTAACATAAACTCCCATCCTTGGTGCACTTGGAATTTTATTATCTGAGTTATCTCTAATAATACTTCCTACTTGACGAGTAATATCGCCGTACATAACCGGAACTGTGACTAGTTCATTCTTACCGTCAGCGTATTTAAATCCGCTAAACATTCTTACTAGTTGTGTAAGATATCTTCTAACTTGTCCGTCGTAAAAATGTTCCATTAATTATCTGCCCTTGGTCTTAGGGCTTTACTTAACCCTTGACGTTCTGCTTCTCTGTTATTATAGAAATTGACAGTCCACTGTCCGTCAAACTCTATTGTGTCTTGTATACCTGCAATCTCTGGTAATGTAATTAGTACAGTATTGTCGCTATCGCTAGTAATTAGATCCTGGTGATCTGCTATTACATAATTTTTAGTGTGTATACTCTGTTTTAATTCAAGATACAGTGCATCTATCGGATAAGGAATACTTGTTGATATTACAAAATCACCAGATGTTATTATTATATCATTTGATGCTACTTTGTCATTATAAACATAGTTATTATTATTAATAAATGATGTCTTTTGGGTTTGTCTAGTATCAGTATTCGTCATTGTCATACGTTGTACATTGTGAACTTTAATCCAAGTCTTGCCGTCAAATCTAAATAATCTTTTTGGCATAAAATCTGTTCTTAAAAAGTAATCGCCTAATTCTGCTGCTGTAGGAAATTGTATGCCATGTCCAAATGTTTCTCCATTGGGTGCAAGTTCGTCTCCTAGTAAATAACCGCTATATCCTATTTTTGACGGCGGCACAGTAACAGTTTCATTATTAACTTTAGTAACTTGAACATCACTGCCAGTTTCTGTTGACTTTACTTCTAGACTATAGTAATGACTAGTGTCATAACCGCTCTTAGGAGCATCCGCTTCTGCTTGCGCAACTACAGCATCATTGATTTGCATTTCTTTTTCGTAAGTCGAAAGCATATCTCTTAGTGTATCGCCGTTATCATTGTCTGCATCCGCAGGCAGATCTAACACTTCTTTAAATTCTTGACTATCTACAATTTGTTTAAGTGTTAGACGATATAAATGAGGATACCAAGTTGGCGAAAACCCTTCACTTGCACGAGTAACGTCTTCGATTACATAAAATCTTTTCAATGCAACAGAGAAGTCGTTAAGAGCATATTCGTCCTTCATATGCGGCAACTCGATAACATCTCCTGCTATAAATTTCCTTCCAAGAGTTTTTACGCTACCGTTTATGTGCACTGTTAAAAATAATGTATCGTTGTCTAAAAACATACCAAATTGCGATAAATTAAAATTGTTATCTTGAATATTATATATGCCACGCATTGTATAAATGTCAGGATCGTACTTTCTATCTCTATTTTCTAAAAATAGTAAGTCTTGAATGTTTGTTTCTTTAACAGCATCATATCGAGGCTGATCTGCGGTAGCATCAGCAGACTCTGGATTGTCGGGACCTAGGTACTTGTGGATATTAATATCAGTACCACCGACTGTAAACATTTCTAGAATTTGTTTATCTATAAATGTGTAGTCTTGTCCTTTTTCAGGTTTGTATAAACTTAATCTTGGCATATACATATTTATTCGATAAATACTTTATGGAGAGATTCGTATGTCACTAGCAACACAAAAACAAGAAATATTTGACTATGTACACACTATGTTAGGTGGCGGTATGGTTGATGTTGAACTAGATCCTATACATTATGAAACAGCATTAACAAAAGCATTAACTAGATTTAGACAACGCTCAGAAAATTCTGTCGAAGAATCGTATATGTTTATGCCAACTATAATTGATCAAAATACATACACACTGCCAAATGAAGTTGTAGAAGTACGTCAACTTTTTCGAAGAAGTATTGGGTCACGAAATGGCGGAGGCGGCGGAACAACATTTGAACCGTTTAATATGGCATATACAAACACATACTTACTAAGTTCGTCAAACTTAGGCGGCCTTGCAACATACGATATGTTTTCACAATATCAAGAACTTGTTGGACGTATGTTTGGGTCATTTATAGAATTCAATTGGAATACTACAACCAAACGACTAACAATACTTCAACGTCCAAGGGCAGAAGAAACATTAATGTTGTACGTGTATAATCTTAGACCAGATTCAGAGCTACTCAACGATTATCTAGCAAAACAATGGATTAAAGACTACACCTTGGCAGCATGTAAATATATGTTAGGCGAAGCACGTTCAAAGTTTGCTACTATTGCAGGCCCACAAGGCGGAAGTACTCTTAACGGTGATAGCCTAAAAGCAGAAGCCCAGTCCGAAATGGAAAAATTAGAAAACGAAGTATCAATGGCAGTTCCGGGCGGCACAGGCTATGGTTTTACAATAGGCTAAAATCTCCCCAAGTTTACGCTAACATTTACGTATGCTGTAAATACAATATAACAAAGGAGTTACTATTGTGTGCAGTCCGTTTGTAAGAAAAGAAGCCAATCGCTTTTACTGGATAGTAAAAGGTTCATTAATCCCCCAATCATGGTCCGACACAGATGTAGAAGGCATATACGATAGCTATATGAAACGCATCTGGGGCAATCACGAAAATTGTGTTAGCGAAGAAGGATTTCCTACTGCTTGGGCAGAAAGAGAAGCAGAAGAAATAAACCGAGTTGCTGTATTAGGTTACGATTAAGGTTGACAAATACATAAGTTCTGTTATAATAATATAATTATAGGAGAACAATATGAAACTGAAACTATTAGTTATAGGCCACGGACGTCACGGTAAAGACACTGTATGTGAAATGCTTCGCGACAAATATGGTTATAGTTTTGAAAGCAGTAGTAAGTTCTGTAGCAAGTTGTTTATCTATAATGATCTAAAAGACAAGTACGGGTACACCGACGAAGAGCAGTGCTATGCTGATAGACACAATCATCGTCAAGAATGGTATGAAGCTATTTGTGATTATAATGTACCTGATGCAGGTACATTGGGTAGAGAAATATTCAAAGCACACGACATCTATTGCGGACTACGCAACAAGCGTGAATTCCATGCTATGAAAAATACTGGGGTATTTGACAAAGCTATTTGGGTAGATCGCTCGGATCATCTTCCTCCTGAGAGTAAAAACTCTATGAGCTTAGAACAGTGGATGGCAGATTATACTATTGACAATAACGGTACACTTGAAGATTTAGAGTTTAACTTGTCTCAACTCATTGAACACATCGATCCTTATAGTGCATCAGAAGTCAGGAACTAAATCGCCCTGTTTCCATTTCACTCCACTTTTTTGAATTATTCGCTGACAATTAGCACATATAGTTTTTAAGTTTCCTGGACGACAATTATTTAAATCTCCGTCTATATGAAACACATTAAACTGTTCGTGATGCTTAGAAGCATAGCCGCACTTTTCGCAATTATCTTTTTTTTCGTACCCACGTTGTTTCCATTTAGGTATTCCATGATTTACTCCGTTACGTAAACATGTTTCGCAGAGCTTACGATAGTAAGTTCTGTTTTCTTTTTTGTAATTTATAGCTGCTGGCCGCTGTCCGCACTTGCATAATGGTCTCATATTGTATTTAGCTCACCTTTTTGGTACCTTTTTTCGGTGGTTAAACGGGCTATTTTTAATAGTGAGTGCTAAATACAAGTAACGAAACTACCAACTCGTATTATAGGAGAAATATCAATGGCACTAACATCACCAGGAGTAGAAGTCAAAGTAATTGACGAATCATTCTACACTCCGGCAGAGCCTGGAACGACCCCAATGATTTTTGTTGCTTCTGCTTCAAACAAACTGAATGCAAGCGGCACAGGAACAGCACAGGGTACGATTAAGGCAAATGCTGGTAAACCATACTTATTAACATCGCAGCGTGATCTAGCAGATACGTTTGGCGATCCTTTGTTTTACACAGACAATAACAACAATCCAATTCATGCTGGAGAGCTTAACGAATACGGCCTACAAGCTGCTTATTCGTATTTAGGCGTTTCTAATAGAGCATGGGTTGTTAGAGCAGACATCGACTTAGCAGAACTAGAACCAAGTTCTGAAGCACCAGCAGCTAAACCAGCTAACGGAACATATTGGGTTGACACACAGATTTCAAAATTTGGAATCCAAGAGTGGAACGGCGCAGCAGTAACAAGTGCTGGCGGACAGTCCTTTACAACAAGAACTCCTATTGTAATTACTGATTCAACAAAATTAGAATCAGGAAATGATACTATAAACGGCACAAGTGGGTTAATACCGAAACAAACTGTTGGAGCCATTGGCGATTATGCAGTTGTTTTTGGTAGTACAATTGTAAGAGCTTTTTATAGAAATGCAAGCGGTATTTGGGTGCTTATTGGTAGTGAAGCATGGACAAAAAGCTGGGCCACAGTAAGAGGGTCAAAAGCTAATCCGTCTTTCTCGCAAGGAAGCTCAATATTTACAATTAACGGCACAGACGTAACTGTTTCAGACACTGACATAATTGGCGA